>OGLS01000025.1_pt1 | contig 155734 bp, 130 predicted proteins | sample 1572881 | NCBI WGS metagenome assembly OGLS01 (sample SAMEA2582013, study PRJEB24529) | metagenome | biome: Human gut stool | place: China | collected 2011
TTGGTTGGTGCACTTGAGACAAGTGCACCCCCTACAAGTGTCCCCCCTTGGAGGGATGGTGACGTCGGCGATGGCGTGCTGTATGGCGTCGTCGAAGATTTTAAGGGCTTCGGTGACACGCAGCGATGTCTCGAAGATGGATTGGCTCACACTCGGATTTAGCTCACGCAGTAATGGTATAACGTTCAGGCGTATCTTATTGCGTTTTACGTCGTTATGGAGGTTGGTTGAATCGGTGACGTAGCTCTCGCCGAGGGCGTTGAGGTACTGCTCTATCTGTTGGCGACTGTGGGAAAGGAGGGGGCGGATGATGTGGGCGTTGCGCGGTTGTATGCCTCGCAGTCCGCGCAGGCCTGTGCCGCGTACGAGGTTGAGGAGGAGGGTCTCAACGCTGTCGTCGCGATGGTGGGCGACGCAGATGTCGGCGGCGGAGATGTCGCGGCGGAGCTGCTCGAAATAGGCGTAGCGCAGGTCGCGTGCTGCCATCTCGATGCTGACATGATGCAGGTCGGCATAGACGTGCGTGTCGAAGTGGACGAGGTGGAGGGGTACGTGGAGGCGACGGCATAGTTGCTGGCAGAATTGCTCGTCACGCAGGGACTCGTCGCCACGCAGATGGAAGTTGCAGTGGGCGGCTTCGAGGGTTATGCCTAACTCGGACTCTAAGTGTTTCAGCACGAGGAGCAGCGACACGCTGTCGGCACCGCCGGAAAGAGCGATGATGTACTTGCCACCGGGGGTGAGGAGCTGGTGGGCGGTGGCGAAGCGTAGTGCTTGGTCGACGAATGAATTGATAATTGGAGATTTTTTTTCCACTTCTTGCTCTGGTTTGTTGGTATGATTCCTGATTGGTTGGTGCACCGTAGGGGGTGTACTTCTCCCAGGGGGGAGGGGGCAAAACTCGCAAGCCGTACGCCCCGAAGGGGCAGAAGCACATAGCCCAGGGCAGCGCCCTGGGTTAAAAGATATGCATCAACCATACGCCCTGTAAGGGCAAAAGCCTAATTATTAAGCTGTTGCCCTTACAGGGCGCACTACTCAATCTATACACTCAATACCCAGGGCGTTGCCCTGGGCTATGTGGTTGTTGGGCTTTCAGCCCGCATTAATTGAGTTTTGACACACCCCCAACCGAACTGTTGGCATTATTCTTTGGTTGGTGCACTTCTCGACTGGTTGGTTGGTGCACTTGAGACAAGTGCACCCCCTACAAGTGCCCCCTGTGGGGTGCGTGGGTATGGCAAGGATGCCATACCCTCCTACTGTTATTCGACGTAAAGGACTAATCCCTTGAGGTATTCGCCCTCTGGGTGGTAGATGTTAATCGGGTGATCGGCAGGCTGGTGGATTTGATGCAAGATGCGCACCTTGCGGTTAGCCTGCACCGCAGCTGTGAAGACAGCGTTGCGGAAGCTCTCCTTTGTGACTATCTGCGAGCAGCTGAAGGTGAAGAGAATGCCACCGGGCTTGATGCGCTGCAATCCTTTGACGTTGAGGCGTGTGTAGCCTTTGAGTGCATTGCGCAGGGCTGCACGATGCTTGGCGAACGCAGGGGGGTCGAGCACGATAAGATCATAGGTCTTGTCGTTGGCATCGAGGAACTTGAAGGCGTCCTCGCAGAAGGCAGCGTGACGTTCGTCGCCGGGGAAGTTGAGGGCGATGTTTCTGTTGGTGAGCTCGATGGCCTTAGCGCTGCTGTCGACGGAGTGGACGAGTTTTGCTCCGCCACGCATGGCGTAAACGGAGAAGCCGCCCGTGTAGCAGAACATGTTGAGGACGGAGCGTCCCTTGGAGTAGGTCTCGAGGAGGTGGCGGTTCTCGCGCTGGTCGACGAAGAAGCCGGTCTTCTGTCCTTTCAGCCAGTCGATGTGGAAGTTCAAGCCGTTCTCCATAGCCACGTCGCTGCCCATCGAGCCGTAGATGAAGCCGTTCTCGTGCTCTACGTCTGCCTTAAACGGGAGCGTTGTCTCGCTCTTGTAGTAGACGTTCTTTATCTCGCCTTCGGAAGCTCTCACAAGAGCCTCGCATATCTCATGGCGAACGAGGTGCATACCAACGCTGTGTGCCTGCATGACTGCGGTGTCGCCATAGCAGTCGATGACGAGACCGGGGAGGTTGTCGCCCTCGCCGTGCACAAGGCGGAACGTGTTGTTGTTCTCTCTGCCGATAAGTCCGATAGCCTGGCGCATCTGCCAAGCCGACTGCAGGCGCGAGAACCAGAACTCGCCGTCTATCTCGACATCGCGGAAAGACAACACGCGCACTGCGATAGAACCGATCTGATACATGCCGACAGCGATGAAGTCGCCTTGCGAGGTGAATACGCGCACGATTTCGCCTTCTTCTACGCCTTCTTCAATCTGGGCTACGGCACCGGAGAATATCCAAGGATGGAAACGTTTGAGACTTTCCTCCTTACCTTTTTTTAAATATAGTGTTTTGTACATATTCTAATACTTAGGAGGTATGGGCATCCTGCCCATACCATCTATTAATATCTATTTGGTTGGTGCAGTGGAGACCACTGCACCCCCTGGTGGGGTGCGTAGTTTTATTCTTCTTCGACTATCTTCAATTCGTAGTCGTGGGTAGCCATCAGTTGCATTATCTCGTTGTAGAGCTTTATGCACGCCCATGCGTCGATGGCGGCGTATTCTTTCTGCTTGTCGGTAAGCACGTCCGCCTCCCAGTTGGTGAGGCGCTGTCGCTTGCTTATTTTCTCGCCGAAGAGGTTGGCGTAGAGTTTTTGCAGACTTTTATCCTCGACACCGATATTGCCGATGATGTCCTGTATGTCGATGAACCAGCCTGGTTCGAACTCGCGACGGCGATGGAGCGAGAGCAGGTCGTCGTGCCACGAGAGACCAATCATTGGCACGATTTTGTTGCTGAGCAAGCGCACGAGCGAATCGGGCAAACCGATGTGGTTGAGACGGAACAGAAAGCATTGGTCGTGGGTGGCAACTTGCAATAGCGCAACCTTATGGTTCTGCCCACGGCGGAATGCAGGGCGCGTCTCGGTGTCGACCCCCAACACGTCGCACGTGAGAAGATAGTCGACAGCGCGGTCGGCTTCTGACTCGTTGAGTACCACTGTTATCCGACCCTGAAAATCGACCAATGGCAGAGAATTTATAATGCTTTTATCAAATTTATTGTATATTGTTTTCATCTTGATGTGGAAAGATTTTGCAAAATTAGAAAAAAGTTGCGAATTTATGGTCGTTTCCAACTTTTTTCCACTAATTTTGTAAACAATTTAGGCAAGGATGCCCATAACTCCTACGGTGTGGGGTGCGTGGTATGGGCAGGATGCCCATACCTCCTACTGCGTGGGTGCATGGTGTGGGCAGGATGCCCATACCTCCTAATATATGAACACAATTTCAAACAAAATATATGGCAAAGAAAAAGACGGAGCGCAAAGCCTCTAATTTTAAAGAAGCAATAGGACTGCAAAGTATTCTCAAAAGTGAGCGTACCGACTTCCTGTTGGGCATGGTGATAGCACTGTTCGCTGTCTATACCTTCGTGGCATTGTTCTCTTACATAAATACGGGAGCTGAAGACCAAAGCCTGCTCGAACACACACGCCCTGGCGAATGGCTCAATCAAGGCAAGGTGTTTAAGAACTATTGTGGTTCGATGGGAGCTATATTATCCTACACCCTCGTTACTAAAAACTTTGGTTACGCAGCATTCTTCGTGCCTTGCTTCTTGCTTGTTTCGGGCATCAAGATGATGCAGATATATGTGCTGAACATTTGGAAGTGGTTCTTCGGAATGGGCATAGCCATGATATGGTTGTCGGTGTTCCTTGCTAAGGTACTCGCACCACTCATGCCAGAGGCTATTTTCAACCCTGGTGGCTACCACGGATCAGTCTGCGTCGACTTCACCGAAAATGTGATTGGACCTCCGGGACTAACTGCTGTCTTATTCTTCACGGCGATAGCGTTGCTCACATTCGTCAGCAAGCAGACCATTACATGGGTGCGCCGTATGTTCAACCCCATAAAGAGCTTCACGGGTAAGGCTTCGGAGATTGTTACGGACAAACTGTCGAACACCGACAGCGACACAACGGGCATTGAGGATGGGCACACCAAGTTAAGCACGGAAGATGACAAGACAACAAACTCTGCTAAAGAAACGGGAAAAGAGAGCGAACCAACACCGGTTATAGACCTCACCGAATTCTCTAACCTCGGAGCAAAGAAACCGAACAAGGCTACAGCCGAATCGATAATAACCGCTACTCCCACCCCTACCCCCATCAAAACGGATGGCGAAAAACTGACCGTAGAGGTAGGTAAAGACGAAAAAGCGAAGGGCGAACAACTCACCGACGAGGCTATCAATACGCCGATTAATCCGCTTGAACCATTCACACGATACAAGTACCCGACACTTAGTCTGCTCACCAAAGACGAGAACGACGGCAAGCCATACATCGATATGGATGAAATAAAGGCGTATAACGAAGAGATTATCAAAGTGCTCAAGAGTTTCGGCATCGAGATACGCGAGATAAAAGCTACAGTTGGTCCGACTATCACGCTCTACGAGATCACTCCGGCAGAGGGTATTCGCATCACAAAGATACGCAATCTCGAAGACGACATCGCGCTACGCCTTTCGGCTCTCGGCGTGCGCATCATTGCACCAATCCCAGGCAAGGGCACTATCGGCATTGAGGTGCCGAACAAAAAGCGCCATAATGTATCGATGGAGAGTATTCTGAACTCGAAGAAGTTTCAGGAGACGAAGTACGACTTGCCTATCGTGCTCGGAAAGACCATCACCAATGAGGTGTTCATGGCAGACCTTACGAAGATTCCACATCTGCTCGTAGCCGGTGCTACGGGTCAGGGTAAATCGGTAGGTCTGAACGTGATCATCACTTCGCTGCTATACAAGAAGCACCCGAACGAACTGAAGCTCGTGCTCATCGACCCGAAGAAGGTGGAGTTCAGTGTCTACTCGCCTATCGCTGACCACTTCATGGCGCAGGTGGACGACGACGACGAGCCAATCATCACCGATGTGACAAAGGTTGTACGCACGCTGAAGAGTCTGTGTACGCTTATGGACCACCGCTACGACTTGCTGAAATTAGCAGGCGCACGCAACTTGAAGGAATACAACGACAAGTTCCTGCATCGCCGCCTAAACCCGGAACACGGTCACGAGTTCATGCCGTACATAGTGGTTATCATCGACGAGTTCGGCGACCTCATCATGACAGCCGGCAAGGAGGTGGAGATGCCAATCGCACGTATCGCTCAGCTGGCACGTGCTGTCGGCATACATATGATTATTGCCACACAGCGTCCTACCACATCAATCATCACTGGTAACATCAAAGCGAACTTCCCGGGACGTATCGCCTTCAAGGTGAGCTCGATGATGGACTCGCGCATCATCCTCGACCGTCCGGGTGCTAACCAGCTCATCGGTATGGGCGACATGCTCTACCTCAACGGCAACGAGCCGACACGTGTGCAGTGTGCATTCATCAGCACGAAAGAGATTGGCGAGATTAACGAATTCATCGAACATCAGTCGGGTCCGACACATCCTATGGAACTGCCAGAACCGAAGGGCGACGACTCGGAAGGCGGTGGCAACACGGGCGGTGCGGACATGGGCAGTCTCGACCCGTTCTTCGAGGAGGCAGCACGCTCCGTAATAGTCAGTCAGCAAGGCAGTACGAGTATGATACAGCGTCGCTTCTCTATCGGCTACAACCGTGCCGGACGACTCATGGACCAACTCGAGAAGGCAGGCATCGTGGGCGCAGCACACGGCAGTAAGCCACGCGATGTGCTCATCGCTGACGAGGGCCAGCTAACAGCTATCATGAACCAACTGAGAGGTTAATAAGAAACTGGATATAAATAACAAAACACATAGTAGAATTATGAAACGTTTGTTTTTAGGAATTATCATTACAATGTGCATGGCTTGGCTTGGGGTAAGCACAAGCGCAGCACAGAAGAACGATGCCGCAGCACGAAAGATACTGGACCGCACGGCAAAAGTAATAGGCAGATCGGGCGGAGCAAGTGCTTCGTTCACAATGAGCAATGCTTCAACCGGAACCGTGTCGGGCACCATAGCCATTAAGGGCAACAAGTTCAACGCTCGCACCTCGCAAATGACAGTATGGTACAACGGCAAGACGCAGTGGACGTACATGAAGAAGAACAACGAGGTGAACGTAAGTACGCCTACACAGGCTCAACAGCAGATGATGAACCCCTACTCGTTCATCAATATATATAAGACGGGTTACAAGATGTCGGCTACAACCTCTGGCGCAAACGACGAGGTGCATCTCGTGGCACAGAACAAAAACAAAAGCATCGCGGAGATGTACATCACCATCAACCGTAAGACGGGTGTGCCATCAAAGGTAAAGATGAAGCACAAGGGAAAGTGGAGCACCATCACTGTGAGCAACTTCTCGCCGAAGAGCCTCTCTAACGCAATCTTCACATTCAACTCAAAGGATTATCCCACAGCTGAAGTTATCGACCTTAGATAAGATTTTAAGGTCGACGACTTGGCTTCAGACAAATACAACATGAAATGCACCATCCCTAAATTTGAACTTATCAGACTGCTGTTGCGGCATCGTAGGCTTGCCGACGACCGCAGTCTGAGCGCAAAGGAAAACAAGTTTGCCAAGTTTTTCATTTTATTCTCTATCCTCATTATCGTCATCTACCTTATGGGACTGGCGGTTGGTTTATCACTCATTGTAAATAGCGACATCACTGCAACGGCAACCGAAAATCTGTGCATAGGCATACCGTTTCTGCTACTTATCGACTTCAACATGAGGTTTACGATGCAGCAGACACCTGCACACATTATCAAGCCCTACATACTACTGCCCTTGCCACGATACACATGCATCGACGCCTTCATATACAGCTCGCTCATCAGCAAAAGCAACTTTGTCTGGTTTGCATTCTTCCTGCCCTACGCATTGATGTCGATAGTGTTCAGCTACGGCATGGCAACAGCTACGCTGACAATGCTGCTCTGCCTGGTGCTCATCCTCATCAACAGCCAGTGGTACGCGATAGCACGCACGCTCATCAACCGCTCGGTAATATGGTGGATACTACCTATTATTATATATGGTATAGAAGCAATGCCGCTGTACGTTGGCAGCAATGCTGGTTGGAATCAGTTCTGCAACCTCTACTCCACCGTCGGTACGATGCTCGACAAGCACAACGTGCTACCAATCTTTATTGCAATCGTGGTGCTTACAGGCATTACTGCTGTCAACCGCCGACTGCAATACGTAAGTATAGAGCGCGAGTTGATGCGCACGGAGGTAAAGAAGAGTGTGAAGAAGGTCAATAAGTTTGCCTTCTTCGAGAAGTATGGCGAGATTGGACTCTTCATGCAACTCGAGATAAAGCTGCTGCTTAGGAACGCCACTCCGAAGAAAGCCTTGAGGTCGGGCTTCTTCACTATGGCTATGATCTGCGCGTTTATTGTTTTGTCGGACGTGTACGACTCAAGCGGCATGACTAACTTCTGGGGACTGTATGCGTTTATGATATTCGGCACAATGAACCAGCTCGGACTGATGAGCTACGAGGGCAACTACATCGACTGTATGCTGACACACCGCGAGAACATCCTCTCACTGCTCAAGGCAAAGTATGTGTTCTACTCGCTGCTACTGATTGCGCCGTTCCTGCTTATGCTGCCTGCAGTGATAAGCGGCAAATGGTCGCTGCTGATGCTCGTGAGCTACTTGATATTCACAATGGGTTTCCAGTACTTCATCGCCTTTCAGACGGCTATCTACAACAAGATAACTATTCCGCTGAACACCAAGATGACTGACAAGGCAGGTCTGAAAACCAACTACATACAATTAGTATTAGTGGCTATCGTGTTCATCGTGCCAAACATTCTTGTTAATGTACTACAGTCTGTATTCTCAGAGAACGTTGCATATCTGACAATGCTACTCATCGGATTAGGCTTTATTGCTACCCACCGACTGTGGCTGCGCAACGTCTACAACCGACTGATGAAGCGCAAATACGAAAACCTCGAAGGCTTTATCAGTTCAAGACAATAAGCAGACATATACAATATATATAATTAAAGATTCGCAATTATAACCACTTAATTTGGTTAATAATTGCGAATCTTTCGTTTTTTATTAACTATTTCAACTTTAGTATCAACTAAGATTTCTATCTTTGCAGATGTAAGATTTTAAATTATGAAGAAGAAAACAATATGGACAATAGCAATCATTATGGGATTTTCTTTCCTTGGTTTGCTATTCCTTCAGCTAAAATACATCCAGGCGATGGTGGACATGAAGAAGGAGCAGTTTGACGAGTCGGTCAACCGCGCCTTGTATCAGGCATCACGCAACCTGGAACTCAACGAGACTCTGCGCTATCTTGAGAAAGACGTGAACGAGACAGAGCGACGCGCTTTCCGCAAAGACTCCATCGGCACACGCTCAGGACAGTTGGACGGAAGCATACAGCAGTCGCACCAGTATAGCGTTGCAGGAAAGGACGGCACGGTATATTCATCGTTCGAGCTGAAGACTATCACGATAAAGCCGTCGCAGATGCCGAAGGGAATGATTCTGAGCACGGACAAGAACTCGCTCAGCGAAGCCTCAAAATCGCTGCAAGAGATTGTGAAGAACCGCTATATCTATCAGAAGGCGTTGCTCGACGAGGTGGTCTACTCAATACTCTACTCCGCCTCGGAGCGTCCGCTTAAGGAGCGCATCAACTTCAAGCTGCTCGATCAAGACCTCAAAGCCGAGCTGATGAACAACGGAGTGAACATACCATATCACTTCACCGTCAGCACACAAGACGGACGCGAGGTGTATCGTTGTCCCGACTACACAGAAGAGGGCGAGGAGTTCACCTATTCGCAGGTGCTGTTCCGCAACGACCCACAGTCGAAGATGGGCGTAGTGCGCATCCACTTCCCCGACATGGGTTCGTACATCTTCTCGTCAGTAAGATTTATGATACCGTCAGTAGCCTTCACGCTCGTATTGCTCGTGACGTTTATCTTCACTATAGTAGTGATTTTCAGACAGAAACGCTACACCGAGATAAAGAACGACTTCATCAACAATATGACCCACGAACTGAAGACACCTATAGCCAGCATCTCGCTCGCTGCACAGATGATGAACGACGAGTCGGTAACGAAGAGTCCGGCTATGACGAAGCACTTGGGACAGGTGATCTTCGACGAGTCGAAACGACTGCGCTTCCTTGTAGAGAAGGTGCTGCAGATGTCGATGTTCGACCGCAAGAAGGCGGTGTTCAAGAAGAAGAAGCTCGACCTGAACGAGATGGTGGAGAACATATCCAACTCATTCTCGCTACGCGTGGAGCACACCGGCGGAAAAATCTACACAGAGATTGAGGCCATCGACTCAACACTGTACGTCGACGAGGTGCACTTCCAGAACGTGCTCAACAACCTCTTGGACAACGCAGTGAAATATCGCAAGCCCGACCAGCCGGTAGACATATATCTACGCACATGGAACGACAACGACCACCTCTACTTCTCGGTGCGCGACACCGGCTTAGGCATAAAGAAGGACAACTTCCGCAAGGTGTTTGACAAGTTCTACCGTGTACATACCGGCAACGTGCACGATGTGAAGGGCTTCGGATTGGGACTGGCTTACGTGAAGAAAATAGTGATGCTGCACGACGGCGACATCTCTATCGAGAGCGAATACGGCAAGGGAACGAAGTTCACCATAAAACTGCCGATAATAAAGGATTAATCACTTAAACATAAACACTTAAAATTCATAGCTATGAAGAAAAACCTACTACACATTCTATCTCTACTGCTCGTCATGCTGACGGGCGCAACGCTCACTGCCAAGGCAGACTCATACAAAGTAGCGCCAATGACAGCAGGCAAGGTGACAGTAAGCCCGAACGACGAGTTCGTAAACGCACCGATAAACCTCGTCAACTACGGAACAAATCCGGTGAAGCAGATTACATACACGCTCTACGACTTCGACACACAGGAATCAAGCGAGCCACAGACCATCGACTTCGAGACTCCGTTCGACAACACGCAGCAGGTGTTGATTCCGATTAAGCCAGGCAAGACACTCGGCAAGAGCGACGTCATCTTCAACGTGACAGAGGTGGACGGACATCCTAATGAGACAAGCATAACCTATACATACATTGAGCGTTGGACTGTGCTGCAGGCTGCCAAGAAACGTGTGGTGTTCGAGGACGTAACCGGATTGTGGTGCCAGTATTGCCCGCGCGGTATTGCCATTATGGAGTCGTTGGAACGACTCTATCCGGATGACTTCATCGGCATCTCAATTCACGACGGCGATGCTCTTGCAACAAATGCATATAGCAGCATATTGTCTTCAACATGGAGTAATACGAACCGTCCACTCATCATGTGCGCAAGAGACGAAAAGGTAAACACCCATGACGGTCAAAGCAACTTCAAATACGAGTTGGACAAGACTGCATCTTTCGACATCAGCGTGAAAGCTGCATACGACGGAAAGGACATCAACGTAACAGCTAATGTACTGCCTTGTCTGGATGTGGAAGAGGGCACCGAATATGATGTGGCATACGTGCTCACTGCAGACGGACTGAAGAACGATAATTGGGGACAGGCTAACCGTGTAGGCGAATGGAACGACCAGACATTACCAGAATATGACAGATTCAAAGGCAACGAATCTACCCTATACGGACTGGAGTTCAATCAGGTTGCAATCGACAGCAGAGGCGTGCAGTATGGCGTAGAGGGTTCGCTGACTCGTCCTTATACCGTAGGCACGATGCAGACTCACAAAGTAACTTTCGAGAACATTTCGCAGCACAAGCTGATTCAGGACAAATCGAAACTGAACGTTTGTGCACTGATAATCAAGAAGGTTACTAATGGCGACAAGATAAAGGCGACTATCGAGAACGCAGCTAAATGCCGCGTAGATGTTGGCGAGACTGGCATCAAGCAGGTAGACAGCGAAGGTGCAAACGTCGTTACCGGCTACTACTCGCTCGACGGACAGCGCCTCAACGCTCCTGCAAAGGGCATCACCATCGTGCGCTACGCTGATGGCTCAACACGCAAGGTGCGCAATTAGAATATAAATAATAGAATAAAAACAATTAAATAATACGATTATGGAAGACAATTTGAAAATCTTACTTTGTGAAGACGATGAGAACCTCGGTATGCTGCTTCGTGAATACTTGCAGGCAAAGGGCTACGCAGCCGACTTATGCCCCGACGGCGATGCTGGCTACAAGGCTTTTATGAAAACAAAATACGACATCTGTGTTCTTGACGTGATGATGCCTAAGAAGGATGGCTTCACCCTTGCTCAGGAGATTCGCCAGGCAAACACCGAAGTGCCTATCATCTTCCTCACAGCGAAGACAATGAAAGAGGACATCCTCGAAGGCTTCAAGATTGGTGCCGACGACTATATCACCAAGCCGTTCTCAATGGAAGAGTTGGTGTTCCGTATTGAGGCTATCCTCCGCCGTGTTCGTGGCAAGAAGAACAAAGAGAGCTCGGTGTACCACATCGGTCGCTTCACGTTCGACACACAGAAACAGTTGCTCGTCATCGGCGACAAGCAGACTAAACTCACCACAAAGGAGAACGAACTGCTTGCGCTGCTCTGCAGCCATGCCAACGAAATTCTGCAGCGCGACTTCGCCCTGAAGACAATATGGATTGACGACAACTACTTCAACGCTCGCTCAATGGACGTGTACATCACCAAGTTGCGCAAGCACCTCAAGGACGACGACCAGATTGAGATTATCAACATCCATGGCAAGGGCTACAAGCTGATTACCCCAGAGGAGGAATAACGTAAATAATAGAAAAGGATAACAGTAAACACGATATGAATAAAAAGATAAAGACTGCAGCACTTGCCGGTTTGTCAGCACTGGCACTGGCAAGTTGCTCTTCAACAAACAAGATTGCAAAGGAGGACAACGCCACAAAACCCAATTCGTACATGGATACCGATGCGAAATACTTGATTCTCTCAAACGACCAGCGTGCCACTATCAACAAGGGTAATGAGTTCGCCGTCAATCTGTTCAAGACTCAGATTGACATGCAGAGCAAGGTTATATCGCCGCTTAGCGTATCCTATCTGATGGGTATGCTGGCGAATGGTGCCGACGGCGACACGCAGAAAGAGATACTCGCATCGCTCGGTGTCAGCGATGTGACGTTGCAGACTCTTAACGAGTCGTATCGTGCATTGCTCAACAGTACGGCAACCGCCGACAAGCAGACAACAATCAACATTGCAAACTACATAGCTGCCGACAAACACTTCTCGCTGAAAAGCGACTTCCGGAACACAGTCGGCAAGATGTACGATGCTGGCGTAGAGAGTCTTGATTTCTCATCGAGCAAGGCCGTAGACAAAATCAACCAGTGGTGCAGCAAGCAGACCAATGGCATGATTCCGAAGATTGTTGATCAACTCTCGGCTTCTGACGTTGCGGTACTGATGAACGCCATATACTTTGAAGGCACGTGGGAGACACCATTTGAAAAGGAGCTAACGAAAGAAGAAAACTTCCGTGGCTACACACGCGACATCAAACGCGTACAAATGATGCACCAGGAGGACAACTTCAGCTACCTCAACAACGACACCTTTGAGGCGGTCACTCTGCCCTACGGCAATCGCACATACAACATGACTGTGCTGCTGCCTAAGGAAGGCGTGTCGATTGAGGAGATGATGAAACAGCTTGACGCGCAGAAGATAGGCTCACTATATAGAGATATGGAGAAGTGCGTTGTCGACCTGAAGCTGCCGAAGTTTACCACAAGCACAGAGGTGGTTCTCAACGATGCCATCTCAAAACTCGGTGCACCATCTATCTTCACAGGCGCAGCCAACTTCAAGAACATGTCTGACGCAAGCATCTTCATATCAAAGATGCTGCAGAAGGCGAAGATAGAGGTCAGCGAAGAGGGAACAAAGGCAGCAGCTATAACAGCAGGAATGGTTGCGATGACGGCGCTCAACCCCGATGAGCCACGCCACGTGAAGTTCCACGCCAACCGTCCGTTCGTCTACATCATCACAGAAAGACAGACTGGTGCGATATTCTTCGTCGGTCAGTATCTCGGCGAATAAGAAAAAACATTTATGACAAAAAAGACAAGAGCACTCGTAGCATTGGTCTTGTCAGTAGTCTTCACAACGTCGGCTACAGCACAAGAGGTCAATGCTACGACAACAAGCACCCTGAGCAACTGTCAGGCACGTTTCGACGAATCGGCTCCGCAGCGTATCATGCCGACACGCTACGGTGGACGCTTGCGCAGACTGCAGAAAGCAGAAGAACCGTCGTACGATTTGCAACCGACTCACGACGACTCGCTACATCTGCCCATGCTCAACACCGCAACAGCATCACCCATCAACCGCTATCCATTCGGTTGGGGCTGCGGATTAAACAGTTGGGCGTTGCATCGCGGACTGAACGTGCAGTTAGGTGCATCTGTGTTCGCTGCGTTCGGCAAGGGAGCACATAGTGGTGCTGGTTTTCAGGAGAACATAGCGTTGATGTACGCCATGCCTGTCACCGACAAACTGTCGGTAGCCATCGGCGGATACTTCAACAACATCAACTATGCCGGTAACAACTGGCGCGATGCTGGTCTGTCAGCAGTTCTTGGATATCGGTTCAATGAGCATTGGGAGGCTTACCTCTACGGACAGAAGTCTATAACAAACAACATTGCTAACCGACTACAATACGGGCTGTACGACGGTTACTGCGGAGGCTATGGTATGGGACGCTTCAGTCGCAACGCCTTCGGCATATCCCCCTACTCCATGTACGACCTCGGCAACTTTGGCGACCGCATCGGAGCTACGCTACGCTACAATTTCAATCCGAGTTTTAGTGTGGAAGTGTCGGTTGAACAGCGTTGGATGCCGAATAGATAACGTCTGTAACAGCATTTGAACCCGAACAGATGATAAAAAGAGAGTGGGACAAAGCAACGTAATTGTTGTTTTGTCCCACTCTCTTTTTATGTTCTGATACCCAATGCCCTACTCTTCAGCGAACTGGCGTATGCGCTGCTCCTCAGAAAGTTTGCACACAAGAAGCGAGTTGTCGTTCTCAGCAACGATATATCCGTCGAGTCCCTGAACAACAACCTTCTTCTCATTCAGAGTGTGTACCACACAATTGTGCGAATCGTATAATTGGATATTTTCACCTATAGTAGTATTGCCGTAGAGATCGTGATGCTTGAGAAGCATCAGCGATGTCCATGTGCCGAGATCAGTCCATCCGAAGTTTGCCGGACAGACAAATATCTCTTCTGCCTTCTCCATAATGGCATAGTCGACAGAGATATTCTCGCATTCCGGATAGCGCTGATCAATTGTCTCACGCTCTGCAGGCGTTCCATAGATGGACAGCATACTCTCGAATATTTTGCTGATTGTAGGGCTATAAACGCGGAATGCATTAACGATAGTCGAAACGCTCCATACAAAGATACCAGCATTCCAAAAGTAATTCTTATGCGATATGTATTCTTTTGCTGTCTCCAAATCGGGTTTCTCGCGAAATGAGTCTATGCGATAAATCTCACGATTGCGTGGCGAAGAGGTGGAAAGATCGGCTTGTATATAGCCATAGCCAGTCTCTGGACGGGTTGGCGACATGCCTAATGTAACGATAGCGTCTGTCTCTGCCGTGAACTTCATGCACGACTTGATGACACGACGGAACTCCTCCACATCAGTCACGAAGTGGTCGCTCGGTGTTATGACAACATTAGCCTTAGGGTTTATTGCTTTGATGCGCCAGATGACGTAAGCAATACAAGGAGCTGTGTTGCGACGACATGGCTCAAGGAGGATGTTCTCGGCTGGCACCTCCGGAAGCTGCTCGCGCACCAAGGCTGCATACTTCTTATTCGTGACCACCCAAACATTCTCAACCGGACAGATTTCCTTAAATCTGTCATACGTAAGCTGCAGAAGGGTTCTGCCAACTCCGAGGATATCAATAAATTGTTTCGGATTGTCTTCCGTGCTCATAGGCCAGAAACGACTTCCTACTCCACCAGCCATGATTACCAGGTGATTTCTATCTTGAGTCATATCGAAAAAGTTTTAGATATGCAAAGATAAATATTTTTTATCACTTCTTAAAATAAATATGAACAATATTTATCTGTATATACAAATAGAAAAAGGAGCTGTTACATAATAATATGTAAAAGCTCCTTTCGTATGCAATTTTGCCTTGATTATGCCAAGGTAATGAGGTTCTCTTCGTTCTTTACCTTGCCCTCCTTGAAGAGCCAGCCAATACCGAGGTAAACTTCTTCGCTGCTGATGTTAGCAGCCTTTGCGATTTCCTGAATGCTCAAAGCCTTCTCAGCTGCAGCCAGTGCCTGATAAACATCACCAGCGCGGAAGCCTACGCTTTCTGCATTCACATTCAAAACAACTTCAGCCTTCTTTGTAGCACAACGCTTTGTAGTAGTCTTTGTTGCAGTTGTCTTAGTAGCAGTCTTCTTTACAGCTACCTTCTTTTCTGTTGCTTTCTTTTCTGCCATAATCTAATAAAAACATTAATAAAGTCCCTCACGTAGAGCACGCTATGGGTTTCTTTGTTTGCAAAATTAGTTAAATATTTTGCAAACTTCCCATATTTATACAAAAAAAAGTCCGGGAACCCGGACTTTTTCTTAATATTTTTTACATTTATTGATTTATATCAACGTATTTTGCATATCTAAATACTTATTCCTCAGTCAAATCTACCTTCAGCTGAAGTTCGTCGAGCTGCTTCTGATCAATAGCTGAAGGAGCGTCGAGCATTACATCGCGACCACTATTATTTTTCGGGAATGCGATGCAATCGCGGATTGAATCAAGACCTGCCATAATAGAAACGAAGCGGTCGAGACCGAATGCGAGACCTGCGTGAGGAGGTGCTCCGTACTTGAAGGCGTTGATGAGGAAGCCGAACTGTGCCATAGCACGCTCCTCTGTGAAACCGAGGATGCCGAACATCTTCTCCTGAAGCTTGCTGTCGTGGATACGGAGGCTACCACCGCCTACCTCAATACCATTGCAAACGAAGTCGTATGCCTTGGCACGTACCTGCTCAGGATGCTCGTCGAGCAATGGGATATCGTCGGGGTTAGGCATTGTGAACGGATGGTGAGTAGCCATAAGGCGCTGCTCCTCGTCGCTCCACTCGAAGAGAGGGAAGTCGACAATCCACAGGCACTCGAACTTGTTCTTGTCGCGCAGACCGAGACGGTCGCCCATCTCAAGACGCAAAGTGCAGAGCTGAACGCGTGTCTTGTTGGCGTTGTCGCCAGAGAGAATGAGAACAAGGTCGCCATCCTTAGCACCCATTGTTTCCTTAACCTTTGCGAGTACCTCAGGTGTGTAGAACTTGTCTACAGACGACTTCACTGTGCCGTCAGCGTTAAACTTGATGTAAACCAAGCCCTTTGCGCCTACCTGCGGACGCTTTACGAAATCGGTAATCTGATCGAGTTGCTTGCGTGTGTAGTCAGCGCAACCAGGTACGCAGATACCGCCAATATACTCAGCCTCATTGAATACAGAGAATGTGCCTGTGCCCTTCAATACGTCCATGAGCTCTACGAACTCCATGCCGAAACGCAAGTCGGGCTTATCGCTACCGAAACGGCGCATAGCCTCGTGCCATGTCATCTGCTGCAGCTTAGCCGGCAACTCAACGCCGCGTACTTCCTTGAACAGATGGCGAGCCATATCCTCGAAGAGGTTGATAACATCATCCTGGTCAACGAAGGACATCTCGCAGTCGATTTGAGTGAACTCAGGCTGACGGTCAGCACGCAAGTCCTCGTCGCGGAAACATTTTGCAATCTGGAAGTAGCGGTCGAAGCCACTAATCATGAGCAGCTGCTTTAGCGTCTGCGGACTCTGCGGAAGTGCATAGAACTGTCCTGGGTTCATGCGCGAAGGCACAACAAAGTCGCGTGCACCCTCAGGTGTAGAACCAATGAGGATAGGAGTCTCTACCTCGATGAAGTTCTGCGAGTCGAGGAAGTTGCGGATGAGGATTGTCATGCGGTGACGCAACTCAAGATTCTTGCGCACTGTCGGACGGCGCAAGTCGAGGTAGCGATATTTCATACGGATATCGTCGCCGCCGTCGGTGTTGTCCTCGATAGTAAACGGAGGTGTAGCACTCTCCGAGAGGATATTCAGTTCCTTAGCGATAATCTCGATATCGCCAGTAGGCAGATTAGCGTTCTTGCTCTCACGCTCGTTTACTACGCCAGTCACCTGCACGCAGAACTCACGTCCGAGCTTGCCTGCACGTGCGCAAAGGTCGCTGTCGTCAGAGTCGTTGAAGACGAGCTGTGTGATACCATAGCGGTCGCGAAGGTCGACGAATGTCATACCACCCATCTTGCGGGCGCGCTGTACCCATCCGGCAAGTGTTACGGTCTTGCCGCAGTCAGAGAGACGAAGCTCTCCGCATGTATTCGATCTATACATTATATTATATGTTTTAGTTTTTTCTTAAATATACATGCAAAGTTATATTGTTTGTATGAAATAGCCAAATTACTTGGCAAGAAATGTCATAACAGCCTTCATCACCTGCTGGCGTGAGCGCACATTATTGATACATTCTACGGGGAAGCCCATTACGAACGCCTTATGGTCGATGCCGTCGTAAGCCACAGCCGCATCGGTGCCGTCGGCGTAGCGCATAGCGCAGAACGCTGGTGCAAGCGGACTGACTACATCTACCGACTGCGCGGCATAATGGCGGTCGTTTGGACGGCGTATAATGTCGAAGCTGATGCCGAGTCCGTTCACCAGGTTTGTAGCTATATCGGTGTTCTGTCCGCCGAAGCCAACCTTGAACAAGTTGGACATAAAGCTACGCTCAGCATCAAGCTGCATATCGCTCGCCACGTATGCGCCACTCACAAACACTCGTCCGTTGCCACGCACATAAGACTCCAAAGCCTTGCGAAGCAACGCTGAAAAGGTCTTATAGCGCACAAGCGAATAGCCATCGCCCTTCTGCAGTCCGAACATGATATCGACCACACGATAGTTCTCAAGTTTCACAAAGCCGTTCTCTACCGCTTCGACAGATGACGACACTACATTGTATGCGCCAGACAAAGCTATGTCTGCCACATGACACACCGACTCGTTCTGCTGCTTACCCATGACGAACTTGCCTGCGAATTCGTCCTCACAATAGCCCAAAGCGCCGGGACCTTCACTGCCCACACGCGTGCGGTCGAAATCAATCTGTCTGCCCACAAAGCCGGCATTAATGCCAAGCGACACGCCCATGTCTGCATCAAGATCGAAGCCTTGGCGTGTGCCATCGTCAACCACTGCCGGACCGGCGAAGCGTGTAAAGCCATCTACTACAAGCACATCGCGTGCTCCTGCCTGAGCACTTACACAGGCGGCAAGCGTTGTTGACGGGAAGCTCTCGCCACCACGATTTACTGCCGTAACGCGGAACTGATACACTACATTCGGCTTCGGAGTGAACGTGAACGATGTGCTTGACACACTACGTCCGTTGTCGAACCCGTTCTTGCCCTCGGCTATGTATATATTATATGTAGTAGGCACTGCGCTCGGCTCTAAACGATCGGTCACTGGCAGCCACGAGAGCTGCAGCTGGTTGTCTGCAGTACGCACTATGCGGAAGTTGCTCACTGGTAGTGGTTGCACAACGCAAGCAAGCGAATGATTACCATTGACGTAACGCAGAATGGTCTTATAAAGCGAGCGTGCAAGGGTGAAGCGGAAGTTAGGGTCGAGTGCGCGGCGCATATCAGCGAAGTTCTGATGCGACAGAGTCTCAATGATAGCCGACGGCACTTCCGGTTTACGAGTCTCACTATAGTTGCGATCCCACAGGTAGCGACGTGTCCACTTGCCATAGGTGGCAGTAAGGTCGCGCTGTACCCCTGTAAGAAGCATATCGGCAAAGTCGTGCGAGATCTGTCGCGACACACCAGCAGCAAGACGTCCGTCGTTGAAATTGGTGGTGCAGATAGCAAGCGAACCAATAATCGAGTCGTTCACATGCGTGGCTCCTGCGTCGCTATGCACGGCAAGACTAAGCTCGAAAGGCACTTTCTTGCCTTCGTGTGTAGGCACATATACAGACCCACCGGCAAGCCAGTTGAGCATATTCGAGCGCGTATTGATATCATCAATATAGTCGTCGGCACCACCCTTACCTGCATATACCGAATAAGGAGCACCCGACCACTGGGCACTATAACGCGCACCTTCCAAACAACGAGGCATACCACTTGTTGCTCCTCCTCGCTGTATGTTACCCATACCGCCGCCAAAGCGCACGGCATCGGTAGTAACTACGCCTTTCTCTGCCGACGAGTTGGTGACAATCACCCGATTGGCAGCACTATTGCCTGCATCAAAGTCGAACGTTCCGAGGTACACCCACGTACCGCCACCCATCTGCTGATTGACGCGGAATAAAGTGCGTTCACCTTTATGCACTACTATATATTGTGCATCGCTTACGCTCTTAGCTATGGTCTGATAGCTCACATAAACGGCGTAGCGACCAGACTGCGGAATGGTGGGCTGATATGATGCCCACGACTCGTTGTTCTTCCGTGTAGTGCGCACCATGCGTGCTGTGCCTTGCTCAAACGGATTCTCGCCATCGCGATACATGCCACGATGGAAGGCAAAGCCACGCTCCTCAGTTGTACGCCATTTCTCGCGACCATTATCCTCAACGTATCCTTTCTCAGCATCGTTGTCTACTATCACCTCATTGCGCTGCCAGTCGCGCTCACGCGGTGTGTACACCACAGCACCTGCACGTTCGAGCATCGGAATGAGATAAGGCACAACGATAGTCTGTGTGAAAAGGTCTTCGTTAGTACCGAAAAGGTTCGGACGCTGCCACTTCCATTTATTTTTCTTCTGGTCGTAATAGATGCCGTGCGACTGCCACAGGGCGATATGGCGGTCGAAGAGTCCGTGCGAAACGAAATGCGGTTGCGACTCGTTCATCACCCATGGTGCATCACAGTAATCGATACGCCCCCACCCTGCTGGTGCACTACCGTTGCGCAACTTCGCTCCTGGCACAAGCATCTCTATCGGCATACCAGCCGTGTTGATGCATAGTTTATAGCGATTGTAAGGTTTTGGCAACGCCTTAGCAAGACGCTTATAATAGTAGCCGACGCTCTTCTCCGTAAAGTTTTGCGTAGCGAAGCCTGTACTCACGTTGAGCGTAAGCACACGATGAGCATCGTCTACGCTGTACGACTCCATATATGGCTGTACGGCGTAGACGACATTCTTGGCTCGTGTGGCGAGCACATAATTCTTAAGGCGAGTATCCAGCCCCCCGTTTGACGATGTCTTATGCTCCCCTGCTGAAGCAGGAAGCGTCACAAGGGTTGCTGCAAATACCAAAATCGACAATAACCTGTTCTTCATATAAATTAAAGTTCACCGACGGTGAACAGTTCAGGGTTCTTACCCTTGAAGTCCTTAAAATAAGTCTTGATACACTTCATATCCGCTTCCACATCTCCCGTCGGCACAATCATATGCTTACACTCTATCAGTTTGCGCTCAAAGTCAAGACCATATAGTAATATTGGCAGTTCTGCCTTTAAAGCGATGAAATAGAATCCCTTCTTCCAGTTTGGGTTACGTGAGCGTGTACCCTCCGGAGTAACACAAAGCTTAAAGTTTGGCGCACGACGCGCAGCCTCAGCCATAGCGTCGGTCATGCTTGTATGTTTCGAACGATTGACGGGGATGCCACCAAGATGGCGGAACCATACACCAAGTGGCCAGAAGAACCACTCCTTCTTCATAAGGAAGTTAGCCTTTATTCCCTCTGCACGCGAGTAGAGAAGTCCGATAATAAAGTCCCAGTTACTGGTGTGTGGAGCAAGACAGAGTATATACTTTTCGGGGTGGTCCACTTCTATATGAGCGGTCCACCCCATGCGTTTATACAACAATGTCTTGCAAATGCGTTGCAAAAAACTCATTGTGTATTATGTATGTTTATGTTTTAAGAATTCCGATTAGCCGAGATTTACAACCTGGTCCACAATCTCAGACACCTGCTTATTGAAGTTGTTCACAAGGTCTTTATAGAACAGTTTCGGCGAGAGTCCTGGCTCTTGATGCGACACACGTCGTACATAGTCATTATGTATTACAAGGATAGAAGCGAGCAATGCATTCACGTCCTCTTCTGTTGCTTTTGAACTATACATTGAAGCAGCCACTGCCTCCGAAAAAAGTTCGCTACAAACATAATTAATATTGCGTTTCAGGTTTCGTTTGTTTGCCATAACAAATAAAATGATTATTGATTAAAAGATTAAATTAACATGCCAAAGATAAGAAAAATATTAATACGCAACAAGTTTTATTGCTAAAAATCTTCTAATTGTATGTTTTCTTATCTTTTTTTTTCAGTATATCGCAGAAAAAGAGTATTTTTGCAGTGCAAAAAAAGTATCTATTTATACGTTACATATTTTAATATTTAAAATCACATGGAAATTAGTGCATTGCAGATTGCAAGAGCTGCTTATCAGCCCAAATTGCCTAAGGCTCTCCAGGGTCCGGTTAAGGCCGTAGAGGGTGAGGCAACACAGTCAGTAGGTAACCAGGAAGAGATAAAGGCGTTGTTCCCTAACACATACGGAATGCCGGTTATCACTTTCGAGGCTGGCGAGAAGACAGAGCTTCCTGCATTCAACGTAGGCGTTATTCTTTCTGGCGGTCAGGCTCCTGGCGGTCACAACGTAATTTCAGGATTGTTTGACGGTGTTAAATCATTGAATCCAGAGAACAAGCTCTATGGCTTCATCCTCGGTCCTGGCGGTCTGGTTGACCACAAGTACATCGAGATTACATCAGAGCTCATGGACCAGTATCGCAACACTGGTGGTTTCGACATCATCGGTTCTGGTCGTACAAAGCTCGAGAAGGAAGAGCAGTTCGAGAAGGGTATCGAGATTCTTCGCGAGCTCGGCATCAAGGCTCTCGTTATCATCGGTGGTGACGACTCTAACACTAACGCTTGTGTGCTCGCTGAGTACTACGCAGCAAAGAAGTACGGCGTTCAGGTTATCGGCTGCCCGAAGACTATCGACGGCGACTTGAAGAACGAGCAGATTGAGACTTCTTTCGGTTTCGACACAGCTTGTAAGACATACTCTGAGCTTATCGGCAACATCCAGCGCGACTGCAACTCTGCACGTAAGTACTGGCACTTCATCAAGCTCATGGGCCGTTCAGCTTCTCACATCGCTCTTGAGTGCGCATTGCAGACACAGCCTAACATCTGCCTCGTATCAGAGGAGGTTGAGGCTAAGGAGATGTCGCTCGACGACGTTGTAACATACATCGCTCAGGCTGTTGCTGACCGCGCTGCTGACGGCAACAACTTCGGTACAGTGCTCATTCCTGAGGGTCTCATCGAGTTCATCCCTGCTATCAAGAAGCTCATCGCTGAGCTCAACGAGGTGCTCACCGACCCTGCAACAGGCGAGTCACGCGAGTTCGCTAATGCTGAGGAGCAGATTGCATTCGTTAAGAGTTCTATCGCTAAGGAGAACCTCGCTGTTCTCGAGTCGCTCCCAGCTGACGTTGCACGCCAGCTCTGCCTCGACCGCGACCCACACGGCAACGTTCAGGTATCGCTCATCGAGACAGAGAAACTTCTCTCTCGCATGGTAGCAACCAAGCTCAACGCATGGAAAGCTGAGGGCAAGTTCTGCGGCAAGTTCTCTGCACAGCACCACTTCTTCGGCTACGAGGGACGTTGCGCAGCTCCGTCTAACTACGACGCTGACTACTGCTACTCACTCGGTTTCAACGCATCACGCCTCATCAGCAACGGCAAGACTGGCTACATGTCAATCATCCAGAACACAACAGCACCTGCAGAGCAGTGGATTGCAGGTGGTGTGCCTATCACAATGATGATGAACATCGAGCGTCGCAACGGTGCTAACAAGCCTGTTATCCGCAAGGCTCTTGTTGAGCTCGATGGTGCTCCGTTCAAGTTCTTCGCTGCTCATCGCGAGGAGTGGGCTAAGAACACATGCTACGTATATCCTGGCCCAATCCAGTACTGGGGACCAACAGAGGTATGCGACCAGACAACTAAGACTCTGAAGCTTGAGCAGGCTAAGTAAAAACTCTGCTTGTTCAAAACAAAAGACTTTATACAGCAAGAGCAGAGTGACAACCGTCATTCTGCTCTTCTTTTTTTATGTAAAAGCAGGACTTTAAGCGTCCTTATATAAAGAGATTATCATCGGACACCGAACGCAATCCGATCAGACACCGAACGCAATCCGATTGGACACCGAACGCAATCCGATTAGACTGCGGACGCAAATGGTGACAGAAACAACAATATGGAAGCAAACAAACGCACATACAAACCTCGCAAACGACGCTCAACAACCAAACAAAAGCGCTGCTCAAGCCTCTCCGCTCTACTCTCACGCCATCCGCGTGCCGTATGGTGGACAAGTTCGGCTGTGCTGATATGCGTATATGTTTGGGCTTTCTACACCTACTTCGTCAGTCCTACCGGATTTCGCTGGCGTGCGCTCTTCGGCGATACCAACTATCCTGCCGGCTACGAGATACACGGCATAGACATCTCGCACTATCAAGGCAAGATTGATTGGGACAAGTTGCGCGACAGCAATATCGAAGGCTATCCGCTGCGCTTCGTGATGATTAAGTCGACAGAGGGTTCGTCGCGCACCGACAACAGGTTTAAGGAGAACTTCCGCCAGGCTCGTGAGCACGGACTTATACGCGGAGCCTACCACTTCTGGAGCAACAAATCGTCAGCACGCGACCAGGCTTATTTCTTCCTAAAGCAAGTGCGTCTGGAGGATGGCGACCTTCCGCCCGTGCTCGACGTGGAGCACAAACCGCAAGACCGCAACGTGGAGGATTTTCAGCGCGACATTCTTACATGGCTGCACATCGTGGAGGACAAATACCACGTGAAGCCTATCATATATACCTATTATAAATTTAAGGAGAGCTACCTTAATGCGCCCGTATTCGACGACTATCCCTACTGGATAGCGCATTATTATGTAGACAAGGTGGAATACAAGGGTACGTGGCACTTCTGGCAACACACTGATGTCGGACAACTACCAGGCATTAAGGGCTACGTCGACTTCAACATCTTCAACGGTTCGTTCTATGCGCTGAAGAAACTCACAATCGGAAATCAGGACTAAAACAAACGGGGGTGTGTCAAAACTACAAAATAGAGGCGAAGGGCTAACCGTTTACTATTCTATTTTCTAAATAATATAGTTTTGACACACCCTCGTTTATAATAATTCTACTTGAACAACGCGCAAGCCCACTCTTCGTCCGTAACAACGTCGCAGAGCGAGAGTCCGTGCTTCTTAGCTACTGCCTCTATCATCGGCACGTCAGCCTCGTAGAATCCGCTGAGGATGAGTTGTGCACCTTCCTTCATGTGTGCACGGAACGCTGACATATCGGCTATAAGGATGTTGCGGTTAATATTTGCAATGACCACATCGAAGCACTCCGCTACGTTATTAAGAACCGACGCATCGCCGAGCATAACGCTCATATTCTCAACCCCGTTCAATGCAGCGTTGTGTTGCGCATTGTCGGCACTCCACTCGTCGATATCATAACCGAGCACGGGGTTGGCACCAAGACGTGAGGCAGTGATGCCGAGTATTCCGGTGCCACATCCGCAGTCGAGCACGCTCTTTCCCTGCACGTCCATTGCGAGCAGTCGGCGCAGAATCATGCGTGTTGTCTGGTGCGTACCCGTTCCGAAGGCGTTGCGTGCCTCAATAAAGATGCGCATCACGCCGTCGTCGCCAGCGAACATCTCGCGGTCGGTGTGCTTGGCATCGTAGATTACGAGGTTGTCGCTTACGCCAATAGGCTCGAAGCCCTCGTCCTCCCAGCCCTGATTCCAGTTCTGGTCGGGCACTTCCTCCACAGCGTAACTCACCGCTGCACCCTCCGGCATATAGTCGGCAATGGCTGCATCGAGTGCCTCCTTGTCATACATCGGGCGCTGTACATAACCTAACAATCCGTCGTCGGTATCCTCAAACGCCTCGAAACCAGCCTCACAGGCGGCTGCTGACAACAACTCACGAGCAGGCTGCATCAGCTCTGCCTCACATTCTATCTTGAAATTTGCTACAAAATATTTCATAATACTATAATTTAAAAGGGGTGCTATTCTTGCATGTGTAAGCGACAGCACCCTATTGTTATTCAAACACCTCTTCTATGTCAAGAGCCCCATCGCTGGGGTCATCGGATGAGGTCTCGCCGTCCGAACAGCCGTCGTAGCCTGGTGGCAGATCGAATTTCGCCGTTTCGTCGTAAGGCAATGAGGGGTCGGCATACACCTTCTTCATAAAGTTTGCCCAGATGGGCAGAGCCATTGTTGCGCCCTGTCCCATGCGCATGGTGTCGAAGTGGATGTCGCGATCCTCACCACCTACCCAACAACCGCTGACGAGTTGCGGTGTGAAGCCCATGAACCAAGCATCGGCATTGCGGTTGGTGGTACCAGTCTTAGCACCAATCTCGCCTGTAAAGTTATATCTGTAGCGCAATCTGCCAGCCGTACCGCCATCGACAACGCCTTTCAGAAGCACGAGCATACGGTCGGCACTTTCTGCATTTATCACCTCGTTCATACGCGGTTGGAAGTCGGTGATGACATTGCCCTCGTTATCCTCTATTCGACTCACGAACATCGGAGCAGAACGAATGCCTTTATTGACAAACGTGGTGTAGGCACTTACCATCTCTGCCACAGACACCTCGCACGGACCGAGACAGAGTGCCATCGAGGGCACTATCTCGGGGTTGTCGATGCCAAACTCGTGTAGCTTGGTGACGAACTGCTGTGGGTTAAGCTTACTCATAAGATAAGCCGAAATCCAGTTGTTCGATTGCGCCAATCCCCACTTCAGCGTAACCATCTCGCCGTAGCGTTTACGGTTGGTGTTGCGCGGAGTCCACGTCTGATTGCCCACGGTGTAGGTCTGCTGCACATTAGGAGCCATAGAACATGGGGTGAAACCATTCTCCATGGCAAGCGCATAGAGGAACGGTTTTATTGTAGAACCCACCTGGCGACGACCGCCCGTAACCATATCGTACATAAAATGTGTGTAGTCGAGTCCGCCTACGTATGCCTTCACCGCTCCCGTCTTCGGATCCATACTCATAAAGCCAGCACGCAGATACGACTTCACATAGCGTATGCTGTCTATAGGTGCCATCATGGTGTCGATATCGCCATGATAGGTGAAAAGAGTCATCTCTGTAGGCGTATGGAACGAGCGGTGAATTTCTTCATTGCTTGCGCCCGCAGCTTTCAGTACTCTATAGCGTTCGCTCTGAAGCACAGCACGTTCCATAATCTGGTTAACCTGTTTCTGTGTCAGTGCGGAGGTGAACGGAGCGTTCGGCTTGCCCTTCTGCTCCTTGAAGAACTCCGGCTGCAAGTAGCGAGCCACGTGAGCATAAACAGCCTCTTCGGCATAGCGTTGCATACGCGAGTCGATGGTGGTGTACACCTTCAAGCCGTCGGCATTGAGATTGTACGGCGAGCCGTCCTTCTTGCGATTTTTGTTGCACCATCCGTAGAGCGGATCGTTCACCCATGCAATTGAGTCGATGACAAACTGACGGCGGTTCCATGACGGATAGTTAGACAGTTGTGGACGCTCGGCAGACATGTACACACGCAGGAACTCGCGCAAGTAAGGCGCTACACCATCTTTGTGGTCGGTGCGGTGGAAATCGAGTGTGAGCGGCGACTCGACGTGCTGCGCATACTCGGCATCGCTGATATAGCCAGCCTTGCGCATCTGGTCGAGCACTACGTTGCGACGCTCACGACAACGGTCGGGATAGCGCACGGGGTTGAACAGCGACGGGTTCTTGCACAAGCCGATGAGCGTAGCAGCCTCCTCAATGGTGAGGTTGCGAGGCTCCTTATTAAAATAGGTATTGGCCGCAGTCTTTATACCTACAGCGTTATGCAGGAAGTCGAAATAGTTGAGATACAGAGCTATAATCTCCTCTTTGGTGTAGTTGCGCTCGAGTTTCACAGCGATAACCCACTCTATCGGTTTCTGCAGCGCACGCTGCATGGTGCTCTTGGCGGTTTCGGAATAGAGCTGCTTGGCAAGCTGTTGCGTGATGGTAGAACCACCACCGGCAGAAGCCTGACCGAACAGACCGCGCTTGACGATGGCTCTGCCCAAAGCAATGAAGTCTACGCCCGAGTGGTCGTAAAAACGAACATCCTCTGTAGCCACAAGCGCCTGCACCAGGTATGGCGAGATGTCGTTGTATGAAACGCAGACACGGTTCTCGCGATTGAAGTTCCACGTGCCGATGACCTTTCCGTCAGCACTATAGATCTGTGTTGCGAAGCGATTGATCGGGTTCTGCAAGTCCTCAACTGGCGGCATATATCCGATAAAACCGTTCCATATAGCCGTGAACGCAACAGCCGAACCGAGAATGACGATGGCAAGCAACGTCCATAGTGAGCGTACGAATACTTTTCTCATATTTTTAGTAATGTATTCCTTATTATATTAGTAATAGGACTGAATTATATTAGTAATATCTCTTATATTTTGCAAAGGTAAGGCAAAAAAGTGAGAAAAGCATAAATAATAGTTTTCATTTACGCCATATCTGAAAAATTATAACTACCTTAGCAGACAAATTGTAGACAACCATTAATTCTAAATAATAATGAGACACGATTTTGTAACAATAGCCGACCTGCCGAAGGAAAAGCTAATGTATTTGCTCGAAATGGCAAAGGAGTTTGAGAATCACCCTAACCGCGAACTGCTGAAAGGTAAGGTGGTGGCAACGCTATTCTTCGAGCCTTCAACCCGCACGCGATTGAGTTTTGAAACCGCAGCAAACCGCCTCGGCGCGCGCGTCATCGGTTTCTCGGATGCCAAGGCATCAAGCGTAACCAAAGGCGAAACACTTAAGGACACTATACTTATGGTTTCCAACTATGCCGATGTCATCGTGATGCGCCACTACGTTGAAGGCGCAGCGCAATACGCCAGCGAAGTTGCTCCGGTTCCTATTGTCAATGCAGGCGACGGCGCACACATGCACCCGTCACAGTGTCTCCTCGATCTTTATTCCATCTACAAAACACAAGGCACTCTCGAAAACCTTAATATCTATCTCGTTGGCGACTTGAAGTACGGACGCACCGTGCACTCGCTCATCACTGCCATGCGCCACTTCAATCCTACATTCCATTTTGTGGCACCAAAGGAATTGGCAATGCCTGAGGAGTACAAAATCTATTGTCGCGAACACGGTATCCGCTTCGAAGAGCACACCGACTTCAACGAAGACGTGATTGCAGATGCCGACATCCTCTACATGACACGCGTGCAGAAAGAACGCTTCTCCGACCTCATGGAGTACGAACGTGTGAAGAACGTGTACATCCTGAAGCGCCAGATGCTCTGCAAAGCAAAGGACAACATGAAAATTCTACACCCACTGCCACGTGTCAACGAGATAGCATACGACGTAGACGAGAGTTCACACGCTTACTACATTCAACAGGCAGGCAACGGTTTGTTCGCTCGTGAGGCGATATTCTGCTACGTGCTCGGCATCACACTCGACGAGGTGCGCAACGACAAAACAATTATTTAGCAATTAATAAACAATACAACATGAGCAACAAGACAGAAAGACAAGTGGCTGCTATCAAGAACGGCACTGTCATCGACCATATACCAGCAGAGAAGACATATCAGGTAGTAAATTTACTACAATTAGAGACCCTTGAAACACCAGTAACTATCGGTTATAACTATCCGTCGAACAAGATTGGACGCAAGGGTATCATCAAAGTGTCGGACAAGTTCTTCACCGACGAGGAGATTTCGCGACTCTCGGTTGTAGCACAGAACGTGGTGCTCAACATCATTCACGACTACGAGGTTGTGGAGAAGAAGACGGTGAAGACTCCTGATGAGTTGCGTGGCATCGTGAAGTGCAACAACCCGAAGTGCATCACCAACAACGAACCGATGAACACCGTATTCCACGTTGTGAACAAAGAAAAGGGCATCCTCAAATGCCACTACTGCGACAAGGAACAGTTCATCGAGAAAGTTGAACTCGTATAATCATTACTATAATTAAAATTCTATTAACTATGAAAAGAGATCAAGTGATTTTCGACCTCATTGAGAAAGAACATCAGCGCCAGCTGAAGGGTATAGAACTTATAGCTTCTGAAAACTTTGTCAGCGACGAGGTAATGGAGGCAATGGGTTCTTATCTCACGAACAAATATGCCGAGGGCTATCCAGGCAAACGCTACTACGGCGGCTGCCAGGTAGTGGACGAAGTGGAGACATTGGCTATCGAACGCGTGAAGGAACTCTTCGATGCTGAGTATGCCAACGTACAGCCGCACTCTGGTGCGCAGGCTAACGCCGCTGTGCTGCTTGCCGTACTGAAGCCTGGCGATACATTCCTCGGTCTAAACCTCGCACACGGCGGACACCTCTCACACGGTTCAGCAGTGAACACATCGGGCATACTCTACCACGCCATCGGCTACGACCTCGATCAGGAAACTGGCCGCGTGAACTACGACCAGATGGAGCAGCTCGCTTTGGAACACAAACCGAAGCTCATCATCGGTGGTGGTTCGGCATATAGCCGCGAGTGGGACTACAAGCGTATGCGCGAGATTGCCGACAAGGTTGGCGCACTGCTTATGATTGATATGGCTCACCCTGCAGGCCTTATCGCAGCCGGCTTGCTCGACAACCCTGTGAAGTACGCTCACATCGTAACCTCTACCACTCACAAGACTCTACGCGGTCCGCGCGGCGGCATTATCCTTATGGGCAAGGACTTCGAGAACCCATGGGGCTTGAAGACACCAAAGGGCGTAACAAAGATGATGAGCCAGCTGCTCAACTCTGCAGTATTCCCTGGACAGCAGGGCGGTCCGTTGGAGCATGTCATCGCTGCCAAAGCTGTGGCTTTCGGCGAGGCTCTGCAGCCAGAGTTCAAGGAGTGGGCAAAACAGGTGAAGAAGAACGCAAGCGTACTTGCCGACGAACTCATCAAGCGCGGCTTCACTATCGTGAGCGGTGGCACAGACAACCACTCTATGCTTGTCGACCTCCGTTCTAAGTATCCCGACCTCACCGGTAAGGTGGCAGAAAACGCTCTCGTTGCTGCAGACATCACCGTCAACAAGAACATGGTGCCATACGACACACGTAGCGCATTTCAGACATCGGGCATACGCCTCGGAACTCCTGCCATCACAACACGTGGTGCTAAGGAAGACCTCATGGTGCTGATTGCTGAACTCATAGAAGAAGTACTGAACGACCCAGAAAACGAAGAGGTAATCGCTCGTGTTCGCGCCAAGGTGAACGAGACAATGAAGGACTACCCTCTCTTCGCTTATTAAACTAAGGCGAACAATCGATACGTACATCCGCGATACTCATCGCAGATGTACGTACCGATTCTCACTATCAAACTATAACTTACGAGTTTTTCACGATTTGACTAACTATTAACTTTATCACACCCATATATGTTACAACTCATCGCTGTTATACTCATAATTATTATCTCCATCAGCTACATCGCCTACAGAACATATAAAGCCATTAGCGAAGCAGAAAGCGGATGTTATGGCTGCAAGGGCTGTGCACTGAAAGAGCAAATGATAAAAAACCACAAACTTAACAAAAAGCAAAACACTACTTTCCACGCCGAACAATGCAGTAATTATAGGAAAAAGGATACTTAAACATAAAACATACGAAAGAAGAAACACAAGAAAACGTGGAAAAATAAGATAAATAAGAAAAAAGAAACAAAAACATTTGGTGGTTACAATAATAATGCCTACCTTTGCACTCGCAAATAAGCAATGAGCCATTTGGTACCTTGGCCGATCGGTTAGGTAACGGTCTGCAAAACCGTGTAGAGCAGTTCGACTCTGCTAGGTACCTCAAACGAAAGTGAAATGTTCAAACGAGCATTTCACTTTTTTGTTTTACATAAAAATCACTCAACAAATATATTACAATATCAACAAGAATGAAGAAGCGAACAAATACACAACGGTCTATACATTATTATATATTATATAGTATTATACCTTATATATATATAACTTCATTGTTGCTCTCATCATGTAACGGAAAGAGTACAATAAACGACGACAACAATGGTGACACCATCACATTCAAATACGCAGAACATATAACCGCAGTTAGACACGATGGATACGTAGACGTAAAGCTTAGCAACCCTTGGAAGAGTGGCACAATTCTACATCGCTATGCCCTAATCAACCGCAGCGACTCGGGCAAAGTCACCCCACCCTCAGATGCCACTGTCATATACACACCAATACGTAGGGCAATAGTGACAACATCACCACACTGCCGACTACTATTCGACTTGGGGGCTGGCGAAGCAATTAAAGGCGTATGCGACTTGGCATACATCACCCAACAAGACGTGCTACAGCGTGCAGCAAAAGGAACCATCACCAACTGTGGCAACAGTATGTCGCCAACCATCGAGCGCATCATCGCAGTAGCACCCGATGCCATGTTTCTATCACCATTTGAGGGAAGCAGCCATGCACAACTCGAAAATATCGGCACACCAATTATAGAATGTGCCGACTATATGGAAACCTCCGCACTTGGACGCGCCGAATGGATGCGCTTCTATGCCATGCTAATCGGTAAAGAAAATACCGCTGATTCGTTGTTTACTACTATTGAACACAACTACAACACAATCGTCGAACATAACAAAAAGCAAAAGAATCACCCTAAAGTGCTCACCGAACGCGTCACAAGTGGCGTATGGTACTGCCCTGGAGGCAATAGCTCGATGGCAAAATTGATAAAAGATGCAGGTGGTGACTACATCTTTGCCGACGACACACACAGCGGATCGCTGAATCTATCACCCGAAATGGTAATCAGTAAAGCAATTAATGCCGACATCTGGTTGTTCATCTACTATGGTGACAGACCGCTCACACGTAACCAACTAAACACAGAATACAGCGGATACAAGACAATAAAGGCGTTCAAAGACGGAAACATATATGAATGTAACGGCAAAACCTCAACTTATTTTGAAGAAATATCATTCCGTCCCGACTTTTTGCTCACCGAACTGACACACATGTTCTACTCACAAAACAACAAGCTGCGCTACTACAAGCGCATTTAAGAATAAAAAAACGTCACAAAACGACCTTGTCAAACGCACTCAACTACAAAAATGTAGCAAAATGCGCATTTTATCATAAAAAAGTACAGAAAACATTTGGTGATTACAATAAAAACCTATACCTTTGCACTCGCAATTGAGAAACAGTGCTCCGGTTAACTTCAACCGTATGGAAGTTTGGGTGAGTGGCTGAAACCAGCAGTTTGCTAAACTGCCGTACGGGTAACCGTACCGGGGGTTCGAATCCCCCAGCTTCCGCTGTTCTCTTGAGCAAACAATACTGTTGGTGGATTCATCTAATGGTTAGGATACAAGATTCTCAATCTTGGCATAGGGGTTCGATTCCCCTATCCACTACCAAACAAAGCGTGTAGAAACAATATGTTTTTACACGCTTTTTTCATTATACTCTCTACTATTTTCAAAAAAAATGCGTAACTTTGTAGCTTAGGACTACAACTATAGCAAACAAATAGTACACACAGATATGGCAGATATAAAGAAACCGCTCATGGGTATGTCGCTCTACGAGCTCAAGGAAGTAGCAAAATCGCTCGGTATGCCAGCCTTCACTGGCGGACAGATGGCGAAATGGCTATACACACAACACGTGAAATCGATTGACGAGATGACAAACATCTCGAAGACCAATCGTGAGCGACTGGCTGAAGAATACACCATTGGATGTATGGAGCCGATAGACTGCCAAGTATCGAAGGACGGAACAATAAAGTACCTCTTCCCCACTGCTACGGGCAAACATGTGGAAACTGTGTACATCCCCGATCACGACCGCGCTACACTGTGCGTTTCGTCACAAGTGGGTTGTAAAATGAATTGCCTGTTCTGCCAAACAGGCAAGCAGGGCTTTGAGGAGAGCCTCACAACAACCGACATTCTCAACCAGATATACTCGCTGCCCGAACGCGAGAAGCTTACGAACATCGTGTTTATGGGCCAGGGCGAACCGATGGACAACCTCGACAACGTACTGAAGGTGACACAGGTGATGACAGCCGACTATGGCTACGCTTGGAGCCCGAAGCGCATCACTGTGAGCAGCGTAGGCATACGCAAGAAATTGCAACGCTTCCTCGACGAGAGTGATTGTCATGTGGCTATCAGTATGCACTCGCCAATACCAGAACAGCGTGCGCAGCTGATGCCTGCAGAGCGTGGTATGTCTATCGTAGAGGTGGTAGACTTGATGCGTAACTACGACTTCACACATCAGCGCCGACTCTCTTTCGAGTATATCATGTTCAAGGGCGTGAACGATACCACAACACATGCTCGCGAAATAGTGAAACTCGTGGAAGGACTGGAATGCAGATTTAATCTGATTCGCTTCCACCCTATCCCCAACGTAGACCTGCAAGGCACAGACGACCACCATATAGAGAATTTCCGCGACTATCTGACTAACCACGGCGTGTTCACCACGATTCGTGCAAGTCGAGGTCAAGACATCTTCGCTGCATGTGGACTGCTCAGCACTGCGAAAAAGATTGAAGAGGAGCGCAAACGCCGCGAACAACAATAACCCCATGCGATATACAATACTGTTCTTCGCTACGCTTACACTCATGGCCTGCACTCGAGGCAAGCAGACTATGCTGCCCGACAGTGGTGGCAGACCATACGAAGTTGTGCTCATTGGCGATAGCGATAGCATATTATATAAGGTACTAACAGAGCCTGTCACTGCCCTGCCGCAGCCCGAGCCTGCATTCGACGTAAACATCGGCACATCGATGAATGCCACATTACGACTCGCTCGCAACATCGTGGTGGTAGAAATCGACCACAAATTGAAACAAATCAAGGTAAAATACGAGCGTAACATATATGCTGAACCGCAGATAATTGTACACGTAAGTACACCTTCGATGAAGCTTCTGCATTATGCAATGCAGAGTCAAGATGCAACCAACAACATACGCAATCTGCTAAAACGCAACGAAATAAAGAACGCCATAACACTGCTTGAGCACAAGCATAACACAAAGTTGGAAGCAGAAGTGCAACAGATGTTCGGTATAGATATGCGCATACCGTCAGATATGCGAGCGAGCAAGAAGGGAAAAGACTTCATTTGGATATCCAACGACTCGCCAACAGCAATGGCAAATATCTGTATATACACGTCGGAAAACCGCGACAGTGTGATGAAGGTGAACATAAAGGGCGAAACCGACGATATGTACATGACGACAACGCAAGGTAGTATCGTCACAACTGATGTCAGCAGCGACACAGACACACTAACCATACGTCGCGGACTATGGGAGATGCACGGCGACGCAATGGGCGGTCCGTTCGTGCAACACATAATAAAGCACATAGACAAGCACACCACAATAGTGGCAGAAGCTTTCGTCTACGCCCCAGGAACGAAGAAACGCAACGTGCTACTCAATACAGAAGCAGCACTATATACAATACAACCCAAACAAAATAACAAATGGAAGACAGAAAAATCCGCGTGGCAATAACCCACGGCGATACCAATGGTATCGGATATGAGCTTATTTTTAAAACCTTTGCAGAGCCTGAAATGCTTGAGTTATGCACACCTATCATATACGGCTCGCCGAAGATTGCAGCTTATCATCGTAAGGCCCTTGATATGCAAGCTAACTTCAGCATCATCAACAAGGCTGAAGATGCTGTCGATGGACGCGTTAATCTGCTCGCTTGCTTCGACGAAGAGGTGAAAGTAGACCTCGGACAACCCACTAAAGAGTCGGGCGAATCGGCTCTCAAAGCTCTCGACAAGGCAATGACCGACTTCCGTAGCCAACTCTACGACGTGCTCGTGGCTTGTCCGGTATGCCTTTCCAACATGACTGCCAACGAAGTTGGTTACACATACAACGGACTGAAGGAATATGCAGAGACTTGCATCGGCGATGGTGCTAAGGGCATGAAGATAATGGTAAACGAATCACTACGCATCGCCCTCGCCACCAATGGTTTGGCTATCAAGGACGTACCTGCAAACATCACAGAAGAGAATATCCTTAACAACATTCGCAAACTGCACAACTGCCTCAAGAGCGACTTCCGCCTGTCGAATCCACGTATAGGCGTGCTCGCACTTAACCCAAGCGCTGACGGCACAGAAGAGAAGGAGATACTACTGCCAGCTATAAAGAAAGCCGAGGAGGAAGGCATCACAGCATACGGACCATATGCCGCAGAAGATTACTTCGGCAATAATGTATGCGATGCTTTCGACTGCACGCTCGCAATGTACGACGATCAGGCTAACATACCATTCTCTACAACAATGCAGAGCAACGGCATCTATTACATATCAGCACTCCCACTCGTATGCACAGCACCCGCACTGACTCCCGACTTCGCCAATGCTGGAGCTGGCGTTGCTGATGAGAACGCACTGCGCCACGCTATCTATGCAGCTATCGACATCGTGCGTAACCGCGAAGAATACGAGCTACCACTTGCCAATCCGCTGCCGAAGCTCTATCATGAGAAGCGCGATGAAAGCGAGAAGGTGAGATTTTCTATTCCGAAGAAACGCGACACCAACAATCAGCAAGGCAACCGATAACACAATCGGTTGCTAAAAAAGTCGCATAAAGCTGCATCTATTTTAATAGAAATATGTAATTTTGTTACCAAATGGATACATCTGAACTGCAAAGATTAAAACAACGGTACAACATCGTGGGCAACTGCGATGCGTTGAACCGTGCTCTCGACGTTGCAAAACAAGTGGCATCGACAGACCTCAGTGTGCTCATTGTTGGCGAAAGCGGAGTCGGCAAGGAGATTATTCCACGACTGATACACGACAATTCTCCACGCAAACACGAGAAATACTTCGCCATCAACTGTGGCTCTATACCGGAAGGCACCATCGACAGCGAACTCTTTGGACATGAGAAGGGATCGTTCACGGGTGCAATCGGCGAGAGCGAAGGCTATTTCGGTACGGCAAACAAAGGCACTATCTTCCTCGACGAGGTCGGCGAGCTGCCAATGGCAACACAAGCACGCCTGCTGCGTGTGCTCGAAACTGGCGAATACATACGCGTTGGCGGTCAGAAGATAATGAAAACCAATGTGCGCATCGTTGCAGCAACCAACGTCAACATGCACAAGGCAATAAGCGAGGGACGTTTCCGCGAAGATCTCTACTATCGTCTGAACACCATACCAATCCAGATGCCACCGCTGCGCGACCGTGGCAACGACATTCTCCTACTCTTCAGTTTGTTCACAATGCAGATTGCGGAGAAGTATGGCATGAGCCGCATCACGCTAACCGACGAAGCGAAGGCAATAATGCTTAGATACAAGTGGCCGGGCAACGTGCGCCAGCTGAAGAATATCACTGAGCAGATGTCCGTACTCAGCACAACACGCGTGATAGACGCCGAAACGCTGAGCAAGTTCATACCGCAGGACAAGGAAAGCACGCAGCTTGCCACCACAACGCCAACCGGATCGCACTCGTACGAGAGCGAACGCGAGATTCTATATAAGATTCTCTACGAGTTGAGAGGCAACGTGAGCGATCTGCGCCGCGAGATGACCAATCTGCGCAAACAGATTGACGACAACCGCACACTCGACAATTTCGCAGCTGCCCAGCAGGTACACGCTCTGCAGCCAGCCACATTCAGTCCGTATCAGGATGTAGAAGCCGAAGAGATAAGAGATGGCGTAACAACCTCTCAAAACGAACAGAACGAGAGTCTGAACCTTAGCGACATCGGTCGGCAGGTGGTAGAGAAAGCGCTCGAACGCAATGGTGGCAACCGCAAGAAGGCTGCGCAGGAGCTGGGCATCTCCGACCGCACACTCTACAGACGCATAAAGCAATATGGACTCGACAAATAATAAAGACATGAAACGAATCCGTACACATTACATATATATAGCACTTGTACTGATTGCATCTATAACAATTTCGGCGTGCAAGGTAAGCTACAAGTTCAACGGAGCGAGCATCGACTATACAAAGACAAAGACAATACAGATAGCCGACTTCCCTATCCGTTCAAGTTATGTATGGGGACCGATGGGACCGATGTTCAACAACCAGTTGAAGGACATGTTCGCAAGCCACACCAAACTGAGTCAGGTGAAGCGCAACGGCGACCTGAAAATAGAGGGTGAGATAACACAATACTCGCAGCGCAACAAGTCAGTGTCAGCAAGTGGACAGTCGGCACAAACCGAACTTTCAATCACCGTCAACGTACGATTTACGAACAACGTAAACCATAGCGAAGACTTTGAACGCCAGTTCACCTCGTCAAAATCGTACGAGACAACACAAAGTCTTGCCACGGTGCAAGAAGAACTCGTAACACAAATGGTAAAAGACATTACAGAACAGATATTCAACGCAACAGTTGCCAACTGGTAATATAAACATTAATAATGTAAAAACGTAAAAAAGTGGATTTAGTACGCCTCATAAACCATCCTGAACTGATGAGCAAGGAGACTCTATACGAGCTCCGAAACATTGTTGCGCTCTATCCATACTATCAGACGGCACGAATATTGATGTTGAAGAACATGTATCTGCTGCACGATAGTGCGTTCGACGATGAACTTCGTCGAACTGCATTGTACGTGACAGACAGAAGTATGTTGTTCCAACTTGTGGAGAGTGCACACTATGAGTTCAAGAACCCGAGCGAGGAAGCTACCAACAAGATAGAAACAAGCAACGACGACCGCACTATATCTATTATCGACAACTTCCTCGACTCTGCCCCAGAACAGGAACTGGAACCTCAAAGTGAACCAAAACGCAAGCCAACGCCTGCAGATGCTGCTGTAGACTATGTCGCATACCTGCTAAAAACAGAAAGCGAAGAAGACGACACCTCCGAACAGAGCCCCCAGCTGAAAGGTCAGGAACTCATCGACGACTTCATCAACAAAGATGGTGGCAAGATACAACTGCAAGATCAACCCACCTATAAACCCGAACTTGAAGAAGAGAAAAAGGGCGAGAACGAAAGCGAAGAAGGCTACTTTACAGAGACTTTAGCCAAAATATACATAAAACAAGGTAGATATTCGAAGGCTCTTGAAATAATTCAGCGTTTAAATTTGAATTATCCAAAAAAAAATGCTTACTTTGCAGACCAAATAAGATTTTTAAAGAAACTTATAATAAATAACAAAAATAACAAATAGAAAAATGATTTACACATTATTCGTAATTTTCATCGTGATAGCATCTTTGCTCATGATTGGCATTGTGCTTATTCAGGAGTCAAAGGGTGGCGGTTTGGCATCCAACTTCTCATCATCTAACGCTATCTTAGGTGTACGCAAGACTACCGACTTCGTAGAGAAAGCAACATGGGGTCTCGCAATCACAATGGTTGTTCTCAGCATCGTATGCGCTCACGTGGCTCCTGTTTCTACAGAGGGTACAAGCGTTATGGAGAAGACTGCAACTGAAACTCAGACAACAAACCCAAACACTACTCCTGGTTTCGGTTCAAGCCAGCAGCAGGCTGCACCAGCAGCTGAAGGTGCTCAGCAGGCACCAGCACAGCAGGCTCCTGCAAAGTAATTTGCAAGAACCTCTCTACACCAAAAGAGTAAAAGAAAATTACGCCCCAATTACAATAAAACGTCTAAGGCAATGTCTTAGACGTTTTTTTTATGACTTTCGGTACGTTCAACACTGATACCAGCGAACAGTATCAAAAGATATGAATATGGGAAATAATTAGCAATATAGAGCACATTATTCCTACAATAGCACCAATAAACAAATAAAAATACGATTTATCTAAAAAAAGTTGACAAAACATTTGGTAGTTTAAAACAAAACCCGTACCTTTGCACTCGCTTTAAAGAACTAAGCAATACTGCTAAGTAAAGCAAATAACATGGTGGCTGTAGTTCAGTTGGTTAGAGCGTCAGATTGTGGTTCTGAATGTCGTGGGTTCGAGTCCCATCTGCCACCCAACAGAGAGTCAAACTTCTTTTGAAGTTTGACTCTTTTTTTATCCCCGCTTTAAGAAACCTACTCCACCACTCTACCAATTCGAAATCAAATATTATTATAACACAGTTACAACACTTTAAGCATCTGCGTCGGTCGATGCGGATGGTTCGTTGAAGCGATAAGAACCGAGGCACACATTGTTCCAGACCACGAAACGACAAGTGCTTACACCTTAATTATATTATATAGTCTGCAATAAATAAGCAGGTTTGCTTTGTAAAGCGACATAAAAACACTACCTTTGTCTATGAAATTAAAAACCATCTATATGAACAAATCCAAAAGACTTTTCTGCAAGCTGGCGTTTGCTGCGCTCGGTCTTCTGCCGACAATGGCTACAACAGCGCTCGCAGACACCACCGACTACACACAGTACGTTAACCCGTTCGTCGGCAACGCTGACAACGGACACACTTTCCCGGGGGCATGCCGCCCGTTCGGCATGATACAGACCAGTCCGGTGACGGGTGCCGTGGGCTGGCGCTACTGCTCGGAGTACGTTTACAGCGACTCTCTCATCTGGGGATTTACGCAGACCCACCTCAACGGCACGGGCTGCATGGACCTTGGCGACATACTCGTGATGCCCGTCAGCGGCAAGCGTACACGTGCTTGGGACGGCTATCGCTCTCACTACTCCAAGCAGCAGGAGTTTGCCACACCAGGCTATTACTCTGTATACCTCACCGACGCTAAGGTGAAAGCCGAACTGACGGCTGCACCGCACGTCGCCTTCCACCGCTACACATTCGACAACCCAGACTCTACTTCCGTATTCATCGACCTGCAGCACGCTCCGGCTTGGCGCGACGAGCAGTATCACTCGCAGTGCATCTCGTGCGAGACGAAATGGGAGGATGCGCAGACTCTAACCGGACACGTGCGCAACAAGGTGTGGGTGGACCAGGACTACTTCTTCGTGATGAAGTTCAACCGCCCGGTTGTCAGCCATATCCAACTGCCGAAGGCTGTTGACACAGAACGCGGACAACGCATCGTGGCTACGTTCGACATCCCACGTGGCGAGCAACTACTCGTTAAGGTGGCAATGTCTACGACAAGCGTTGAGGGCGCACGCCTGAACCTCGAAGCAGAAGTGCCGGGCTGGAACTTCGCCGAGGTGACACGCACCGCTCACGACGAGTGGAACTCTTACTTGAGCCGCATCGACGTGACTGGCACCGACACCGACAAGCAGAACTATTACACGGCATTCTACCACGCACTTATCCAGCCTAACCAGATTGCTGACGTTGACGGCAAATACCGCAATGCCGACAACAAGGTTGTCTGCTCAAGCAATGGCGAGTTCTACTCCACCTTCTCCTGCTGGGACACCTACCGCGCCGCTCACCCATTCTACACTATGGTCATTCCGGAGCGCGTCGACGGCTTAGTCAACTCGCTCGTTGAGCAGGCAGAGGTGCAGGGATTCCTGCCAATCTGGGGACTCTGGGGCAAGGAGAACTTCTGCATGATCGGCAACCACGCCGTGGCTATCGTAGCCGAAGCTTACCACAAGGGCTTCCGCGGCTTCGATGCAGAGCGCGCTTTCAACGCCATCAAACGTACACAGACCGTGAACCACGGCGAGAAGTACGACTGGGAGACATACATGAAGTACGGCTATTGGCCAACCGACCTTGTCGCGTCTGAATCGGTATCCAACTCACTCGAGTGTATGTACGACGACTATGCCGCAGCCGACATGGCTCGACTCATGGGCAAGAAGCAGGATCAGCAGTACTTCGCACGCCGCGCCAATTTCTACAGGAACCTCTTCGACAAGCAGACCAACTTCATGCGTCCGCGCCTTGCCGACGGCTCATGGAGAAGTCCGTTCAACCCGAGCGACGTGGCTCACGCCGAAACCGTCGGTGGCGACTACACCGAGGGCAACGCATGGCAGTACACATGGCAGGTGCAGCACGACATACCGGGACTCATCAAGCTCTTCGGCGGACCGAAACCGTTCCTCAAGAAGCTCGACGAGTTCTTCACACTCGAACTCATCACCTCGCAGAACGACGTGACCGGACTTATCGGACAGTACGCACACGGCAACGAGCCGAGCCATCACGTGGCTTATCTCTACGCCTTAGCAGGCAGACCATCGCGCACGCAAGAACTCATACGCGAGATTTTCGACACACAATACCACCCCACCGTTGACGGACTCTGCGGCAACGACGACTGCGGACAGATGTCGGCATGGTACATGCTCTCGGCAATGGGTTTCTATCCGGTGAACCCGGTCAGTGGCGAGTACGTATTCGGTGCTCCACAGATGCCGAAGATTGTGCTCCACCTGCCCGAAGGCAAGACGTTCACCGTTGTAGCCGATGGCATTTCTGCCGAGAACAAATACGTAGACTACATCCTGCTCAACGGCAAAAAGTACAACAAAACATCCATTTCGCACAACACAATCATGCAAGGTGGCACATTAGTATATAAGATGTGTAGTACAAAAAAGCACGATAAATACTAAAAGAAGTTCAAAAAGAAGTCTTTTTTGTCCTACTAATGAATAATAATGGTAGATTTTCCCCTTTATATCATCAAAAAAGCCAAATAACTCCCAAGTTATTTGGCTTTTTCATTTATTTTGCTTTACTTTGCAGCAAATAATTATAGAGAGATAACAATAGACTATATTAAAAAGTAATTTTATGAAAAAGATTTCAATTCTTTTTGCAGCTGCTGTGATGGCAGCTACAGCTTCGGCTCAAACTGTTACAGAAAGTAAGACTTTTGACAACATGTATGTCGGTGTAAATACCGGTGTGTCAACAGCTTCTAAGGGTCACCATTGGCTTCAGGACTTCCGTCCAAACCTTGGCGTACGTCTCGGTCGCAACTTCACACCTGTATTTGGCCTCGCAGTTGAGAGCAACATTTACTTCAAGGAAGTTGGCTCTAAGCAGGGCTTCCTGCACAAGACAGGCACTGCCGTAAACGGCATCAACACCTCACTCCTTGGTACTGCAAACATCACCAACTGGGTAGGTGGTTACAAGGGTGAGCCACGTCTCTTCGAAGTATCAGCTGTATATGGTCTTGGTTGGGGTCATGTTTTCTCTAACGCAGCTTCTTACAAAGACAACACTAACATGCTCACCTCTAAGGCAGGCCTCAACTTCGCCTTCAACCTTGGCAAGACAAAGGCATGGCAGTTCTACGTAGAGCCTTCTATGAACTGGTCGCTCAATGGTCTCGGTTACGAGGGTGTTGAGTACAGCATCAACCGCTCAATGTTCCAGGTTAATGTTGGCTTCAACTATAAGTTCAAGAACTCTAACGGCACACATAACTTCACAATTGCTTCGGGTCGTGACCAGGCAGAGGTTGACGCTCTCAACGCTCAGATCAACAGCCTCCGCGAGGAGAACGCTGCTCTCACAAGCAAGGACGAGCAGAACAAGAAGAACCTCACCGCTAAGGATACAGAGATCAACAACCTCAAGCAGGCTCTCGAGGAGTGCAACAACCGTCCTGCTCCTAAGGCAGAGACAGCAACCAACCTCCAGCCGACAGTTATCTTCCGCCAGGGCAAGACTTCTGTAGACCCAGCTCAGGTAGCTTCTATCGAGCTCATCGCCAACTACATGAAGAACCACAAGGAGTCGAAGGTAGAAATCAAGGGCTACGCTTCTCCAGAGGGCTCTAAGGAAATCAACGAGCGCATCTCTCAGGAGCGTGCTGACGCTGTTAAGGCTATCCTCGTTAAGAAGTACAAGATTTCAGAGAATCGTCTGAAGGCTACTGGTATGGGTGCTACTGACAAGCTCTTCGAGCAGGTAGAGTTCAACCGCGTTGCTACATTCAACGACATCACAAAGGACTAATTGTTCACCGAACAAATAATCCGAAATTGCTTGAGTGCCCATGCTGCTCAAGCAATATAAAAAACAAATCCCAATGTAATGACTCAACCATTGCACTGGGATTTTTCGTATCAATTCGTTTTACTTCGCTACAAATTTTATCTTACAACGACACACTTCCTTCAGCTCGGCATCCGCCTTCTGTCCGGCATCACTCTCTGGTGTCTGCTTCATCACTTGCACACAGAACTCACCCTCTGCCACTTCTTCAACAAACAGATGCAGCCGGTCGCCACAATGCGACTCTGCAACATAAGCTATATCGAAGCGCTGCAAACGGTTCGTGCGATAGAAGTCGAGCGTCCAAAGGTCGAGAATATGCTCTATGTATTTCACGCTATTGATGTGTCCGTTGACATCCACATCGCTGTAACGTGTCTCAACAATGCGTCGACACTCAGCCGCTTTCGATAGCTTCACACGCTTGAACGGCTCAATCGGGCACGGTTCGTCGGTCTCGATGTACTTCGTAATCAGTCCGTCGCGCTCCGCAAGAATATCCACCGGCTGACGCGTATCGGTGTCAATCATCGCCCAAATGCTGCGACCATAACCGTAGCGCTTGCCGCTCTTGTCACGAATGGCATAGTTACGACTCGTGAAGAACTTCATCACGTTCTCCACCCACGTGTCCACCGTGATGCGGTCGTAAGCAAGGGGCATTTCGTCAAGCTCCATAACGAAGCGCGAGAGTACCCATGTCTTGTGCACCGTGTTGAGATAGTCCATGCCGTATCCACGCTCGTTGCTGTGGAAGTCGGCTGCATTCAGCAGATAGTTACCAAGATGTCCAAGGAATATATGGTTAGAAAAATCGCAGTGGAATGGCTCCACAAGGAAGTCGTAGCTTCCAATCTTACTTAATAAATCCATAATCTACTCTTATTTTGATGAACTTTTGCCCCTATCCATACTTATTCTCACAGAACGAGGCTTTCCATTAGAATCATATTTACAATTATCGTAAAGGCTGGGCATAAAGAAGTATGCACGCAATCCTTTCAAGTTGCCTTCTGCATTCGGCGTTACAAGCTGCTTGCCGTCAGCACCAACAAACCTATAGTGCCCGTCGGCTGGTAGAAGCACGGGGTCGTAAGTACCCACAAATTTGAAGGTGCCTGAAGAGATCTTGCCAGTCAACGTAGCTGGCTCGGCAGCGAGGATGAACTTATTCTTCACAACCGGCTTAACCACATCTTTCGTCACCCCATTCAAGAATTGCACAAGATATGGCTCGCCAGCAACTGTCGAGTTTACACTGAGGAAGTGATACACCACATTATCATCGTCTACCTCCACATTCTGAAGTTGCTTGAACTGCATACCCGGGAAAGCAGTGCGAATATCGCTTTCTGTAAGACCGAACGGCAGACAAAGCGTATAGCATCCGCCGTCGGCACGGAACGTGCGGTCGATAGTTACGTTGTGCACATAAGCGTCTTGATAGTACGAAGCAATGTCTGTATTGCCACCCGACTCACCAAACGTAAGACTCTCTACAACAACCGCATTTACAAGCCGGCGATATATCTGCACCTTACCATAGCCGTCATACCTAACATAACGTGCAAAGCGTTCCGAGTCTGGTTTATAATCAAGATATCCTCCATTTTTAAACTTTACAAAACTGATACGGGCATTGCCCTCGTCCGAGAATTTTATATCAATCTCATTTGTCTTTTCCGTTTCTCTCTCCTGGAACATCAACGAATATGAAGCCTTCGTGCCTGCGCTAAGCCAACCACACCTACTATCCTTCAACCTCCAGCCACCAGTTATTTTCTTCACTTTGAACACCGCCATGCTGTCCGTTTCGCACGCAGCCAACTCCAGCTCGTCCTCCTTGCTCAACTTTATCAAGCATGGCAGCATATAGTCCTTTTTCGTATTCTGATACCTACTCATAGCCACGCCATTATCCTTGCTGACGATAATTATCTCGTCGCCATCGCGCAGAAACGAAGGGTCAGATATGTGCATATATTTTGCGGTTGCGTTTTGTGCGTCCACTCCGATTGGCACCAAAGAGAGTAGCATGATGATGGCTGAAAGCGTGAATTTAGTCATTCGAATGTTTGGTTTTTAGTAATTCAGTTTCGACCCTAACACCACAAAGAGTGTTAGGGTCGACCAATAGAATATTCGGAATTATAACATTAGCGTAGTTTGTCTACTTCCAAAAGCGTGATGTAATATCTGTAAAGTCGTCACCCACAGCACGCTTGTAGAGTCGTTGATTAGTGGTGCGTTCCTTCAGACAGCCAAGATGTTCGATATACGGACCGAGCTTTATATAGTCAAAGTCGCTTTTGCGTATTGTTCTTGGGAACAGCTGCCTGCCGCTATACCATGCCACCTTCAACTTGGGGTGTTCACGATGCAGATACTGCGAGAGTTGGCTAACGTACTTCGGGTCAGCATCGCCACCCATAAAGCAGATGCAGGTTATCTCGTCATTATAGTCGGCAACGAGTTTGTCGAGCACCATTGGTGTCAGTGGTTCGCCGATGTTCTCCCACAGATACTGACTGTGGCAGCCCGGACAACGACACGGACACCCCGTGATGTTGATAGACAGCGTCACCTCATCGGGGATTTCCTGGAACACTATGCCAGTATTGAGATAATTTAGCATTGTTTTATACGTTTTTTTAGTTTCGCAAGCGAAAGTTCAATCCTTTACTTCGTTTGTTCCGTTGGCATAGAAGCGACGTGCTGCCTCTTTCTGACGAGCCTCAGAGAAGTTGCTCACACGCTTCAGATAGCCGATGATACGTGTCATGTAGTCGACATTCTCACTTCCGCAATGCGGACACTTCTTCAGATAACGTTTGTCGATATGTCCACACTCGTTGCAGATAGTGTTCGGGATATTGAATGTGAAGTAGTTGCATCCCTCCTTAGCAGCAATGCGCAGGAGCTGACGGTACTGCGCCTTCGAGAGGTGCTCGTCGAGGTTCATGTGGAGTGCCGAGCCACCGGTGAGGTGTTCAATGTATGGTGCACCGTGCATCTTGAACTTGTCAACCACGTTGAGCGAGTCGTCCTCCACGATGTAGAAGTAGCTGTTGTAGCAGTCGCGCGGCACGAAGTAGCCGTCCTCACGATCCCACTTGGCGTGTTTCACACCCACGTTCTCAGCCGGAATCATCTCGCAGTTGAACAGCACATCCTTTGTGCGATACTTCTTGTTGTACTTCTCAACCAGCCCGAGCACCTTCTGTACGAAGTGCAGATAGTCGGGGTTGTCGCTAATCTTCAAGCCCATGAATTCGGCAGCCTCCACGAGTCCGTTCACACCGATGGTGAGATACTGGCGGCCCATATTGATGTATCCTGCGTCAAACAGTGGCAGCATACCTTGCGCCTGCAGTTCCTTCAGGTTCTCGTTGTAAGCAAGCTGCACTTTATGGCAGAGTTCAATCACCTCCGAGAGATAGTCGGCATAGTCGAGTCCGTTCTTTACGGCGTATTGTATGCAACGGTTGAGGTTGATGGTGAGCACGCTCTTCGAGCCGGTAGACACACCGCCCGCACCGAGCGTATAGCTGAAGCCGTTGTCCTGAATCTCGTTGCGCAGACGGCAGCAAGAGCTGAGCGAGTCGGCATTGTCGCTCATGTATGTGAAGAACGAGTGACCCTCCGAGTACATCTCCGCCGTGAAGTCGCCCCACTCCTTGTCTATCACGTCGCCGTCCTTTGCGAGCAGTGCCATTGTCTCAACTGGGAAAGTCAGCACCGTCTTTGTACGCTCGTTGTTGAACCACTTCATGAAGCGTTTCTGCAGCCATGAGAGTCCGTTCCAATCGGGTTTTGAACCGTCGGGGAAGATGAACTCGCCGAAGAGGCTTTCGAAGTATGGTTTGTCATAATAAGCCACGTTCCAGAATACTGCCTGATAGTTGCGTGCGCCGGTCGGCTGGTTGATTGAGTAGACGATCTGCTCGAAGCAGTCGGTAATCACCTTGTCGATAGTGCGCTGCTTTGCAGAGAGGTCGACTACTTTGTCGGCGTGCTCCCAATAGTCGAGTCCGTACTCTTTACCGATGAAGTAGTTGAGGTACATAAGAAACTCCGGCGTAGCGCAGGCACCGCTCAGCATACTCGACACCATGAACACCATGTTGACAAATCCGCCGCAGAACGACTTCAGATTTGTAGGAGCTGTGGAGTTGCCGCCGATGCTCGTTGTGCCGCCGATGAGCCATGGGTACATCGTGATCGAAGCACAATAGTTGGCGAGCGAGGTCTCGTCGTTCTTATATATAAAGTGGTGGTTAAGCTTGTCTATGTATTCATCAGCAAGTCTCTTGCCGTACATCTTCTTGATACGGTCGGTGAGCAGGCGACGGTTCAAGCGGATGAAGCTCGACTTCGGGAGTTCGCCGATGAGCGTAGCGATGTTCTTGTGCTCCACGTTGGCATTGGCATCGTACTTAGAGCCTGTGGCTGCGTTCGCTGCGTGACAATAGTCGGTAAGGAACTTGAGTTTTTCGAGCGTCTCGCGATCCTCCGAGTGAAGCTGTCTATATATGATGAACGACTTAGCCACCTTGAAGTAGCCCTCACTCATCAGAGCCTTCTCCACCTGGTTCTGAATATCCTCCACCGAGATGCCGTCAAAAACATCAATGTGGCTGACAATCTTCGATACAGAAGCCAAATCTATATCCTCGTTCACTGACTCGAACGCCTTAAGTATGGCGTTCATAATCTTGTCTAAAGAGAAGCGATCTTTAGACCCGTCGCGTTTGACAATTGCAAAATCTTTCATATTTAAGTTTTCCGTTTGAGATAACTTTTTCAATTTTAGAAATCGAAAAGTTTTCCGTTTTGGAAAACTTTTGTTAGTTCCGTGCAATGAAAAGTTTTCTGATTTATGTTTTTGTTACGCTTGCAAAGGTATACAAAAAAAACGATAACAGAGCATCAAAACAATGGAAAAATTCCAACAAATTTAAACGCCACGTACACCATTAGTCTAACGTAAACGATGTAACTTTCAGAGTTTCACCGCACTAATATCAATCAGATTATTCACAATAGCATATATCGTCAAACCAGCCGCACTATGTATCTGCAATTTCCGCGCGATGTTGCGTCGATGAGTGATTACAGTGTTCACCGAAATGCACAAGTGCTCGGCTATCTCCTTGTTGCTCATACCCTGCACCAACGCGACTATAACATCCTTCTCACGTTCACCCAAAGCGTCAGCCCCCTCCTGGTTCCTGCCAATCATATTCGAAATCTTAGCCGACACATCACTCTGCCGCGACCTCTCCTCCAGCGACCTTATGGCCGGAATAAAAATATTATCCTCCACCTCAGCGTGCAGCGCAAGCCACTCCTCATTATTATATATATCATAAAGCGTAGCCGAAAGCTGGTTGTTACGCAGACTGTCACCCGGGAAGTACTTGATGATGATACTCTTCAACTCCCTCAGCTTCGAACTCTCCTGACCATGATGCTTCGAGTACATGTCAATAGCATAATTAGCCAACGGCTTTCCCCCGATTAGCGACTCCACATACGGGAAAACCGTCTTTTCCTCATACCTCATGTGCTGCGTAACCGCACGCGAATATTCGTCGTAAAGTTTCAGTATGAGTCGAGCGAGGTTGTCGTTTTCGTCAAGCGCGTCTACAAGTTCCTTGCGTATAAACGGCAACTGGAAGCCCAAGAAATAGTTGTGGCTCGCCTTCAGATACTGCAGCAACGTAGCCACCGACAGACGCGACACGTCGTCCATCTCCCGATAACCGTTTATCATAAAGTTCACCACAGCCAGGAACGTGTACGTATCCACTCCCTGGTCCTCACACACCTGCTTCACCGTCTTGTCGCCGAAGCCCAGGCTGATGCCGAAACTACCCAAACACTGCAGCAAGTTATAGTTATCACGAATAAGCGATATCATCTTGTCACCTGCCTCGTACATTTTCTGATTTTTCATACCCCTAATTATTATTGGTTACAAAGTACATATATCGCACAAAGATACAAAGACTTTCCCATAAAAGCCGAACATTTACGAACTTTATCATTAAAAAAATCATCAGACGGCGAACGCAATCCGATCAGACGGCGAACGCAATCCAATCAGACGGCGGACGCAATCCAATCAGACGGCGGACGCAATCCAATCAGGCGGCGAACGCAATCCAATCAGACGGCGAACGGAATCTCAGGGGGTGCAGCAGTCTCTGCTGCACCAACAAAGCAAACGGTATCCTCCCACAGAACGCACGGAACGCACAGAAGTCTTGTAGGAGAGTATGGCATCCTGCCATACCCATGCACCCACATTCTTGAAACAGCCTCCCACAGACGCAATCCGTGGGAGGATGTAAGCAGAGTTTAATCTGCTTTAAATAAAAAGCCAACGACCCGAGGCAATATTAGATTGTGTTGAATCCAACATTAGCCTCGGGTCGTTGTCATGTGTGTAGCGTATGTGCAAGTTAGTCAAACCAATATAGATGGCATTAAACATATCCATCTGCGAGATTTTTTTGAAAATGACAACCCTGGTTTGATGCCATTAGATTACGAATATCGCACAATATAACAAAAAGGGTCTATACGCCCGCCCCTCATCGTGGCATATAGACCCTTGTCAACCAAGTAAATTGCAGATTTACTACTATTATTCGGGCTTTCTGTCAAAGAAACCGATAAACTCATCAAAATCTCGAAGAATGTCATTCAACTTAGGATTACTCTTTTGAACTATAATGGCTATGTAATTGTCAACTTCTTCATCTCTAAGAACAGAAACCTTGACACAAAACCGATCTCGTTTATCGAATTCGTTAAACCATCTGGTAAAAAGGCGAGCTCGCATAGCCTGTCTGCTATCACCCGTTTCACATTGATATAGAAGAATATCGGGATTTGTAAGAAAGAATTCCTCTATAATACATTGTATAGTTGCTTTAACTTTAGAATCGTTAGGAGAATTCTTATTGTTTTCATTAAGAATGCCAAATTCGTATGCTTTTTCTTCCTCCCAGATATTATTGTTTTCTACAAATTCTATTCGATACTGAACACCATAATCTGTTAAGAACTTATATGAACCATTATCTATCCAGACCTTATAAGGAGAATGAAAATTGAGGCGAGTTAAGTTAAAGGCATGCATAGCAGTCTGCTGCCTCCTCACGTGCTTTGGCAAAGTCTATTTGAGCCTTTGCTTCCATTTCTTTTTTACGTCTAACCATGTCTCGTAATACTGCTATCGCTTCTTCACGAGTTTTAATTTTTAAAGCCATACTTATTCATTTTAAAGTTATACTTCTTGTTGATTACAAAGCTAAGCTTTTATTTTGAAAACACAAAGAAAACGGGAGAAAAGTTTCGGGAAAAGTTAGGATTTCAAAACCGCTGCAAACCCCATATCATCCACCCAACAGGTATCAAGACACGATGAAGGGTCTATACGCCCACCTCTCATCGTGGCATATAGACCCTTGCTCTTTGTTTATCCCAATACAACATTGGCAGGGACGCCAAGGTTGTGGTATATATTTCTTGCAACATCAAAATTAATTGCACGACGTCCATGGAGAATATCACTTAATGCGGTTGTTGACACGCCTATAGCTTTTGCTGCCTCCTTTTGCTTGTAGCCTTTTTGGCGAAAAGCAACTTTGATGGCAGCAATGAGAGAAGGCTTAACTCGCCATGGATGGGGCTCAACTTCGCATTCCCAATCGTAAGCAGCTTCGCTGAGGACCTTTAATTCTTCCTTTTCTACTTCGCTGAGAAAGTCCATACCGCCCAATTGGGTGCCCTTTGCAAGCAGAGCCTCCATTCGCTCTTCTATTTCATTATATGTTTTTTCGTCTCTGATATTCATAATTATATATTTTTAATGTTTCCTTGCAAAATCTTTTAGCAATTTGAACTTTAATATCTTCATAATCGTTTATTTTTGCTGCAAAAATAAATAAAAGTTCTCTATATTGAGAACTTTCTGTGAGAAAATAAATAAATGTTTGCAATATTTAACTTATACATTCAGGGTGCGTGGCGACATTCTTCGGCAGAGGGGATAAAGCTGCTGAAAGCGGAGATGTAGATTACGAATATCACCATATAACCAAGGGTCTATACGCCACCTCTCATCGTGGCATATAGACCCTTGTCGTTTCCCGTGAAGTGCAGGTGAATTATAGTGGGAGTTTCTAATGGGTTTCTAAATGTTATTGTCATTTTAATTTATTGAAATAACTGTTTCCTTTTTCAACCACATTATTATATTTATAGCTTATCGATTAAACTTACTTGTACTCTCCACTCGTTTCTGTGCAGCCTCCACCTTGGCGAGAGCTTTCAGAGCCGTAGCCGACTTGTACCTGTCTATATTTAGTTTCAATAGACAGTAAGAACAGCGTAGATGTCCTGAGGTCAGTAATTCGGTGATGGTGGTAGGGATGAACTTGCCACATTGTGGACAAGCCATGCCTGGCACTTGCTGTTGCTGCTTATTATTCATCATGGTTTGCCTCCTTTCCTTCTTCTACCGCTTCCATCTGCAAATTGTTGGTGGTAAGATGAAGGAGGTTTGCTAAACCTCCAGGCATATCAGCCTGTTCCATCCTTACCTTCACTTTCATGTTGGTAGTAAGCGATTGTTGTGAACTGCTCTTGCGTGAGCCTTCGACTATTGCGGAAGCCATTGAAACTCGTAGCTTGACACCCTCTGCTGTTTTCTCCTGAGGTGTAGCTCCATTCTTCAAAGAGAATGTGGCATCTGTATCTGCACTTAGGGCATCAACTATCTTAATGTCAAAATCGAAATCAGCTTCTTTTACTTGAAGCAATGGCAGAGGAACCAATGTCAGCAATGGTATCTTTACCTGCTGTTGATGAGTACCATCTACATCGTGACTTTGATAGTTGAACTCAAGCATACGCAGTTCACCGACCTTGCCTGTTTCCTTGTCATATGACTCGAAAGCAAGTTCCATCAGATAGCTTAAATAGCGTCTTGTCGCAATGGAGTCTGCATCAATGGTAGCAGTCAATGGACCAGAAATAAGGTCTTTTAACTCCATCACTTGGCTACTTGTTCGTTTAATATCTTTTCCTGCAGGCATAATCTTTCTATTTTATGATTCTACATTATTTTTATTCCTCAGAATATAGTTTGATGTTATTTGGCGAAACGTGGAAATGCAAGGTATGGATGCATTCCTCTGGCAAGTTAGCCAATTCCTCAGAGTTCAATGTCACATCTACATATGGTATGATACGCTTGCGCTTCAAATTAATGTCTTTTATAATTGTTGGCATCGTATTTTTTAGGAAGTTCTTCAAGTTCTCTCGTATATCATTACGAGTATTTTCTCCATCAGGTCTGTTGAAAAGTACTTGTAAATCTTCGAGCCCAAGCAACTTTTCATCACACACTGAAATAAGACAGTCAAGCAAAACGCTTTCATTTATACTTCCATCATCCTTGATGAGAGAAGTGAAACTCAGCTGCATAGCTTTCAGAATCTTACGACTCAAAAAAACTCTATATTTTCTTTTCAAATTATCATCTACAGCAAAATTTGCCAATACTTTGATTCCACCATCTGTATTGTTTTCAGGAAAAAGAGATTGCAACACAGGTAGAGTGCTCTTGATTATTGCCTTGGCAAAATTAGTGCTTATTTGCTTCGCTACCTTACGCAGCTGCGGATAGTTGATTTCATACTGTTCTGTCTGAGCAGAGTCACTTTTCACACCATAGCGCAAGTCAAGCTCCACCTCACCAACAGCAACTGTTGGAAGGGCAAACTGCTCCAAGCGACCATTTTGCTTGTAAACATCCTCCAACGACATGGCATACATATTTGCTTCATGTTGTGCCACTATCATATCACGGAGTATTGAACTGATTATAGTACTTAATTGAGCCATAAGATTCCTTTAATTTACGTTAGATTATGGGGTAGGAGTATCTGGTTTGGTGTCAAACCCGGCATCCTGCACATCAACCTCAACATTCTTCTTACCTGCGACAACAATGTACTTATCTGACTTTGTGAGTTCAAAGACCATACTATCATCGCTTACCTTTCCTGTCACACCGTCAATATTTATAGCCTTAGGCTCAAAGATACCCTTGCTGTTTTTGTAAGTTGCTATAAGAGATACAGGGATAACTTTTCCATCCATATCTTTTGATAGTACCAATTTACGAGCACTAACCTCTAATGTACCCTCTGGATCGGAAACATCGAGAGAGTTACCAAGAAGTTCAAGAACCTTGGCGAGACCTGCTGGCATACTGTCTTGCCCTGCCTTTACCGCCACATCCATGGTGTACTCCACGCTATACTTAGAATCCTGCGTAGCCTTGGAGTCTTTCTTGGAAGAGTAGTTGGCGTTCATCTTGGCATCCATGTGGAATGGACCTATTTTCAACCCAGCTGTAATCTCAGCACCTGCGTCAAGAGCTGAACTACTTGACTGTTCGCTAACACTTGAAGAGGATGCGGAAATATTCGCCTTGAAATTGATATCCACATCGTGGATGGCGATATACGGAATAGGTACAATCGTCAACAGCGGAACATTCAACTGAACCATGCGACCGTTCTGCATAAAAAGGAAAGAAATATTTACAGCCTCTTTCTTTCCAGTGTTCGGGTCTGTATTCAATCCTACTTCTTGAATAAACTGCCATGATGTCTGCGCTGCCATAGCCTGCGCTTCGATACATGCCTTTAACGGACCTCCGATCATACTACCGAAGGGAATCGCCTGCAACGCACTGGTTGCTACCTGCGAAGGAGTTGTGTCTATAGCCATAATTATTCAATTACTTTAAATGACTAAAAAACGATGAATTGTATTATCAGTAGTTTGATAATAGAACTGCCAATCGTTATCTACAAATTCACCCCAAAAGAGTATTGGACTATGACCACTATAGTTGTCATAAACCTCATGGGGTGCATTCACTTTTTTAAGTTCCTCGGAAACATTTCCTCGTTGTGGAGCCAACCAATGTACAAGGTGCCCAGCAAAGTTGTAACGACAAAAATCTTTACCATCAATATCCATTGTTTGGAAATTGTAATGTCTAATTCTATAAACATCATCTAAATTCTGTACACCAACAAAGCAACCAGACAATTCAGAAGTCAAAAAGATTAAAGTTTGTGGAGTATTCTTAGGAAGATCTATATAAAAACCTGTATCTTCTTTCCACGGAAGAAAGTAAGCCATTTCACCATGATCACGAGGAGCTATCATAAGAAAATCCTCCTTATAATCGGTGATTTCAATAGATTTCAAAGAGGGATCTCCAATACGTTCAAAATTATCACATAATCTTAACTTTCTAATAGAATTGTTAGCTTTGCGGAATTGATTTAAAAAGTCTAATATCATAATCCTTGTTTTCCCCTACTCATTTAATATTAGGCTTTTCAGGACCCGCCTCTCAACGTTGATGATGTAAATATATAGCGAAAGCCCGACTGGTGCAACGATTTCCACCAGACGGGCTTTGTGTCCATCAAACAGGCTATACTAACCTGTTATTTCTTCAAAATCTTACTTGTTTCGGTTTCTCGAACCCCAAAAGTGAAACGAGGACTTCAAGGCATCACGATACTTGTCGCCGATGTGTACTTCCATACCATTCACCAAAACTACATAACCATAATAGTACATATCAATGTAGCGAATGTTGACGATGAAAGAGCGGTGAATACGCTTGAACATATTCGGGTTCAACTCTGGCTCAATGTCGCCCATTGGACAAGATTGAGTGTAACGCTTTCCTTCAACCATGTGGATAATACAGTTGTCCTTCATAGCCTCAATATAAGCAATGTCACTGACGGTGATTCGCTTGCATCCCATGCCACAACTAATCAAGAATACATCGGTTGGATACAAACACTCGTTTGAGGTTTTCATTTCTGTTCTCATAATAACATTTTGTTTAAGCACCTCACGATTGACGCAAAGGTACTTCAAACCATGAAAACAGGTAGCACGAAACCACTGCACACACTGCCATATCATCCACCCAACAGGTATCAAGACACGATGAAGGGTCTATACTCCCACCTATCATCGTGGCATATAGACCCTTGTCGTTTCCCGTGAAGTGCGGGTGAATATTATCTTCTTGTTTTGCCAAATACATCGGAATGGGTACCCGTTGTTAGCATTAAGAGAGTCAATTCGTCATCATTCTGTTCCCAAACTAACAGCCAGTTTGGTTTTATATGCGCCTCCCATTCACCTTCATGGTTACCATGAAGAATATGTGGTTTGTATTCTGATGGTAGGCTACCATTTTCTACCAATATGGCTATAGCTTTTCTTAGTTCTTCTATCGGATAGCCACGCTTTCTGCAAAGCTTTAAAGCCTTGTCAAATCTTTTGGTTGTACCAAACTTATACATTATTCTCCTAAAACAGTGTCAAACATTTCGTCAACAGAATTCCATTGGGTAACCCTACCTTTCGCCTTGTCCTCTTCGGCAAGTTCCAGACCAGTCTTCTTAGGTCTCATAATAGAAATAGAACTAACACCATTCATCATTTTGATGGCGTTTTTCAGCTTTGTCAACATAGTAGGGTCAGATACCGTTACCAAAAGCTGTGGCTCATTTATGATTGAGGTATTCATACTTACTCCTTATTTAATGTATATATGGTTATTCATCAACAAAAGTACGTTTTATTCTTGAAACTACCAAGCAAAACCTATAAAACTTCTAAGGTCAAGGTTTTAACTATATATAAGTTTTAATGAGCTGCAACACTACAGATGCTGATTTACATTCAAGGGTCTATACGCCCACCTCTCATCGTGGCATATAGACCCTTGTCGTTTTCCCGTGAAGTGCGGGTGAATATATGTTGCTGAGCACCTTATACTCCTGCCCAGCTTAGGAGTTAAACAATCTACTTTATTATTCAACTCTATATCTTCTACACGTTATGGACTTAAATTCATGTCCAAGGAAATTTTTGCTGACATGTTCAGGACTAAAAGCATAATCTATATCGTTATTAGCTGTATATAAATCATCGTCAGTTTCAATCATCTCTTTTTGATAGTCTGACAAAATTAAATCTATATTTGGGGTAATGTCTTCAAATATTTGCCAATATCTTGCATCTGCATAGTTTATAGGGCCAAAAGTCAGCTTTGAAAGCAGATAACATTCATTAAATGCACCAGAATTAAGTTTGTTAAGACTCGGCGCTTCTACTACTGTGAGATATTGGCACTCACTAAAAGCATATTTCTTAATTTCTTTTACGTCAGGCATTTTGACAGACTTAAGTTGCGACATCCTTTTGAATGCCTCTTCTGGAATAGTTTCCACACCAATAATGGTCAACTCAATTGTACCCTCGTCGTTAGGAGCGGCACCTTTGATGGCTTCTCTTATTGCCATAAATTCATCAGTGCCAGCATTGGGAGCGAGGTTGAGTCTTATAGTAGTCTTGCCATCTGCTACTTTTTGCTTGATAGCTGACTTTATTTCTTCTGCACTATTTGCCGAAATGACAGTAGCATCCAGAGCATAACTCTTAGCATTTTCTGTTTTTTTCGAGAATTTATGAGTTGCCAAAGATGCTCCTCTATATTTCACAGTAACGATGGAATTATTATCGAAAGTTCCATACAAATAGGCATTCCCCTTTTCATCCGAAGTAAGTGTATAATTTCTGTTCTGTTCCATATCGCTGCTGCCCGCAGGAGTGAAATATTCGGTATCAACTGTTATTTGCTCATTGGGTAGAGTTGCAATACGCAAACGTGAATATTTGCGTGTTGCCTCGGCAAAAGAAACGGTTATAGTCTCACCATTACCAGTGATTCTAGCTTTTCCCTCGATAAGTTCATCCGTTCCTGCTACCTTACCTTTTTTCAACATTAATGAGGTGTTAGACCATTTATAATTAGGGGCGTAATATACATGGGATATATATGCAGGGTCTCCTTCCAGATAAACCAATTCACCACTTGTCAATTTCCAACTCTTGTTATTATATGTAAAAGTTGCATACTGTTTTCCATAAAAGGTGTTGTCTATCACCAAAAGTAGTTCATCTCCTTCAGCCCATGAAGTCTTGCCTTCATCTGGTGTACCAATAGCACGAGTCTGTGAATCTCCGAATGCCGGAAATTCACCAACAACCAACTGTACGTTGCTCTTGCCTGTTGTTGCGGTTGTTTCTTCTATATCACTTGTGCATGACGCCATTACTATAGTAACGACTGCCAGCATGATGTATTGAAATATCTTGCGCATAGTTATATCCTCCATTGTTTATTTGAGTTCTTCTTCGTTGTTACTGTCCCAACCTTTCAAATCATCTACGCTGATTTGGGTCAGTTTCACTTTGTCTTTTCCTACATCGAGTTTGTAGGTGTAGCGCTCGCCCTCTTGAAAGTTCGTATCTGACCTCATTTTTGCATGGAAGTTTTTGTCGCCTATCTTGAATTTCACGAAAATATCGTCAGTTTTGTATGAACCAGGGATAACAATTGCTGAAAACATACCATCGTCATGCTTATAGGCTTTTACCCAAGCAGGATTAGCAGTAGGTGTACTCATGACAAATTGCCCTTGTCGGTCGTCTCTGTTAAAATCAACACTATTGTGCTTAGAATACACTTGTGGTTCACTAATATCCATATTAGGATAATCTGCAGTTCCAACATGATATACTATCGTGACCAGCGACATGCGATGCTTCATACGAATGCTTAAATCAAACCGAGGAAAATCGTGCCAATATCCAGTTATGAGATCAGCGTTTTTTAATTTACTTTCGCTGCTTTGATCTGTCTGTAAATCATACTGTAGATTATTTTTCCCAAAATCCGTGTCAGATGGATATACAGCCAAAATAGTATGTTGATCGTAGCCTGTTAACCAACGAAAACTTCCTGTACGAGACCATTCGTTTGTTGCACTATTAAAAGAAAGAACAGTCGTACTACCAGGATCATAATCCGTAAATATACTTACTGTCAGTTTATCTTTATCCTCCCAATTGTCACCGTATCCCAATGTATTGACACGAGTCTGCATGCCTCCAACAGAGAAAGTGGCATTGATTTCCTGCCCTTTCAGCGTTGGAGCCATATCTTCATTTTGCGTACATGCTGTAAAGCCCATAGCCATAAGGCCCATTACCGCATAGGAAATTCTTTGTTTTATCGTCTTCATAATCTTCAGTTTTTTATTGTTAGTGAGTTAGTGAGCGACCAAGCTCACTAACCCTGTATTTCCTATTTCAGTACCTTATTTATCAGAATTATTCTATTTCTGCATCGAGAAATTCATTGTCTGCGCCAATACCCCAACCCGTTATGCTTGCATTTCCTATTACTATACTATTATTTCTAACAGAGATAGTATAAGTATATTTTTTACCACCTTCGAATCCATTTGGTAGGGGTATCTTTGTTGTATAATTGTTAATAGTATTTTCGTTATACAACACACTACAACTAATGGTCAATTCTTTGTTCTCGAACTGTTGCGGGAAGAGTATAAACTTGCAGACCCTGACATCGGTCAAAAAACCTGTTACTGGTAAGGTTTTTAGGGAAGAAGTCCCTGTGACTTCTGTCGCACCTGTTTTTACATTTATCTTACCCTGTGTCTTTATCTTGTCCAATGTTATACTTTGAAGATCACTCTTGCTGGCCTCTATACCTTCTCCTGCAATGACCGTAAATTCTATCATACTCATCTTGTGCTTAAAGCGATGATCTTTCTCTGGCAAGGATTCACCCACATTATTCAAGTCAGTGAAATTAACCATTGGCGATGCTTTGCTGGCTGTTGCTCCCGAGGCAAAGAGAAAATCGTTTGCTAATAAGGTATTACTTGGATTGCTGTAATCAATAGTCCAATCATTTATTAACCAACCATCCTCATCGAATTTGTCATTATTGGGGTCATCAATGTATGGATAATACGCACTGAATGTCTGTTCCGCATTATCTCTAAAATAAATAGGATTTGCCGAAACAAATTCACCATAATTGTCATATTCATACTTTACATTTGTTCCTTTTGTGTTTCCTGCGGAAGTGACGTACACGCCAATGGCATCGCCTGCTGTCCAGCTGTTGTTGTCTGCAGTTCCACGGGTTTTGATATTGTTGGAAATGTCCGCCTGTACGGAAGCAGCAACAGGACCACTGTTGCCGATACCGTCTTCTTCGTTAGCGCAAGCTGCAAACAGCAATGCTGCGGCAGCAATGTATAAGAATCTAAATTTCTTCATATATCTTGTTATTTAAGAGTTGTTATTGTGCTATATGTTCATTATTGTCTCCTGCCTCTGTCCAAGGCTTAATGGTTCCAGAAATATCTACGGCAGAACGACTCAATTTTACTACTGTATAGTGGTATCTTTTGCCACCCTCAAGTTTTACAGGCATTGTCCATACAAAAGGAGCGTCGTAACCATTCTTGAGGTCAAACTCTATCACTCGGCTTGCTTCTTCTGTAGGGAGCAGGATTGCCTCATACAGCTTGCCAGCTTCGGTAGTTTTCATCGTGATGTCCGCAGGAGTTTCTTCACCAGAGATAGTTCCATCCACAAGATTGAAAGTGGCTTTGGTATTCTGGCCTTTCACTGTCACAGTCATTTTCTTAAGGTCTTCTTGCGTGAGACCGTTACCTGGTTGAACATCCAAAATAAGATTGCTTAACTTATGGAAGAACTTCAAGTCAACCTGTGGCGTAGCTTTGTTGCAGCCTTCTGTCTTGGCATACATGAAGTCGATAGTTTCTTGTTTCGTTTGGTCTGTTACATCAAGTGCTACCTTGTAGTCATTGACAGTGGTCTGTGGATAGTAAGAATAGAAGTCCACATCTCCATCTATCGGGAAGAAAACAGTCTTACCACCAGAAACAGGTGAAAAGGCTATACTTCCATTTGACTGATAGCAAACATTGTCAACACCCTCTTTGATTACATCCGCAGAGAGTGTCTTGCCAGCTTCTGTCATGAAGATACCGATCCTGTCACCAGCAGCCCAAGCTACACCAGCAGCACGGGTGTTTACGTTGATACCACCAGTAAACTGCACGGCTACCTTATCGTTCTGGATAGAAGGTGCGGTGTCTTCTGTACTGCATGAAACCATTGCACCAGCCAAGAGTGCAAGGGCGAAGAACTTAGTCATCTTTTTCATCTTATAAACATTTTAAAAGTTATTATTATTTTATTTCTACTTCATTGTTGAGGTTCGTCCAACCGTTGATGGTAGCTTCCAGATTCATCTTTGGCTGCATTTGGTTGTAGTTGAGTCGCAACTCATACTTTCCTCCAACCTTCATCGCAGGAGCGGTGATGTCATACTCTTGCAAGGTCCCGTTAGGGAGCAAGAGGCGGAGATAAACATGAGAGGCGGGGCTTCCCTGTATGGTCGGCATCAGCCGGATGACTTCTGATTGCAAAGTTGACTCAGTAGCCAAGATAGTAGGCATTTCCACTTCCGTTGGCTTTATGCTCGGCAACCCATAGTCGCCATCACTATTCTTCTGTGTAGGGAACAGACACCAGGCTGCATCTAATGCCTTGCCACTCATCTCAGTGCCTTTCGGCACATTCTCAATGATGATGGTCAGCTCGGCAAGCACGCTCTTGATAGGATTCTGCACCACATAGTTGCCTTCCTTGTTGTCTATCCTCACGTCGGCAACTCCGAAATAAGCATTACGTTTCACATCCTTAGGATTGGTCAAGCCTATCTGGATATTGTTCCAATTAGTCAAAGCCCTGGTCTGGTCACCGATAGTAAACGGTTCTGTGAGATTGGTGGCAGCCAAGATGCGATACGACCCTTCAGGAAGAACGAAACGCTGGCTTGCCACCTCCTTAGCACTACTATAATGTTTTTCCTCTACCAAGGAGCCGTCATCGGCATTGAATATCCAGAGTTTCACATCCTTCACTTCCGTACCTTGGTCGGCTTCATCTGCCCAAGTGAGCGATACTGACAAGCCGCCTTCTTCCTCATCAGAATGAACATCATGGTCGCAACTTGCCAAGAGGCATGGGACGCATAACAGCACCCATAACCAAATATTAAATCTTCTTTTTGCTTTCATTTTCTATCTTGTTTTATGGGTTACTGATGATTGTCTTTAGTCTCTACTCGGCGAGCCTTATCCGCATCTTGGGTGTCATCGCTACCATTTCCTATTGCAGTAATGCGATTAGCCTCTATGCCATTCTTCACAAGCCAAGTCTTTACGGCTTCTGCACGCTGGCGAGATATACGTTTGTTGACAGCCACGCTGCCTTTCGTGTCGCACCAACCTGTCACAGTCACCTTCATCTTCGGATTCTCCTTCAATGTACGTAGGATACCATTCAGCTTAGACAGCTCACTCTGCTTGATGCCGATACTGTTGAAAGCGAAGTAGACGACGGGGAATGTCGCCTTCGGCTGTTCAACCACCTCTTGCTCTCCCACTCTTGTCTCAGCCTTTTCTGCTATCTCCTGCTGGAGGGTGTCAGCCTGAGGAGTGGTCACCTGCTGCGGTGCTTCCGGTTCTGCCATCGGTACTTCCGGTTCTGTTGTCGGCACTTCCAATTCTTTTATCGGCGTTGTTTCCACAGCCACGTTCTTCTTTTTAGCCTTTGCGAAGCTTATCCCCAACCTTATGCCACTCTCCCAAACAAAGTTATTCTTATGCAGATGCTCTGGCATTCCGTCCATACGTTCTCCAGTAAGACGAGTCAAACCGGAATAGATGCCCAATTTCAGACATGAAGTCAGTTGGTAACCCACTTGCAAGTCTGCACCATAACCCAAATGCCAGTTGGTAGAACCTTTCATCACCTTGGCATCATTGGCTATAGTCTGGATATCAGCCTTGGTCGTTACTGCATATATATGAGGTGAAACAGCCAAATCCCATCGGCTGTTAGCTGTCTTATGGAACAACCCAAGGAGATGAACGTTCACTCTTGCTCCGTACCAACCCATCCTGACATGGCTTTTCAGATTGGCATACTCCCAACTGTCCATGCCTAAGACACCTGCCTTGTAACGCACACCGTCGCTACCCAACCAATAGTTACGTTCTACGCAGCAGTCTTGTGCAGACATATTTACTTCTCCATACTTGGCAGACAATTCTGCCGAGAAGATGGAGTTGAAACGATAGCCGCCATATAAGCCAGCAGCCCAACCAAGGTGAGTCTTGTCGTGTCCAAAACTTGAGAAAGTAGAGAAACCGAAAGGCATTCCACCTTCTAGTCCGACGTACCAGCCTTGCGAAATAGTCTTTCCATCTTCTTTTGCTTCTGTTTTCGCAAAAGAAAATGGGAGAATAAATGCAAGCATTGCGACCAGCAACCGATTTTTTGTTGTTAAATGATTTACCATATTATTTCGTTTATTTTTTTTCATTCCAGGAAATACAAGAGGTTTGTCAGAAAGATAAATATGGATGCCAACAGCAAAAAGATATAAAAGCGTTCTCTCTTGATGAAGTCACGAAAGCTATAGCGAGCCTTCCAATGATTCTCAAGATACATCCTGTACTCATGTATCATGGCATATCCGAAGATAATACATAATATGAGTACAAACACCCCGATGATGATCAGGGCTAATTCAATCCTTGGCATAGTTTCTATTACTTCTTTCATGTTGCAAATATCGTGTATTTCCACGAAAGAAGGTGCAGTTTCCCCCTGTTCATGTGTCGCATTCATACCAAAAAGGTGTCGCATTCGTAGGAATGCGACACCTTTTTGGCTGTTTCTCGATAAAGATTTTGCTTTTTCTTTGGTATTTTACGAAAAATGGTTACGCCCAATTTGAGTCATTTTGTGCTGCATCTGTAGAGTGGAAGTCTCTCCATTCTGTAGGAGAACAGCCTTCTTTTGTCTTGAAGATTCGGTAAAGATGAGTGCGACAAGAGAATCCACACTCGGCTGAAATGATGTCGTTGTTATAATCCGGATATTCCAACATCATCTTCTTTGCAGCGTTGAAACGTATCTCGCTGAGCCATATTCGGAAGTTAGAGTGCAAGCATTGATCGAAAAACAGGCTCAATTCGTTCTTTGATATACAAAGTGTACGAGAAAGCGTCAACATATTTACGTTGCTGTCCTTATAGCCTCCATTCGCACACCACTCATCAAGCTTTTGCTGTACGAATACTCTACGCTCCTCCGAAATCGGGTTCATACGCTTTGTGGTAGCCTCCCGCGGGCTTTTCTGCCCATCCGAAAAAGGATTTACCCCCCCGATGCTCCACACTCCACATTCGGTTTCATCGATTCCTCTTCCTTATACAGGAGTTCTTCTGTTGGAATATAACTGCTGCCAAGAGCGATAAATGTAAGGTTGAAGAACAACAAGGCAAGCAATACAGCAGGACCTACTATATATAATAAGGTGGTAGAAAAGATGGCAATCGGCATAGCGAGAACTGCGAGCCAGAGAATGATTACACTTGCACGCGAATATCTCACGTAAGGCAACATATCCGTTGCAGCCATTGTCTCCAACATATTCTTACGCCTGATCATCTCCTGAATAATCATGTATATGCAATATAAAACACTTAGGCAAAACAACGCAAGCATCACATAAAGCCCCTCTCTGATATACAGACTATGATGAAGACTGATACCCACACAAAAGACCACAATGATGGCAGCATAAATGCCACTGCACATCAGTATCATCTTTCTGAGGTTGGAACGTGTGGTCTCTATGTTGTAGATACCTAAAGAGATAAGCGAGAAGCAGGGCGTATAGACGAGAATGTTGATGACCGCCCCAAGACTGTCGTCAGCAGCACGGAATCCGAAAACCATCTGCACCGCATATTGTATCGCCAATCCTATTAAGGCGACAACAATCATCCATCGTGAACGCTCATACCGCTTGTTCTCCCATCTTACATGAAGATGAGAGAGCCCCACAAACAGCCCATTGATAAGCATGAATATGAAACATGCAAACTGAAGTAGAAATAATGAATCCATAGGCTTTTTTATTCTTCATTCCGCTCGGCTTTGCCGCTTGCCAGAGCAAGAACATCTCACCACTCTTTTAGTACCACTGCACGGCATTGCTGTAACCCGAACGCTTGTCGTACTTCAGCGCATCGGTGAGCGTAGCAGCGTTGCAACGGAACGAGAAGTTATAGCTTGTGTACGGAGCAAGCACTACGGAGCACGCCATGTTGAAGCAATGCAGGTCGCGCTGCAGCGAAGCCGTGGTCATCGAGAGCTTGTTCTGGTCGAAGTCGTAACCGCTCGAGAACGAGATATTCCAGCCGTCGCTAAGCCGCAAGTTACCACTAACGTTGAGGTTCTGCGAGAACTTGTACGGATAGCGCATCGTCCTCGTGTTGAACCTGCCACCCGTGTTCTCGCGCATCGTGATGCCATAACCGAAAGTCAGCGACCACGGCATATTGAATCGCATGTAGCCGTCAGCGTCGGTTTCGGCCTTGCCACCACCGCTCTTCTTGCGCGTGCTGCGCTGGGCGTTCACCATCGTGTCGTCCACATTCGACTCGATGTCAGTGTCAATACCGTCCTCCTCGTCTTTTCCGTTACGCTTCTTGCGCTCCTTGTCGTCGCCACCGCCGAACCATTTCTTAAGTTTGTCGGGCGTGAGCGTGAACGAGAAGTTCTGCGACGTACCTTGGAAGCGTCCGAACTTGCCCATACCCCAAAGTGTGTGGTTGCCCACATAAGGGCGACCGTTCTTGTCAAGCTCGTAAGCATACGAGGCGAAGACGGCGGTCATGTTGAACGTGTAGTTTTTCCACCACTTGAGGCGGATGCGCATGGTGAGGTCGGAAAGCGGTTTTTCTTTGGCAGCCATATTGTAGCTCATCGACAGACCGAGTTCGTCGATTATACTGAGCTTCTTGAAGCCCGTGGAGTCCTTACTGCTCTTCACCTTCATCTCCACGTTGTTTGAGAGGTCGAACGCGATGTTGCCCGTCTTGCCCTTGCCCGGCACCCCGAAGAGCTGATCCTTATAAGGCGAGTACTCCACCAAGTCCACCGAACCGTCAGCATTGGTACGCTGATAAGTTTTGTAGTAGCCATAGCGCGACGCACTGAAATCGGGCGCATAACTGAAGCTCACAGACGGAGTCAGCACGTGGCGAATAGCCTGAATCTTATCGCCGAATATCTTACGGCTCGGCATATAAAAACCGTAAAGCTTCGTCGACGCACCGATAGACATACTATAGTTGTACACGTTGTTGAAACCGTATATAGTGTCGCACACCTCGCGCTGCGCAGCAGCATCCCACGAGCGCATCACCTTGTGCGTGTACATGCGGTCCTGGAAGTTGAACGACGGCGAAATGTTGATATAGTTGAACAGCGTGAAGTTGCCGCTGATAGGTATCGAGTGGTTCCATCCGTTGCGCCAGTCCTTTATCAGGCTGGAATGCAGCAGCTTGTCCTCCTTGGTGTTGATGCTGTTGGAGATGTGACCCGTGTACGACATCGAGATTTTCTCGTACCAACGCTCGTCGCCCGCAGCGTGCTTACGCTTGAAGGGGTAGAAGCGCGAGAGCGAGATGTTAAGATCGGGCAATGTCATCGCTATCGACGAGTCGCACATGTTCTGCGAGAGGTTGGCTGTAGAGCTGAGCGACAAACCGATACTCGAGAACGTAGTGCTCCACGACACAGACGACGTACGTGTCGACTGCGTGAGAGTCTGCGGATTGTACAAAGAGCTGAGGTTGTTGCGCTCATAGCTCGACGTAGCGAAGTTGACGCTGGCTGAGAGCGAGCTGTAAGGGTTTGCCTTCTGATCCTGGCGGTGGCTCCACTGTATCTTGAAGCTTTTCTGACGGGTGAAGTCGGGCATTCCCTTGTCGCCGGTCTGTGTGTTCTGAAAACTTGCATAGAAGCTGCCGCTGAAGCGATAGCGCTTGGTGTAGTTCATTGCAGCGGAGAGTCCCCACGAACCCTTTGTGTATATTTCGCCGAGGAGCTTGAGGTCCATCTTGTCGCTGATGGCAAAGTAGTAGCCACCGTCGCGCAGATAGAAGCCGCGGTTGCTCTCGTCGCCGTATGTAGGCATGATGAAGCCGCTCGAATAGCTCTTGGTGAACGGGAAGAAGCCGTAAGGAATGGCAAACGGCAGAGGCACATCGGCAACCACGAGATAAGCCGGTCCGAACACGACCTCCTTACCAGGGCGTACTTTTGCACGCGAAAGAGCTATATAGAAGTCGGGGTGCTCGGCATCGCAAGTGGTATAGCGACCATGCTGAAGGAAGATGTCGCCGTTCGGACTACGCTTTGATATCTCGCTGCGCAAAAAACCGTCCTCCTGCTGTGTGTACACGTTGCTGATAAGACCCTTCTTTGTCTTGAAGTTGAACGCCATGGTGTCGCTCTCGTACTTGTCAGAGCCCATAGAGAACACGGGTGTGCCGAAGAGTGTCATGCCGGTGGTGTCAGCCTTGTCCTTGGCTCCGGTAGCGTGTACTAAGGATGAGTCGATGCTCATGTGTATGCGCTCGGCAGCGAGGTCCATATTCTCGTATTTCACGGTGGAGCTGCCATAGAGACGTGCTGTCTTCGTGACGGCGTCGTACACGAGAGAGTCGTTTGCCGAATAGTTTACTGGAGAATTGATGCCTCCCGCACGTTGGCGGTTGATTGAGTCGAGGCGTATGGAGTCGTCGATAGCCTTATTGTGGTGGTAGATAGCGAGTTGCAGAGAGTCCATCTTGGTTGTGTCAACGCCCAATGCGAGCGTTGTGTCAACAGTAAGAGTAAGCATAGTGTCGTTAGCCGACAACAACGAATCGCGCAAAATGGTATCCGCAATATCACTTATCTCTATTGAGTCGCGAAGAACTTTCTCTCTCTTCTTGCGTTGCTTAGAGGGTGCGTCAGCACTTGCCATCACAAACATGATGGCGCAAAGCAATAGGGCTATAGCTGTCTTTGTTCTCAATTTGAATAATGTTGGTTCTTGTTGTTTACTTCTCTGGCTCAAAGAGTTCCTTCATCTTGCGGAACCGTGCCAATGTGTCGCCACCGAACTTGGCAAGCGAACGTTCTGCCTGTTCAATGGTCTTCTCGCGGTCGAGATGTGTCTTCGAGTAGAACTTATCAGCATAACAGATAAGTTTCTCCTCTATCGTTTCGGGCTGCAAGTCGTGATGTGGCAATGGCAGATCTTGCGAAACGATATCGTCGAGGGTCAGTCCGGCGCCGGTATGACGCTCGCAGACACGGGCGTAACGCTCGGGCAATCCCTCGCTGCGCAGCATTTCAGCACCACAGACACCATGACAAATGTACGGCTCTGTGCCGTGACACTCTATTCCTGGAGCATCCACGCGGATGATTCCGATGTCGTGAAGCATCGCAGCCTGCTCTACAAAGTCGCAGTCGATATGTAGTTCGGGATGTAACGAAGCAATCTGCAGCGCACGTTGCGCTACAGATTGGCTATGGGTGAGTAGGATATGACGCAACGCATCACATCCTACGTAGTATTTGTCGATTATTTGCTTATACATATATTTTTACTCGTGCTCGCGCTCGATGTATGCAATCACGTCGCCCTTCTGTACTTTTGAGCCACGCTTTGCGTTGATCTCAACGAGCTTGCCACCAAGAGCAGCCGGCACCTCTACAAACTCGCCCCAAGGAGCCTGGATGTAGCAGAGCACATCGCCCTCCTTGTACTCCTTGCCGATGAACGGCTCTACAGTAGGTGCGCACTCGCCCTCGCCAGAGAACTCCCAGAAGATGTCACCCTTAACCGGAGCAACAACAGCGTCTGCCTTAGCGTGCTTGTAAGCGCTGAGTTGCTCGGGAGAGAGGTTAGCACCGAGTTTGGCATCCTTGAGCTTCTGAAGGTCGGCGAGGAAGTTCTTCTTAGCCTGACCGCTCTTGTAGTTGCGATACTGCTCAGGGTGCATGGCGAGCTCGAAAAGCTCTTCGTCGTCCTGACCGCACTCCCATCCGTTTTCTGCCATCTCCTTGCGGAAGTCATCGAGAGCGTCGGTGAGAAGTGTGTGAGCGTCAACGTCTGTGAACTCACGGCCCTGCTTCTTTGCAAGTTCAACAAGCTCCGGATCGATAGTTCCAGGAATCTTACCCGACTTGCCGAGAATCATACCCCACATAGAGTCGTCCATCATTACGAAGCGTCCCTTGCCCTGCTCGAGAGTGAGGAGGTTCATAAGGGCGATGTTCTTCACGTACTGTGAGAACGGTGTTACCAATGGAGGATAGCCTACGCGTGGCCATACGTATTCAACCTCGTCGAAGAGCTTGATGAGGAGGTCGTCCATGGAAAGTTCGTCAAGGCCGTTCTTCTTGCGCACATTATTAATAGTGGTACGCATACCGCCGAGGTCAGCCATCATTGAACCCATCATACCGCCAGGCAGACCGCAACCGAGGAGGAGCGAAGACATGATCTTGTTGCCAGGGTTGATGAAGTAGCCGAGCCACTCGTCGATGAACTCCTGGGTCATGGCACGAGCCTTCATGTATGCACTCATGTTGATTTCGGGAACTTCGAAGCCTTCGTTCTTCAACATGCTGATAACAGAGATAACGTCCGGATGCACCTTACCCCATGACAACGGCTCGATAGCTGTATCGATGATGTCGGCACCGTTCTGGCAAACCTCAAGGATTGAAGCCATTGAGAGACCAGGACCTGAGTGACCGTGATACTGGATGATGATTTCAGGATACTTGTCCTTGATCATCTTTGTGAGTTTGCCGAGGAATGCAGGCTGACCGATACCAGCCATATCCTTCAAGCAGATTTCCTCTGCGCCGGCAGCGATAAGCTGATCGGCAATGTTCATGTAGTACTCCAGTGTGTGAACCGGAGAGTTGGTGATACAGAGTGCGCACTGCGGAGTCATGCCGCCTTCCTTTGCCCACTTGATGCTCGGAATGATATTGCGAACGTCGTTCAGACCATCGAAGATACGTGTGATGTTTGTACCCTGCTTTGCCTTCACCTTGTACATGAGGGCGCGAACGTCGTCAGGCACGGGGTACATACGCAGAGCGTTAAGACCACGGTCGAGCATGTGGGTCTTGATACCTACCTCATTGAAAGGCTTGCAGAAAGCGCGTACTGCATCGTTTGGATTCTCGCCTGCGAGAAGGTTCACCTGCTCGAAAGCTCCGCCGTTTGTCTCAACACGGGCAAAGCAACCCATATCGATAATCACGGGAGCAATGCGCTCCAACTGGTCTTTGCGTGGCTGGAACTTGCCAGAAGACTGCCACATATCTCGATAAACGAGACTGAACTGGATTTTCTTTTTCATCTCTATTAGTTGATTTTTTTATTGTTCGTATAACGCAATTTGAAGAGATAGCGTGACTTTAAGCCACTGCACACCTCTTCAAATATGCAAAATTAGAGAAAAAAATTCAATTACTCAGTAATATCAACGCTTTTTTAGTAAATATTAGAGCTGAATTTCTATTACTTTGTCAACATCTGTGGGCACTTCGTCGAGAGAAATCAGCACGCCACCGTCGCATTTCTGTGTCTTCACAGCCTTGCGTGTGGCGAAGTCGACAGCCTTGCGAATCTTCTTCGAGCCGATAGGCAGGAAGAGTGAGCGGTCCTGCAAGTTGAGAATATGCACAAAGAGACGGTTGTCCTTCTGTGTTGTCACACCCCAATCGTGCGGAGCAACGAGTCCGCCACGTGTGCCGTAGATTGTCTCGCCATAAACCTTCATCCACTCGCCCATTTCTTTCAGGCGCTGCACAGCAACCTCAGGCAGACAACCGTCTGGCTGAGGACCGATGTTCATAAGCAGATTGGCGTTGCGTCCGGCAGCATTCACGAGATAATGAATGAGAGTCTTTGTCGATTTATAATTCTGGTCAGTAATCTTGTAGCCCCACATACCGTTCATGGTCTCGCAGGTCTCAAGCGGAAGTTTACTGATTGCTTGACCCGACAGACCGGCAGTATTCTCGCCAGGAAGGTCGCGTTCGAACATCTGGAAGTCCTCGCCGTCGAACGGCTGAGAGTGGTGGTTATTGCCGATAAGGCAAGAGGGCTGCAACTTATGTATGAGCGCATACTGCTCGGGCAAGCGCCAGTCGAACGACGGATTGATATCCTGATCCCACCAGCCGTCGAACCAGATAGCATTCACCTCGCCATAGTTGGTGAGCAACTCTGTGAGCTGATTGTTCATGAACTGATAGTAGCTGTCCCAGTTCTGCGCCTCTTTCGGGCGGCCAGTGCCAAGACCGGTGCGTCCGAGCGGTGCGTCCTCGCGTCCCCAGTCGATGTGCGAGTAGTAGAAGTGCAAACCGATGCCCTGACGATGACACTCGTCGGCAAGTTCCTTCACGACGTCGCGCTTGAACGGCGAAGCGTCAACGATGTTATAGTCTGAATATTTCGTATGGAACATAGAGAAGCCCTCGTGGTGGCGTGTTGTGAAGCAGATATACTTCGCACCGGAAGCCTTGATTGCTGACACCCACTCGCGTGCGCTGAACTTTGAGGGATAGAAACCACCTGCAAGCTTGGCGTACTCCTTGTAGTTAAGATTGTTGTTTGTCATTGTCCACTCGCCGGTGGCAAGCATACTGTAAAGTCCCCAATGGAGGAAGATGCCGAACTTAGAGTCTTGGAAATGAGAGCGTGCTGCGAGATTGCCTTCTGTTGGCACATACTTGTTCGCAGCAGCCTTGTCGGCAGCGGTTCCGGCTGTGCTGTTAGCAGCATTTTCGGCAGAAACGCTGGCAGACATTGCAAGTGCCATCATCACTGTACAAAAGATTTTCTTCATACTTATTACATTAATTTTTAGGTAGTTATTATATACGAGAAAAGGTGCAGTTGCCCACAACTGCACCTAACGATGTTATTATCCACGCAAATCGTGCTCCTCAAAACGACGTTCTGCGAGCTTTTCATACTTTGTTCCTGGCTTGCCGTAGTTGGCATAAGGCCATATAGAAATGCCTCCACGCGGTGTGAAGAGACCTGTCACCTCGATATACTTAGGATCCATAAGCTTCACGAGGTCTTTCATAATGATGTTCACGCAGTCCTCGTGGAAGTCGCCATGATTGCGGAAGCTGAACAGATAGAGCTTCAAGCTCTTGCTCTCCACCATCTTTACGTCCGGCACATACGATATGCGTATCTCCGCAAAGTCGGGCTGACCGGTAATCGGACACAGCGATGTGAACTCCGGACAGTTGAAACGCACCCAGTAGTCGTTGCCCTGATGCTTGTTGACAAACGTCTCAAGCACTTCCGGTGCATAGTCGTCACGATACTTTGTCTTCGCTCCGAGTGCCTGCAAGCCTTCGTCGCGGCGATTATCTGAATTTGTTGCCATTTATATACTTATTATATATACTACATTTTATATATACTATATTTTAAAGCACATTAACCTCTGAACGTTGTCTTAAATATTGAATATTCGCCAGATGCTATAGTTCATATTGGTATCGAAGTTGTCCTCGCCCTCAAACTTCTTTGTCCAACGCACCACGCGTATGGTAAGAGGCAGAACGATTATCTCATAGAGTGTCTTAAGCACTACCTGCGAAATCATAAGCACGGGCAGTTCCTTCATCGGGATAACTCCTCCGAGCGCAAGCGGGAAGAAGATAATCGAATCGGCTGCCTCGCCGTATACCGTACTGAGTATGGCGCGAGCCGAGAAGTTCTTGCCGCCCGACGAGAGTTTCATGCGACTCATCACGTAAGCATTGACGAACGAACCGACAATGAACGCCAAGAATGATGCGAATGCGATACGTGGCGCAAGACCGAATACTGCATGAAAGCCTTCTTCGTTATGCCAATAAGGCGCAGCGGGCAGTATGTCACACAATGCTCCGAAGAGGACAAATAGGAAATTCATAGCGAAACCCAACCATATCAGCAATCGGGTTTTTCCATAGCCCCATACCTCACAAACGCAGTCGTTGATGATGTACGAAACGGGGAAGACGATTAATCCGCCTGTTACACTAATCGGACCTAACGCAATTTGCTTTGTCTCAAGCACGTTTGCCGTAATAAGACAAACGCAGAAAAGCGTACTGAAAAGCAAAAACAGCACACTCACGGTTTTCTTGTTTTTCTGCATAATCTTGTTTTTTAAGAGGTTTATCAAGCACTCTATATAATATAATGTATATAGTAAACGATACTGCTACATTTATTTACGGCTGCAAAATTACTACTTTTTAATGAGAACGCAAACAAAAACACGGAGTAAATAGCAATAAAGAACGAGGAGCTACGCCGAAACGAATGGTTTCTGCGCAGCTCCTCGCTATAATGATAATAAATATTGCGATGTAGTTTAGAACATCTTTGCAGGATAAACACCCTCGTCGGCAAGTTTCTGGAACTTAGCCACTACGTCCGGACGATCCTCCGGATAGGTCACGCCGAACCACTTAGACGTCGTGTCGAGCACCTCGCAAGTAGCGGTGCCGTCGTGTATGAGCTTGTCCACCATCAATGGGATGAAGAACTCGCTCTTGAGGTTCTCCATGTTCTTCGGGTCAGAGAGGAACGCCTTGAAGTACTCCTCACTGTGCTTGAAGTAATCAGGTGTAAAGCCCCAGAAGTTCATAGATACCGGTGTTGTATCGGGTATCTCTACCCATGTCTCGTTGTCGTCGTCGAGATACTTCACAACGCCGTCGAAGCGCTGAATCTTGGTGCGCTCTACAACAGATGTCAGGTGATGATGTTCATCGTTCTCACATACGCCACGGCTAACAGTGCCACTCTCAGAAAGAGTGTTACCTACACGGAAACCGACCATAGCATACTTACCTGTAGAACCCTCTGGCAACTCGCTGAGCCACTTGCCCATTACACGGAATGCATCGCGATCGTAGAAGTCGTCGCAGTTGAGCACAGCGAACGGCTCATTGATAACGCTTGCACCCATCATCAGCGCATGGTTAGTACCCCAAGGCTTTGTGCGACCCTCAGGACATGTAAAGCCCTCGGGCAGTGCGTCGAGGCTTTGGAACACGAGCTCGCAAGGGATGTGGCCTTCATATTTAGAAAGAACAATGCGACGGAAGTCGTCCTCAAAATCCTTACGGATAACGAACACAAGCTTGCCAAAGCCAGCATTGATTGCGTCGTAGATACTGTAATCCATGATTGTCTCACCGTGAGGACCGAGCTCGTCGAGCTGCTTCAGTCCGCCGTAACGGCTTCCCATACCTGCAGCGAGGAGGAAAAGTGTTGGTTTCATAACTCTGATATTTGTTTAAGTTAATTTATATTGACTTTCGATTATTATTAATCTGAACGCAAAAGTAACAAAATCGAATGAAATAAAAAAATTATTGATAGTATAAAATTGCGCACATCACTGAAAAATCGTAACTTTGCACGATACTATATCATAATGTAACGAAAGAAAGAAACAGAAAAAGTCTAAATATATGGCAATTACAGAAGAAAAGACAGTAGAAGAGAAGAATTTGAGTTTCGTAGAGCAGCTCGTTGAGCAGGACCTCGCTGAGGGCAAGAACGCCGGACGCATACAGACGCGTTTCCCGCCAGAGCCTAATGGTTATCTGCACATCGGACACGCTAAGGCTATCTGCATGGACTTCGGCGTGGCTGAAAAGTACAATGGAGTGTGCAACCTGCGCTTCGACGACACCAATCCTACAAAGGAGAACAACGAGTACGTTGAGAACATTCTCAACGACATCTCTTGGCTCGGTTTCAAATGGGGTAACATATACTACGCTTCCGACTATTTCGAGAAGCTTTGGAACTTCGCTGTGTGGATGATCCAGAACGGACACGCTTACATTGACGAGCAGACTGCTGAGCAGATTGCTGAGCAGAAGGGCACACCTACCACTCCGGGCGTTGCTTCGCCTTACCGCGACCGCCCCGTTGAGGAGAGCCTCAAGTTGTTCAACAAGATGAACACTCCGGAGGCTGTGGAGGGCAGCATGGTGCTCCGTGCAAAGCTCGACATGGCTAACCCGAATATGCACTTCCGCGACCCAATCATCTATCGCATCATCCACACTCCACACCACCGCACAGGCACGAAGTGGCACGCTTATCCGATGTACGACTTCGCTCACGGACAGAGCGACTTCTTCGAGGGTGTAACCCACTCTATCTGTACACTCGAGTTCGTACCTCATCGCCCACTCTACGACAAGTTCATCGACTATCTGAAGGAGATGCGTGGCGAGACAGAGAACCTGCACGACTTCCGCCCGCGTCAGATCGAGTTCAACCGTCTGAACCTTACATACACAATGATGTCGAAGCGCAAGCTCCTGGCTCTTGTTGAGGAGAAGTTCGTGTCGGGTTGGGACGACCCGCGTATGCCGACACTCTCGGGTATGCGCCGCCGCGGCTACTCGCCCGAGTCAGTACGCAAGTTCATCGACTCAATCGGCTACACCAAGTTCGACGCTCTCAACGACATGGCGCTGCTCGAGGCTGCCGTTCGCGAGGACCTGAACAAGCGTGCGCTGCGCGTGTCTGCCGTGCTCAACCCGGTTAAACTCGTCATCACCAACTATCCTGAGGGTCAGACTGAGGAGATGGAGGCTATTAACAACCCTGAGAACGAGGCTGACGGCACACACACCATCACCTTCTCGCGCAATCTTTGGATCGAGCGCGACGACTTCATGGAGGATGCTCCGAAAAAATTCTTCCGCATGACTCCGGGCAAGGAGGTACGTCTGAAGAACGCCTACATCGTGAAGTGCACTGGCTGCACAAAGGATGCCGAGGGCAACATCGTGGAGATTCAGGCCGAGTACGACCCGCTCAGCAAGAGCGGACTTGAGGGCGCCAACCGCAAGGTGAAGGGCACACTCCACTGGGTATCTGCCGACCACTGCCACAAGGCTCAGGTGCGCGTTTACGACCGTCTGTTCTGCGTTGAGAACCCGTCGGCTGACGAGCGCGACTTTCGCGAACTGCTCAACCCGGAGAGCCTCAAAACTATCGAGAACTGCTACGTTGAGAACTACGCTGCCGACTGCAAGCCAGGACAGTATCTGCAGTTCCAGCGCATCGGCTACTTCATGGCAGACCTCGACTCTACAGCCGAGAACCCCGTCTTCAACAAGACTGTGGGTCTGAAGGACGCTTGGGCAAAGCAAAACAAGTAAAACTTTGATGGAGAAAAAAGAGAATTATTTCAACAGTCCCGAATTTCAAGAGACACTACACCGATACGAATCGTCGCTGCAAGAAGACCATCCAGAGTACTTCGGCAGCGACGAGCTGTCGGACATTGCTGAATATTACTATGACAGTGGCAAGAGAAAGGAAGCTGTTGACGTTCTTGACTATGCCATCCAACTACACCCAGGAGCAGCTATGCCATTGGTGTTCAAGGGACGCATAGCTCTTATCGACAATAAAGACATCGACACAGCGCAACACTACGCTGACATGATTGCCGACCAGCTCGACCTCGACTGTCTTTATCTGCAAGCCGAGATTATGATTACGCGTGGCAATGTTGAGGAAGCTGATAACTTCCTTAACAATGCGATGCACAAGATTGACGAGGACGACGTGCCCGACTATGTACTCGACATAGCTACTATTTTTATCGATTATAACCAACCCGACATAGCAGCCAAGTGGCTTGCCATGAGCGACGAGGATGACCTGCTCGACTATCGTGAGGTGAAAGCACGCATTGCTTTCGCCAAGGGCGACTACGAGCAGAGCGAACAGATATTCGAACAGCTGCTCGACGAAGACCCTTACTCGGGCAAGTACTGGAACTCACTCGCCGTAACGCAGCTCATGAGCAACCGCATCAACGACTCGATAACGTCGAGCGAATACTCCATAGCTATCGACCCCGAGGACGAGGAGGCACTGCTCAACAAGGCTAACGGTCTGTTCTCGCTTGGCAACTTCACCGAGGCAATGGACTACTACCAGCGTTTCCTCAAACTCTGTCCGGAGGAGGGTGCTGCATATATGTTCGTAGGCAACTGCCTGCTCAACATGGGCAGACCGGAGGAGGCTATGCCGCAGTATAACAAGGCGTTGGAATGTTTCAAGAAATACAATATTAGCACATCGGAAGTGAACCAATGTCGTGCATTCACTCTCTCACAACTCGGACATATAGAACAGGCACTCGAATGTCTTGCCGAGACCGACAACGACCCCGATTGCAACCATAGCGAGATAAACGTAATACGTGGTCATATCCTCTTAGAGCATGGTAGAGTGAAAGAAGCAATAAAGAGTTTCGTTGAAGCCTTGCAAGCCACTCACTTCTCTCACGAGATATTCTTCCGCATAGCCATCTCGGTGTACGACTGTGGCTACCCTATCATAGCATACCGCATGTTCAAAACCTATCACGAAGCGCACCACAATCCAGGCGACGAGGGTGCGGCTTATCTGGCTGCGTGCTGCCGACAGCTGCAGAAGCATGACGAATACTTGAAGTATCTCAACATAGCCTGTCAGCAGAACCCGTCGGAAGCGCGCAAGGTGCTCGGCGAATACTTCCCCACGGGCATGGACCCGAAGGATTACTTCGACTATGAAAAAGTAAAAGAGTAGGAGGGTATGGCATCCCTGCCATACCCACGCACCCAGTAGAAGAATATGGGCATCCTGCCCATACCCACGCACCCACAAAAAGCATATCTTTAAAAATAAAAGAGTAAAAAGTAAAAAGAAATGAATACAGCAGAGCTTTTCCTTTGGATCCTCGACAACCTCAACTATTGGGTTGTCACCCTGTTTATGGCTATCGAGAGTTCGTTCATCCCCTTCCCATCCGAGGTGGTCGTTCCGCCGGCAGCATGGAAGGCTATGGATCCTGACAGCGGCATGAGCTTTGTGCTCGTCGTGGTGTTCGCCACAATCGGTGCCGATCTCGGTGCGCTCATCAACTATTACCTTGCCAAGTGGCTCGGCAGACCTATCATCTACAAGTTCGCCGACAGCCGCATCGGTCACATGTGCCTCATCGACCGTGCCGCCGTAGAGAAAGCCGAAGCGTTTTTCCGCGAACATGGTGCCACCTCAACATTCTTCGGACGCCTCGTGCCGGCTGTACGCCAGCTCATCAGCATCCCCGCGGGTCTCTCTGGTATGCACGTCGGCAAGTTCCTCCTCTACACCACTCTCGGTGCAGGCGTATGGAACACGGTGCTCGCCATGATCGGTTGGGGCATCTACAAGTACACCAACCTGAAGACCACAAAGGATGTTTACGAGCAGGCTCTGCAGTACAGCCACGAAATCGGCTACGTTCTGCTCGCTCTCGCCACCCTCGTCATCGCATTCCTTGCGTACAAGGGATTGAAGAAAACAAAATAAATTGCATGTACCGGAAAGTGATTGCTGATTAGCAAAACGCATCCCAAAGATTGGCGGTCACTCATGGACCTTATCTCCTACCGCTATGAACACCAACTGCCGACTATCATCACCTCCAACCTCACCCCTCAACAAATCTCAGAGGTGTACGGCAAGCGCATCGGTGACCGATTGAAAGAGACAACCGAGATTGTCCATTTCTTGAATGGCTCATACAGAGGCTAAAAAACAATAATTGTTCATAAATGTCAAGCCAATGCTCAATGCGCACCTCACATAAGATGCACAAAGAGCACTGGCTTTTTTAGTTTTTCAACGAGCTTGCTCTCAAGCATCCTCGGAGTTCCTCGGCCGATCGCCTTCGGGGAGCAAGCTCTGGCAGATTTTTCACATTGATTTGACACACTCATCATACACCGCTAACCCTTTCACGGTCAGAAGATATTTCTGGCGAGGATGATGTGGCGAGTTCGGAAATTTCATTTTTACCAAGCCTTCAGTAATGGCTGGCGTAAGAGAATATTCAAGGAAATTGGGACGATTCTTCAAACCGACCGCCTCCATCATTTCCTTTACGTTCTTTTCATCTGTGCCAATCGCAACAAGTAAACGTTTTATATTTTCAGATAACGTAGATGCCGTTTCGTCAAAACTTGTATGGGTACTTGTATGGGTACTTGTATGGGGTTCGTCAGTATCGCTATACCCTATAAGCATATAACGGTTCTTCAGTTCATGATGTTCGCCCAACATCAAATTACGGAAGAACTTGATGAGGAATGACTTGTTGGGCTCTATACCCTTTGACGGATTGCGATAGTTCGCACGAACAAGGGCATTGCGGAAGTACCAAGAGTTGTTGGCAAACAAATCATTGTCCACCTTGAAACCGATAGAGCGCAGATATTTGATGACAAACACCGCTGTTGCTCGTGTGTTACCCTCACGAAACGGATGATTTTGCCATAACAAGGTGACGAAATCTACAATGTGACTGATGATTTCATCCGTTGAAAGTCCTTTATAATTAAAGTCCTTTTCTTGCTGAATGTCATATCGCAACGCCATCATAATGTCGGCAGCACGTCCATACACAACAGTATCTCCTTGCAATATCCATTCCTTCTTGCTGATGTCATAGGGGCGCACTTCACCAGCATGTTTGAATACACCCTCAAACAAGTGCCTATGGATATTCAGAAATTCCAATGCTGTAAACGAAAAAGACTTCTCGCTCAGTAGCTTGGCTATATTGGCAGCCACACGGTCGGCCTCTTCCTTTTCGGCATCGTCCTCATCATGAGTAATTTTGTTGACATAATACGATTTCAACTGTTCGCGCACATCATCAATGGTAATATCGCCCTCAATGTGTCTGACAGCCGTCTCTTTCAGATAGTCAGACACCTTCAGTCCGTCAACATCTTGCAGACCGATAGCCGTGCGCCATGCCGAAGCCCTTTCGCGTTTATGTGGCTCTGCCACACGCTCGTAGGCTTCGAAATCTATGTATTGTTGCTTATGCTTATTCATAATGCTGTTAAAAATTAATAAGGAACGGCCATATCAATTATGTCCGACATAGCTATTTCTTTATCATGGTCATATTGTAAGCCTGCCGATTTCATTAACATTGTTTCTGCTATTCTGTCAGTGAAGGCGCCACCACCTTTTGCAGAAAGACTTAATGCAAACAGTAATTGATAATACATGATTCTTATTTTTCTTGGCGTAAAATTCTTACTAACCTGATTCATTAAGAAATCTTGAAAAATTTCCTTAATGTACTCGTCATTTAATTCAATAACGCCATTTGCGGCTGTTGCAACTAATGATTCTTTTTTACGGTATGTGCTAAACGGAATTCCTTCCGATTTCACTTTATGATTGGCAAAATCTGTATTCGCCTTACTTGAATCCTTAATCAAGGAGCTTAAATATGTATTTAGTTGTGTACTATCCAATGTTGGCAATTTAACTCCAAAGATGAACAATTTATCTAACTGCTCACGCTTATATTGCTCAATCTCTTTATTAGTATAACCATTTTCTTTAAATTCCATCTCATATGCCTTCATCAATTTACTCTCATCAACACTACATATTACAACAAGTCGTTCTTGTATTTCTGGATTTTCCAAAATTGTTCTCAACGATTCTATAATGCTTATTAATTTATGAGAGTTACACCTATCTATATCATCTATGTAAAGTATAACACGAGACTTGTTAACTTTGCATACCATAGACTGAAGAAGAATTTGTAAATCTTCTTCTATTTCATTTTGTATTCCCAAATAGTGTGTGTATGACTTTCTTTTCGTGTATTTCTTTATCATACTTTTGGCAGTAACGATTCCTTCTTTCAGCAAATGGATAATGCCACCAAGTAAGTAAAGGAAAACTGCGGGTACATTCAAATAATTCAACACTTGACTGATTGTATCGTCAAAGAACCGACAAAAAAACTTTTCTATGCCCCATGCTATAAATAGAATAATCCAATACAACAAAAAATTTGTCGTCAACATGCTATTCCATATAGACTTTATCTGAATCAGCAATTTCTCCACAATTGAGGCAGACTTGTACATGGTTTCATATAAATATGCCCATAAAGCAGGTGTCTCTTGATATTTCCAAGCATTGAATTCAACGATTTTGTATTTAACTGAATGCTTAGTATTATCCTCTAAGTTCATTCTTAATCGATTAAAGAAATATGTTTTTCCTCGTCCCCAAGGACCAAAAATTCCTAACATCCGCGTTGATTCTGTCTTACTACCAACAATCTCATCTATCTGCCTTGCATAGCAATCAGCTAATGAGTCCACCCCAAAGCATGGAGTTGCATTTATATCAACAATCGGTCTGTATTGCTCTGTTGCGTAAAAATAGTTTCTCTTATTTGTTTCATTGTCAGACGGTACATTGTGTCTTTCATTATCAAGTTGACCAACGTTTATATTAACATTATTTCCTGATCGCATCATTTTTTCTGTATCAGAAAGACCATCTATTATCTGATCATCCACGGATAGAAGATTTTCTTCGACATATTCAATTCCAGAAGGTGTAAGTCCAGAAATAAGTCCATCCCCTCCCATGAACAATGTTAAATTAATGTAGCCACTCTCTTTTAATCCTTCAGCCGCATCGCTTACCTGCTGTAAAGAATCAAAAAGTATATGGTCATGTTCACACAAATCTTTAAGACCTATGTTTGTTGATTTACCACCCTTATACCTGTGATACAAGGACAATAAAATATTTTGTTTTAACTCTTTAATCATCATAAGATTGATTCTTTGTTTTATTAATCCTCTGCCCCACAATTTTCTCAAATACCTCCGCACACTTCTTTATGTCTTCATATTCAGCAAGAGCCTTGCCCGTAAGTCCTTCAGAAGTCCAGTCTTTCATGTTTTTGGCATAAATACCTGTATTATTGTTCTTGAGGAAGTTGTTGGTTAGGGCATAAGGGAGGGTCTGTATGTCAATATCCTCAATCACTCGCTTAAAGTAATCATAGTCACCGTCAATAACAAAACCATAGTCAGCAGCAATGCGATATACTGCTTCCCAATGACGTTGTTTGGTAAACACACCATTCTTTTTATTATACCCACAATTCAGCAATTTTATGACGCACTCCCTCAATATCTCAAGACGGGTAGCCTCATCCAAATTCTTTACCGACAACGGTTCTGCAGCTATCTGCAAACTATGTTCATACTGTCTATGATGGTCATTGGTTTCTTCGGTTGGCAGCTCATACCGTTTGGCAACAGGAATTGTATTTGTTCCTGCTACATACAGATACATGTCTATCACGATGCCGATGGCAGCATCTACCTCCTGTTCCGTAGCAATATAACTGCCATGTGCCTCATCATTGCGCAATTGCCGAAGAATGTCAAGCCGGTCGCTGAAAGCCTTTACCTCTGGATCTTCGCTATATTTCAACTTCTTCAACGACGGTATACCAAATATTGCAGACGACAGCGTTGCATCCTTGCCTGGTTCTTTACCTTCAAGTTCCTTATGATTAATAAGGTAATACAGCTTTTTGAGGAAAGCCTCATACTTCATCAATAGTTGGTTCAAGTGCATACGCTTCTCGTTGGCAGGCAAGCCTTCTGCCATACACAGCATGTTGAGCGACTCCTTAACAATGCTGTCTACACCATCAAGGGTGTTAAGGGATTCTGTGTTAAGCACCCTAAAGAGATTGTCCACCGTCTTCTCCATGGGGCGTATTATGCCGACTATCTTCTCAAAATGTGGCGCATAAGTGCGGCACAAACATTCCTTCAATACATCCTCGTCGTAGTCGGGATGCATTTTCTTGCGAACAATCTCCATCAGGTCGTCCATCGACATAGAATCCGAAGAAGTTGGCTCACTGCTGGATGTCGTGTCATAATCAAAATCAGAATCTCCGTTGTCCACGTCTTTAAGCTGTTCCATGAAGATGGAATAGAACTGCTCCACATTGTCGTCAAGCATTTTCTTAAACTTATCCACCTTGGCAAGGTCAGGACGTTTCTTCAAGTCCACCAGTTTGTAGATGTTCTGGAATTTTCTATACTCTCTTAACTTTTCTTCGTCTTGTGTCTTGTCGTCACGCAGAACGACACACAGTTTGTCTTTTTGTCTGAGACTCTCAAACATTACACCTATCTCCGCGAGCCACCTTTGTGCCTCACGCGCACTGATAAGTTCCTGCTCATTCAGGTGTTTCAGCAGTTCCAGTATTTTCTCCAAAGACACCTCCTTCGGCTTCTGTTCCTTTGGGCCTTTCTTTCTTTTCTTTCCACCATTGCCAGGTTCGTCATCTCCATCGTCCACATCGGTAATGCCAGCTATCTCGTCGCTGTCAACAACATCATAGCTACGGATGTCATCACCTGTTTTCTTCGTTGCATCATGATATATCTTGCAGAACACCTGCCAGAAGTCAAGGAATGTCTCTTCTGTATATTTGGCGGCTATGTCGTATACATTCTTCAGCGACATAAGAGCCGAGGCATACTGACCTACTATGTAGCGCAACATCTTTGCCTCATTCTCAGGTTGAACATAGTCGGCATCTCCGGGTTCCAGTCCAAGTTCTTCGTTTTGCTTGCGTATGGCAGCTTCCCTTGCCATGCAGATATTTACCCAGTCGCGTATGCTGCTCTCCATATCGAGAATGAAGTCGGCATCATCCTTCTTCTTAACATATTCATTAAACCACTGGATGTATGGCTTGCTGGCTGTCATATCCTTGTAGTAGCCGGCAATAAGCTTCGCCTCTTCCTCAGGGTTGAACTGCGAGATGACCATGTCACAATACTTCTTGAAAGCCAAGTTAATGTTCTTGGTATTGACATTCCGCCAAGAGCAGTCTATCACATGACATTCAGTCTTGTACTTGCAGGTGCGGTTCACGCGGCTGATAGTCTGTATGGCATTGATGTCTTTTATATCCTTGTCAAGGAAGAGCGTGTGTAGCTTCGGCTCGTCAAAGCCGGTCTGCAGTTTGTCCACCACGATGATAAGTCCATTCTTGCCATTCTTGAAGTTGTCAATAGCCTGCGCTTCCGAAATATTACCATTTACCGACGCACACGACTCGTACTTCTGACTATCGCTATACACCACCACGATTGGAGCATTGGCGTATTTGGCATACCGTGGCTCTGCACATTTCTTGGCATACAGTTCGCGGATGATTCTCGTATACTGTATGGCAATAGGAATGGAGGTGACAGCCAGCATAGCTTTGCCCTCACCGCGTATCTTGCCATAAACAAGCGAGACGAGACGGTCTACCACAAACGCGGCTATCTTACGCATTCGTGGCTCAAACTCATATACTTTCTGCTTCTTCTGCCGCACATCAGGAATGTTGTCCTCATCGCTGAGGTCAATGTCCTTGGGCATCTCAAAGCCCACGGGCACATTGTAGGGTATGATGTGCTTTGTGGGGTCGAGTATGTAGTCATCGTCTATGGCTTCTTTCATGGAGTAAGTATCAAACGGCACCCACAGTGGCACTGTGGTGGCACTGCGGAACTCGCCGAAGCGGCTCAGCGTCTCGTCACTTGGCGTGGCTGTGAAACCGATGAGCAAATTTTTCTTGTATATTTTCTGTCCACCGTGGTTGAACGAGTCTTGCAGCCGTTCAAAGAGATTAATCATCTCCTTGTTGTTCTCTCCAGAGTTGGAGCGATGTATCTCGTCGATGAGGAAAGCCACACGCATGTTCTTCAGTTTCTTACCGGCATCGTCGATAGCCTGCTGCAGGTCGAGAAACTTCTGTATGTTCACAACGATGATGCGCCGCTGGTCGTCGAGGGCTTTGACGAAGGTTTCTTTGTCTGTTGCCTCCACAAACATCGACTTGTCAATGTTCATATTGTACATGCGCTCGTCCAGCTGGTCGCGCAGCTGCAATCGGTCCACTACCAGCATTATCTTGTCGTAGGCGTATGCGTCCTGGTAGCGGTAGTCCTTTAGTTGCAGGGCTGTCCAGCCTATGATGTTGCTCTTGCCGAAGCCAGCGGCATACTGCATGAGCAGCGAGTAGACAAACTTGTTGTTGCAGAACCGCTCGCGCTTGGCTATTATCTCCTCGGTCTTCTGCTGTGGTATACCGAGGGCATAAAGTTCTCGCCGCAACTTGTCGGTATAGTAGTCGGGGTTGCCCTCGTTATCGAGCATTTCCTTGATGCGGTTCATTATCTTGTCGCACCCAAACTTCTGTTTGGGGCGTGGCGAGATGAGGCGACCGCTGTTTGACTTGCGTACACGCTTGCCGTCTTTTTTCTTCTCATACTTATACTCTATAAAGTTATAATAGAGAATCTCGTTCTTGATGGCATTCTTGGAATACAGGGCGCGCGCCACCTCCTCAAACTTCTGTTTCTCTGTAAGCAGAGGCGAGCTTACAGGATATGCCTTAAACACCTTGCACACGTCGGGCACAAGACGGTCTACGGTTGCGGTGGACAGGTTTGTTGTGAACTCACCATGCGCCAAGTCGTACATCTGCGCCATGTTGCGCATCACGTAGGTCTCGTTGATGTCGGAGGCGGTGATGTGTATAGCCTTTTCATAGATGGCAAGCAGCTGTTTTTTCTCTTTCGTCACCTGGCTATCGGTCTGCTCTGCCTCAACAATGGAACGCACAGCAGAGAGATAGTCCTTCGCCACCTTGCCACGTCCTTGGTCTTGGGCGTTCTGCCCCATGCTTACGCACTTCAGTTCCATGTAACCAAGGAAGATGCCGTTGAGATAGAAGGTCACGTCCGGACGAATATTTGTCACCAAGTTTCCGTTGTATTTTTGCTTGTGTGGCGCTTCCTCCACAGCACAGAAGATGTTTTTCTTGAAGTCCTCATCGCCGCGAAGCTCTGTGCCTGGCACATAAAACAAGGTGATTTGCTCGCCTTTGAAGGTGATGGTTTTGAAAGTATTGAAGAAGATGGCCACATTCTGCTTGTCTATGACCTTCTCTCTTATCGCTTCAACAAGTTCGTCTTGCAGCGCACGCTCGTCATTGCCGAAATTACGCATCAGTCGGCTCCACTCTGCTGGTTGAGTGTTGCTGATAAACTCTGCCAACACCGAGGGTATGAACATGCCGTTCTGCACTACATTAGGTGCCACATAGCGGTAGCCCAATCCGCCCTCATCCTCACGACGGCAGAGATAGTTCATCACATAGTCTTTCTGTATCTTTCTTTCGTCCATGACTCTTCTGTTTTTAGTTTAAGGTTCTCTACACAGCCCGCTTGCCTGTGATTACTTCATCTATCAAGGAGCGTTTCAAATCGCCGTAACGGCTGATTTGCTTGCCAAGGTTTGACACGATGGTGTCTATCTTGGCGCATTTGTCATCGAGGTAGGTGGCGATGGCGCGTTGCTCGGGGAGAGGGGGCAAGCATACAAACATACTAGAGATTTTTTCAATTTTAATATTAATTCTTGTGAAGCCACGAGCTTCAAACCGTAGCGCATCTCTGTAATTTGTCGCCTGTATCTGATAATTCACAAAGTTTGCAAAGATATCCTTAGATGTAAATCGAAGTCCCCGACAAAAACTGTTAAGATATACTTCTCCAAGGTTTTCATTCACAACAGCAGATTTAGCAATACTATCATAGTCTTCAGAACTCATTAGAAAAAGAAGGTCATTAACTATCACTTGATTCTGCGTTTCATTATCAGACATAATGACTCTAGGAAAATCTGTAGAATTAATCTTAAAGTTATTCAAGATGCTTGTAAAGGGAACATAAGGTTTGGTTATTTTTGTATTATCACATCTAAAATCGTCACCTGATTTGCCTGTCAAACCACTATATAAATAAGCGATATCTTTCAAACGCATTCTTCTCCAATGCTCCGGAACTTCCCCAATCCACTCAATGCCCGAATCCTTCATCTTCACATTCGGATCGAGTCCATGAGTAACGGCATGATTGATGATGCTTTTCTTCAGACGAAGATAAGCATCACGCTTGGAAGTGAGGAGGGATACTTGGTGGTCTATCTCGGAAAGTTTCGTGTCGAGGTAGGTGACCATTCGTTGCTGATTTTCAATGGAAGGCATGTCAAATTCATAGGTACGCATAAAGAGTGGTGAGATACGTTTTAATCCTCCCACACCACACATTGTCGCACAAGCTTTATCTTGAAAATCTCTAGACTGTGATAAATAGAAAAGATATTGGCTAATGACCTCCTTACTAGGTCTTAATACAAATATCTCAGAACTGCCGAAACCAATACCATTCAGCAAGTTCCTGGCTATCGCAATATTCCCGTTTTCAAAACAAGGCGTAACTTTAGCAATTAATAAATCTTGATTTCCAAAATATGTATATTTACCTTTGGCTTTTAAGAAGGGAATTGTCTTGTAATCTATTGTACCATTTCTTAGACTTTCCATTGGAACAAAAGATACATCTCCATCAATATTGTCACCAACGTATTGAGAAGAGAAAATAGTGATATCTTTAAGTCTCATAATTCCAACACCTTTAATTCCACATTCAACTCTTCAATCTCCTTCAAAATATCCTCTGCCTTTTCCATTTTCTCAGGCACATAAAACTCTTTGTTGAAGTTGATTTCAACTCCAACCGTATTACCGCCGAGTGTGTAAGGCTTAAAGACATATTTCTGCATAAACGCATCAATCTCACGCTTGTTGGCAGTCTCATCCATGTGGTGCGGTATTATTTCGTAGTCGCCTGTGGTGTAAGGTGCAATGGAAATTTTGTGTACCGAGTTTTTCTTGCCAGTAGAAGCCTTGAATGCGAACATGCCACAGCCAAGATCGCGTACAGAGCCATCCTCACGGGTGTGAAGAATAGTGCACTGGTCGGGACAGAAAGCATACGTTCCGTCCCCCTCTGTCTCTACGGAAACAGAGAGATTAAGTCTTTCTTCCGTCACACGCTTAGCTATCGCTTTCAGCTCGTCGGATGACAGCTCTTGCAAGTCGTCGTAGCGTGTATCGCCAACGGTCAGTGCCACAGGCTGTTTGATGACGAAAGGCTTGCTGTCCTCGCAAACCGTCTTCTCTACATAATGTCCAGCGTCTGACACCTCAGTGAGCGTGAGCGACTGCTTGTTGTAGTAGAAGTGTTCGCGGTCGTAAATCTTGCAGATATCCGACGGTTCAAAGCGAGCCAATGCCTCCACAATTTTGCACAGGTGTTCGTCGCCCATCTCGCGACGCTTGTCGCCCTTCGACTTCTTCAGTGGTTGCCACAGACTACTGCCATCAATAAGAGCCACCTTGCCACGACGCTCCACAGACTTATTCTTGTTCATAATCCACAAGTAGGTGTAGATGCCTGTATTGAAAAACTCCTGTTGCGGCATCTGTATGATAGCCTCCACCCAGTCGTGGTCGAAGATGTATTTGCGTATGTTGCTCTCGCCGCTACCTGCGTCGCCCGAAAAGAGCGTAGAGCCATTGTGCACCTCAACGGCTATGCCATCGTCGGCAAGTTGCCAAAGGATGTGCTGCATGAAGAGAAACTGACCGTCGCTTATTGACGGCAAGCCGGCAGGAAACTGTCCCAACTTATCTGCCTTCACTTCCTTCTCATAACCCTTCCACTTGGTGCCATAAGGGGGGTTTGCCACGATAAAGTCGAAGCCCTCCTCCATGTCGGCAAACGGCACCATCGTGAGCGTATTGCCATACTTGATGGTTGACATAGGGCGGAAGCGCGACTCTATGGAAGACAAGGCATAAAGAGAATCATTGAGCTCGCTGCCGTATGTCTTGATGTATTTGTAGCCATCCTTCTGCATACGGTCGGAAACGCCAAAAAGCAAGTTGGCACCTCCACAGGTGGGGTCGTAGCCATGCAGCAGCTTGTCCTTGGGCTTATTCACCTTCAATGCCACAATACGGGCTATCAGCTCGATGATGTCCTCTGGCGTGTATTGCTCGCCAGCCGTACTTGCAGAAATGTCAGCCCAGCGTCGCTTGATGTGCTCTTCGAGCGTGGTGATGGCAGAGTTGTCGTAAGGAGCAAGGTCTATCTGCGCCCAGGCGGAAGCCACCTGGAACAAGATGCCTTTCTTGCGCAATTCAGCCACGATGCCGTCCATATTAAGGAACTTTTGGTCGGTCTTCTCACGCTCTATACCAAGCAGCTGCTTCAGCACATCGTCAAAAGCCTTGAGATACTCGGCAAAATCCTGCTCAAAGGTATTGTCGTTCATGCAGATAGACCTCAGCGTCTTACCCTGCATCACAATATACTTGTTGTAGCCACACTCCTCAGCGTCATACAAGGTTTTAAAGGCTTTGGCATCGCTTTCCACAGTAGTGCCGTACTCATTTTCTACCCGCTTGACGGTATTGATCATCCTACCCTCCACCATGACGAGGGCAAAGAACGGCATCATGTAAGCCGGAAAGTCGCTCTGCTTGATGCCGGCAGCAAGAAGTAAGTCAGCAACTGCCCAAATGTCACTCTCATAGTGCATGATGTCCTGCACCGGATTCTGTATGTTGTTTTCTATCATATAGATATCTTTTTTAGATTATTTGCTATACAAGATTTATCATCTTTATATTTTCATCATAATCGCTATGCTTCTTAATGTACTTGCCATACCAACGTATGACATGACACATCTGCAGCACATACCCAAAGAATATGTCCTTGCGTTCCTCGTCAATATACCATGGTTCATCTTCACTTGTATGTGAGTCTTCATTGGTGAACTTTCTAATATTGTTGACAATCTCTGCTATCTCTGATGGAAATATAGCATCACCGTCATCTTCACCTTGCTTTGAAGGTGCTTTTCCCCATCTTATTGTTACATGGACTTTACTGGAGTCATCTTCTCTCTTCCTGAACTTCACGTTTCCACCAGCCATGAATAAACTTGCCAGTTGAACAACAATGCGTCTCTTGCCTTTCTCCTCCTCAATACATTCTTCGGGCAACAGTCCATGTTCAAGCGCACTCCAGAACAGATATTCAAGTACCTGGCGCAAAGGATTGCCCTTATATTCAAACCCTATGTTTTCTTCTGGATAATACAATGCGCTCAACATTCTGAGCATAAGTTTACGGGCCCTGACATCAATCAGTCCGCCTTCTCCCATATAGCAGAATGTATCGTGATGACGGTAAAGAACCACATTCATAGCCATATCCTTAGCTATACGCGTAATATTTTCTAAAAGTTTTTCAGGTGCTGCCTCGCAGCCTGTTGCATCTTTTAGATAAAGCATGTTGCCCCAATCTTCCTCATGTTTTGAATGTTGGTAACGTGCTCCGTTCACAACATTTCCAAAGTTTGACATTGTGCCTGCAGAGAGAATATACCAAGGCAACACTCTGCGCTTCTCGCCGAATATGTTGGTAAGAGACGGTAGTACAGCCGTAATGAACTCCTCTTTCTCGGTGTCATCCTTGTGGATTTTACAGTTTGCATCAAGAATGATGGCAGAGTATTCTTCAAAGTTTTTCTTCAATGAATATTCCGCCTCTTCCCAATTTTCAAAAGGCACAAGTTCTATATTGTACTTATCGGCTGTTCCCTGAAAGCCAACATATAAACTCGTTATTTCGCCATTTTCAAGAGCTTGGTCATCAACCCAAAGCACCTTGTATATAACACCATTTGTCATAACTCTATACTTTCTAAATTAGTATTATAGAATGTAAGCTTATAAGAAACTGGGAATTCAGAATCTGGCTCTGAAACGAACTTAGCGTCACCGCCAAATTCGCGCATCAGTTTCTGCACCTCATAACCGCCAATTCCGAAATGACTTTCGCTGCCAGTCGAAGTCGAACCCATTTTAGAGGTTTTGCCATAGATGAAGACATCTTCAGGATTTATCTGCTTGTGAATGGGAAAGCCATTATTCGAAACCACCACCACATAGTTGTCTCCCTCTGTAGTAAGCTCGATTTTTAGGATGTTTTGTCTGTCAGCACTATCCTTAAAACCATGACAACATGCATTGCTCACGATGTTGTCAAAAATAATTTCAAGTGCTTCAGGAGCAAACTCCACATACTCAATAGGGTCGCCTTCATTGAGTAAGATCTTTCCAGTTTCGCTATACCGTCCAGTAGCCTCATCGTAATCAATCTCAGGTAACTCCTGCGATGCATGATGCCGAGACTTGTCATACAAAAACGTGAACAGAGGATTCTGCTTCCGGGCAATGTAGTCCTCAATGAACTCAGTCAAGGCAAAGTGCTTCACGGCAAGTCCGTTACCTCTGTCAAACTTGCTTATCTGCTGCAGAAGTTGCCCTATAGTATTCTGTAAACTGTCGTATATCGTCGTTACTGATATTTTGCGGATTTTGCCAGTTGTGGCATCATCCGAAACTACACCATTTCCCTCTTTGCGGGCTTGCTGAAGAATATTCCACCAGTTGTTAAGATTGAACAAGGTCTGCCCAATGGCATGCTTCTTCATGTGCATATCTTTACGGAAAGACTCATAAGATTCAATAATTTTACGGTCAGCGTCAGTCAAGCTGCTGCGAGTGTCCTCTTTGCAAATAGCCTCCTGCTGTTCCTTTGATTTGGGCACATTTATCACTATCGACAACAAATCACAACCATTAAGTCGTGTGATGACACTCCCCGTTGCCATCATACGAGCCTGTCGTTCCGTCATTTTAGACATGATGCTATGGAGAAGGAAATCCTCCGTTACATCAGTTGACGTAACTCTTACGGGAACCACCTCGCCTATCAAGGCTACAGGCTGTGTAGGTGTTACTCCGTAAAGTCTTCCCACTTTAAATTTTCCACCAATGAACCCAACAAGAAGGCAATCAGTAGTAATTATACGCCATTCTTCATTTGGCGAGCATTCAAGAGTACTTCTGTAAATATCACAATTCAAGTATGAAGAAGACAAATTCTTCATTCCAACGATAGGACATTTTCTTTTTTGCTTTGCAAAAGGTAGAATCTCTATAACATCGGACAGTTTGAAACTCCTTTCACCTTCCTTTGGCTGCTGTATGTACTGTGGCACCAGATAGCGTGAAGGCATCAGGTTTATATTTCCTGTAAGCTCCGATGAGTTGCCAATCCACACATGCTTTTCGTCCATGCTCTTGATGGCCTCAATGACGGATTGCACATTCAACACATATTCCTTACTATGAGCCTTGTCACGCTTTGCAAGAAACTCTTCACCTGTGGCATCCACTAGAACAACTTTGTCTTCATGATTCTTCTTCACATGAAGGAGACAAAGATTAATGCCGCTCAAAGGCTGTAAAACAGGTGGAAGTCCTACGACGAGCATACTGAATTGTCCACGATAATCCCACAGAATTTTTCGCACATCAAACCAACCGCTTCCATCATAACAAAAGTTCATAGGCAAGATACAATACAACTCGCCATTATCTTGAAGCTGTTTAGTTATGATGTCGTACATCAAATCAACAACTTTGCGCCTTTCTCTTCCATGAAGGATTGGAGGAAACGAAAATACGTAGTCATATCGCTTGTTTGGCGAACCAAGAGAACTGCCCAATTCTATATTAGAGACAGCGACAGCATATTCAGAATGTAACAGCACTTGAGAAAAAGCCCAGTTAATTTCATCAATCTCAAAACCATCAACCGTGCAGTCTGACAAATGATATGCAAAACTTCCATCACCAGCATATGGAACGAGCGCGCTGCTTCCAGCCTTTGGCTCTGCAATATCCAGACACAAATCAATCAATGACTTAGGAATAAATTGTTCACCTTCATTAAATCTTGTAACATCAGCAAACTCCCTATTGTCATAACAGAATCTTATAACAGCAGAATATTCTGATTTCAACAAACGTATATCAGACTCTGACATAAAATCAGACAACAATACAACGTATTGACATAATATGTCAACAACCGTCGGATTCGCGTCTGGCATTAAGCCATAAAGCGACACCATGAGCTGTTTATGAGGCTCACAGAAAATATTGCTTTTCTTCTGTGCATTGAAGAAGTTGGTTACGATGGCCTTGGCCTCTGATGTCAGTACTGCGAACTTTGTCATATGCGAAAAAATTTAAAGTTTAACGTCTATTCTTTGTTATTGACGTTGCAAAGTTCTACATCATCTCTGCATCTATCGTGCATAGGAAAATATTTTTTTAGATTTTCTACTATTTTCTTTGAAATTTCCTTCCGAAACCATTCAGGAGAAACAACTTCCACGTCGGGCAGGAATGAAAATATCTGCTGACATAGTTCTTTATTGGGTTTAACCCTTATAACAATTTCATCTTCTTTACCTTCTACCTGCTTTTGACTTTTATGTATAGGTTTGGACAGAACATAGTTCAGACGATTGCCATAAAAGCGCAGCACTATATCTTGTGCTATCGTATTCTTTGGTACAGTAACTCCTACTATATCGTCAAAATACAAAGAGAAGTCTATATCCTTGTTGGGTACAAATGGAACATTCGCTACCGAAAAGGACGTGATACGGTCAAGAGCCATATTCATGAGCCAATTCTTTTCGGGTACGAGTCCAAATAAGAACCAACGATTGTTATACTCCTTTATATAATAAGGATGCATTAAATATAACTCTTCTTCCTTGCCATAAGGTTGATAGTAAATGTTTAATGGCTGATGATTAGCAGTATGGTCAATAATGGCAGAGAGATTCTTTAGTCCTGCAAAATCATCATTCTGCCCAAAGTTCACCACATTCTCCGTATTCGCCTTTAGGCCAAAACGGTATTCCAACTTAGATATGACCTCTTCCAGCCAAGCATTAGCCTTGCTGTTGCGAAAAGGTTGCAACATCTCGATGGCTGCACGTAAAGTGTCTATTTCATCAATAGACATCTCATTATTGTAAATTGAGAAATCAGGGTCGGAGTATCTATAGTAGCATTTTTTACCGTCATAAGGCCTTGATTCAAGATATACATTCGAAGGCAGCATATTCCTTATTCTACTTATATATTTACGCAAGGTACGCTCCTTTATAGTAGAATCCGGACCACTTACATCATAACGGAACTCATTGACCTTATCTAAAAGGTCATCAATAGAGTATTTATGTCGTTGATCACTAAAGCAACGGTCCAAAACAATGATTTTAGTATTATCTATCTCTTTTGACATTTTAGCAAGATTATTTTGTCCTATATGTAGTAATGGCTTTCGATTTACCTTGTAATTTTATAACAGATATTTGCAATGTATACACATGCGCTTGTTATATCTGTTGACTAACATGACAAGTTCTTTCTATTTATCGATGCATTAATGTATATTAAAAAAAAACTATTGGTTTGACGGAATATTAAGAAGTTTCTCTGCTTCTATCTCAATCCGGCTTTTCTTCGTCTGCACAATGAGAGAGCGGACATCCACATCAAGTGCCTCTGCCACTTGAAAAAGGGTTTCGAGGCTTGGTTGCGAACTGTTGGTACACCACTTGCTCACGGTGGCTGGGTCTTTACCCAATTCGTCTGCCAGCCACTTGGCTGTCCTTTTGTTTTCAACCAATACTATCTTGATGCGATTGATATCTTTCTTTGTCATATCCTTTCATGTGTTTCTTGGTCTACAAAGGTAAAAATTATCTTGGATAATCAAGAAAGATTACGGAAATAATTATCTATGTTATTGCGTTTTACATCTATTTTTTTAAATAAAATAGCACCAATTCAAGGCTCTACAATCAAAATTCAACTACTTTCTGCTCGATTTTCATTGATTATAACTACCTTTGCCATATCAGAGCTACCACAAAATAGCACAAAGAATAAGCGTGGTACGAGGGAATATGCGCAACAGCAGATTATCAAGTAATTGAACTTCCCGAGGATGTTCGGCTAAATGTCGAAGTCTGATTTGTACCGATTAAAGTGCAATGCGCTTGATTATCAAGGATGTGAAGATAGTGCATCGGTTTTTGCACCTAATGGATTGAAAGAGTCGTTTAACGAAAACGAAAACGACATTTGAAACGAGCGTTGTCAATACTATAATTAAACATAGAATGCACCCCTAAATGTTGCCACGCTACAACAACAATATTGCCACGCTACGCAAACAACGTTGCCACGCTACGACAACAATATTGCCACGCTACGACAACAATATTGCCACGCTACGACAACAATGTTGCCACGCTACAACAACATTGCTACGCTACAACAATGTCGAGAAACGGACAGAAGATGAGTTAGAAGACAAACTGGAAGATAGGCTGGAAGATAACCTCTATTTTTCAGATATCTCCCAGCCATCACTTCGCTGATACACAGTACGTTATGCGCCGAATGGAAGATATGGTAGATTTTTTCGCAATAATGTGATGATTACGGTGATTCTGAAAGATATGGGGATGCTTTCAACTAATCTTCTTTAAACGCCAGCTTGTCGAACTTGGCTTTAAGCATTTGAGCCTCCGACTTACGAATTGAGAGTTTCATCTCGCAGGTGTTGTCGTAGGTCTGGCTGATAATGCGCGGTGACATGTCCTTGATGATTTTCATTACGTCGTTCATCATAATGTAAGGAAAATCGAAAACAACCTCCTCCTCTACGAACTGACTTACAATCTCTGCGTTGGCTATTGCCTCTGCCGCTGCGGTGCGATAGGCAACAATAAGTCCGCTCGTGCCAAGATTGACACCTCCGTAATAGCGCACGACGATAATAAGAATGTCGGTCAACTCGTTCTTGTTGATCTGACCGAGGATGGGCTTGCCGGCTGTGCTGCTCGGCTCGCCGTCGTCGTTGGCACGGAAATCAGTGCGGTCAGCACCGAGCATGTATGCCCAGCACACATGACGCGCGTCATAATACTTCTTGCGAAACTCTGCTACGTATTGCTTCACTTCCTCCTCGGAAGTGACATGAAAGGCAAAAGCGAGAAACTTACTGCGTTTCTCGCTGTAAAAGCCTTCTGCGGGTGTGTCTGTGATTGTAAGAAATTCGTCTTTTTGCTCCATTGATATTAAATTGACAAGTAGACAAGGCGAGATGCATAACAAATGTTTATGCAAACCACCTTGTCTACTCGTTGCTTATTCACTTATCTACTACTATGTTACGACAGCTTGTGGATGATGAGTCCTGAGCGGAGCTTAGGCTCAAACCATGTTGCCTTTGGCGGCATAATCTTTCCGCTATCGGCGATGTCAATTATCTGTTTCATTGAAACAGGATAGAGGGCGAGTGCCATACGCATCTCGCCGCTGTCTACGCGACGCTTCAGCTCTTCGAGACCGCGGAGACCTCCCACGAAGTCGATGCGCTTGTCTGAACGTAAATCGGTGATGCCGAGCACCTTGTCGAGGATAAGACGGCTCGAGATGTCTACGTCAAGAACACCGATAGGGTCGTGGTCGTCGTATGTGCCCTGCTTGGCTGTGAGCGAATACCAATGTCCGTCGAGATAGAGTGAGAACTCGTGCAGACGCTGCGGCTTGTAGATAGCCTCGCCCTTGTCCTCAACCACGAAGTTCTCGCGCAAAGCGTCAAGGAACTGCTCTGATGTAAGACCATTGAGGTCCTTTACAACGCGGTTATAGTCGAGCACGGTGAGCTGCGAAGCCTGGAAGCAAACAGCCATGAAGTAGTTGTACTCCTCGTCGCCCTTGTGGTTAGGATTGTTCTTAGCCTTTTCTGCACCAACGAGAGCAGCGGCAGCGCTACGGTGGTGGCCATCGGCGATGTAGAGAGCCGGCATCTTGGCGAACTCCTTAGTAATCAGTTCGATGTCTGCCTTGTCACTAATAACCCAGAACTGATGACCGAAGCCGTCGTCGGGAGCAACGAAGTCGTACTCGGGCTTTGTTGCTGCGTAGCGCTTGATGAGCGCGTCGAGCACCTCGTTGTCAGGATAAGCGAAGAACACCGGCTCGATGTTGGCGTCGTTTACGCGAACATGCTTCATGCGGTCTTCCTCCTTGTCGCGGCGTGTCAGCTCGTGCTTCTTGATTGTGCCATTGAGATAATCGTTGACGAAAGCACCAACAACAAGTCCGTACTGAGTCTTGCCGTTCATGGTCTGAGCGTAGATATAATAGTTCTCGTCTGCGTCCTGACGAAGCCAACCCTTCTCCTGGAACATCTTGAAGTTAGCGGCAGCCTTCTCGTAAACGCGCGGATCATACTCGCTTGTGCCCGGTTCGAAGTCAATCTCCGGCTTGATGATATGATAAAGACTCTTCTCGTTATCGCCAGCCTCAGCTCTTGCCTCTTCACTATCGAGCACGTCGTAAGGACGTGATGCTATTTCTTCAACAAGGTCTTGCGGTGGACGTACGCCACGGAATGGTTTTACTGTTGCCATAGTATGATTATTTTAAAACCCCACCACTATGTCCTCCCTATGGGGCAAAGGGGTGGGGTTATCGGGGATTTTTACTTAATTACTTGTTAACTTGGAACTTAGTGCAGCCGTCAGCGAAGAAAGCGTTGATCTGCTTAGCAGCTGCGATACCAGCGTTGGTGTTAGCCTCTGCTGTCTGAGCACCCATCTTCTTAGGTGTAGAGAAGTATCTGCCTTCGAACTTCTGGAATTCTTCGTTAGCGTCCGGCATGATGTCTGTGATGAACTTCAGGTCGGTGCGTTCTGCCATGAGGGCAAGGAGTTCAGGCTCGTTGATAACTTCCTTACGAGCTGTGTTGATGAGGATGCCGTTCTTGTGGAGTTTGCCGACAAGAGCAGCATTGATACTCTGCTTTGTTTCGGGAGTAGCTGGGATGTGCAGCGAAACGATGTCGCAGTTCTCGAAGAGAGCGTCCTGAGAGTCAACTGCCTTAACGCCAGCAGCCTCAATAGCCTCCTTCGGGCAGAAAGCGTCGTATGCATAAACTTCCATCTCGAAGCCCTTAGCGATGCGAGCCACGTTTCTACCTACGTTGCCGAAAGCGAGGATGCCGAGCTTCTTGCCCTTCAACTCGCTACCCGACTTGCCGTTGTAGAAGTTGCGAACGCCGTAAACGAGCAAACCGAATACGAGTTCAGCCACAGCATTAGAGTTCTGACCAGGTGTGTTCTCAACAACAACGTTCTTCTCTTTAGCGTAAGCACAGTCGACATTGTCGTAACCGGCACCGGCACGTACAACTATCTTAAGCTGCTTTGCAGCGTCAAGCACCTCTGGTGTAACCTTGTCTGAGCGCACAATCATTGCGTCAGCACCAGCCACAGCGTCAAGAAGCTGCTGCTTTTCTGTATATTTCTCAAGCAGAACGAGTTCGTTGCCTGCACCTTCTATCTCAGCCTTAATGCCGTCAACCGCTGCCTTTGCAAACGGTTTTTCTGTTGCCACTAATACTTTCATAGCTATACTATTTATTAATGTTCCTTTTCAAAATCCTGCATGCACTTAACGAGAGCCTCAACGCCTTCCATCGGCATAGCGTTGTAGCAGCTTGCGCGGAAGCCACCTACTGAGCGGTGACCCTTGATGCCGACCATGCCACGCTGTGTAGCATACTCGAAGAACGGCTTCTCAAGATCCTTGTACTCGTCGTTCATAACGAAGCAGATGTTCATCAAAGAACGAGAATCCTTCTCTACTGTACCACGGAACAACTTGTTGCGGTCGATTTCGTCGTAGAGCACCTTAGCGCGAGCCTCAGCACGGCGAGCCATCTCCTCTACTCCACCCTGAGCCTTAATCCAACGCAGTGTTTCGAGAGCGCAGTAGATAGGTACTACTGGAGGCGTGTTGAACATAGAACCTTTCTCTACGTGTGTACGGTAGTCGAGCATTGTCGGAATCTGACGCGGAGCCTTACCCAAGCAGTCATCCTTAACGATGATGAGGGTAACACCAGCCATAGCGAGGTTCTTCTGAGCACCTGCATAGATACAGTCGTACTTAGCAACGTCGATAGGACGGCTGAAGATATCAGAAGACATATCGCCGATAAGTCTTACAGGCACTTCCGGTTCCTTGCGGATTTCGGTACCATAAATAGTATTATTAGTTGTAATATGTAAATAGTCGAGATCTGTCGGACATTCGTAATCCTTTGGATAGAATGTATAGCCTGCGTCTGCAGAAGAAGCCACCTCAACAGCTTCGCCAAAGAGCTTAGCTTCCTTCAACGCCTTCTTTGCCCATGTACCCGTATTGAGATAACCAGCCTTCTTAATCAAGAAGTTGTAAGGAATCATACAGAATTCCAATGAAGCGCCACCACCGAGGAACAATACCGAATAGCCTTCTGGCACCTTCAAGAGTTCCTTGATAAGGGCTACAGCCTCATCAACAACGGGTTGGAAATCCTTTGCACGATGGCTAATCTCTGCCAAAGAAAGTCCTGAACCATTAAAATCCAAAATCTGTTTTGCTGTGTTTTCGATCACTTCGCGAGGAAGAATAGAAGGTCCTGCATTAAAGTTGTATTTCTTCATCTGCCTGTTTGTTATTAAGTTAATATAAGTTTGATTACTATCGCAGGCGAAGTTACAATTAATTTTTGAAAGTAACAAGCAAATGTTTACAAAATGTTACTCTTATTTTATCTTTTACGCGGTTTCAACTTTACTTCCGGTATTTTCAACTTGTCACCAGCCTTCACTGTATGGCAGTTATTCAGCACCTCAACGTAACATTCCATACCTTCTCCAAGATAGGCTTTACTAATTGAGGCGAGCGACTGCCCTGGTTGTACGGTAACCACTTTGGCAACACCAACAATAATATAAGCACCAGTACGTACACGAACATCATAGTTGTAGTCGGACGGTGTGGTGGCTGTTGGTGCTGCAGACATTACTGCTGTAGAGCCTGTCGCAGCCTTAGAGTTAGACGCACGAACAGAGTCTTTCTTCTCTTTCTTTATGTTTTCTGCGGTGTGTGCATCTGCTGCTTTCAAAGCATCATTAGACGCTATTGTATCACTAACAACACACTGCGGTTCAACTGCTACCACCGTATCTTGTTGAGCATACAATCGTGTCTCAAGTCTATCTATGACATGGTTCTTCTCTTCTATTCGCTGATAGAGGAAATACATACCTATGCCAATACTCACGAGTATAACAAACGACGCAATAGTGAGAACATACATCATACGCGGACTGCGTTGCTTGCATCCACCAATAACAAAGCCTTCATCGTCTGACTCATCTATGTCGTTAGCCGACTTTTCTTCGTCTGCCTTATTGTTATCATCATCTATTGGTTCGCTCTTTGGAGCCATCAAACGACGAGCCATATCACGGTGTTCCTCTGTGTTTACCACTTTTGATGCAGGTTCTGAGGGGGAAGGCTGGTCGGTTGGCTGATCGGTTGGTGCAGTTGGGGACAACTGCACCCCCTGAGGTTGCTCAGTTGGTGTGGGTTGATTGGCGGATTGGTCGGTTGGCTGATCGGTTGGCTGATCGGTTGGTGCAGTTGAGGACAACTGCACCCCCTGAGGTTGCTCAGTTGGTGTGGGTTGGTCGGCGGATTGGTCAGTCAACTGATCGGTTGGTGCAGTTGGGGACAACTGCACCCCCTGAGGTTCCGTTTCAATTACAGAATCGGAGAGATCATCCATTTCATCATCTATTTCAGAGAAATCGACTCCATCGTTAAGCACTACAGTCTCAAACTGTACAAACGGACGATTGACACGGTCGCGCAGCAAGACCTCGGGAGTGAACGAGATTTTGTTGCGTCCATCGATGATAATACGTTCGCCAGTATTCACATCGACACTGGCGCGTGCGCTCACCGCCGACACTTTGAAAGTGCCGAAGCCTTTTATCTTCACCGAGCTATCAGTGTCGTCAAGTTCCTCATTTACAACATCGAACATTGCACCGATAAAGTCGGAAGCGTCACTAAGCGATAAGCCGTACCTCTCACTCAGCTCACGAGCGAAATCATTCACCTTAGCCATTCGCGTCATCTCCTTTCTTCATCTTGTTCTTCACCGATGTTGCAGGCTTGAAGTTAAGCACAATCTTCGGTGGAACGAGCATACGCTGCCCCGTTGACGGATTGACAACGATGCGCTCCATACGTTTCTTCAGTTCAAAGGTACCGAAATCTGGTACTGACACATTCTCACCTTCATCGAACGTAGAGGCAATAGACTCTAACACGCAACGCACCATGCGCTGAGTGTTCTCCTGCGAATATCCCGTGCGTCGAGATAGCTCTGTGATGTATTCCTTGTTGTTCATATATAATATAAGGTGAGAATGTGTAATGATTATATTATTCTACTTCGCCATAGAGGTCGAAGTCGTCGCTATCGGTGATGCGCACATCGTAGAACGCACCGACACGCAGACGGCGCGTAGCCTTGATTAGCACCTCGGGGTCGACCTCTGGTGAGCAGAACTCCGTGCGACCGATGTAGTAGTCGCCCTCTTTGCGATCGATGATAGTCTTCAGAACGCTGCCAACCTTAGCAGCTTCAATCTCTGCACTGATACGCTGCTGCACAGCCATTATCTTGTCGAGACGACGCTGCTTCACTTCTGCTGGCACATCATCCTTGTAATGTTCTGCGCTGTATGTGCCTTCCTCCTCAGAGTAGGCGAAAGCACCCATACGCTCGAAGCGTGCCCATTTCACAAACTCTACGAGTTCCTTGAAGTCTTCCTCTGTCTCGCCAGGGAAGCCAACGAGCAGTGTTGTGCGCAGATGCAGACCCGGCACCTCCTTGCGGATGCGCTCTATGAACTCCATTGTCTCCGCCTTAGTAACATGGCGATGCATACGTGTGAGCATATTGTCGGAGATATGCTGCAGAGCGATGTCGAGATACTTGCAAACGTTCGGCTTCTCACGAATAACGTCAAGCAGTTCAAACGGGAACTGGTTAGGATAAGCGTAGTGCAGACGAATCCACTTCACACCCTTTATATCTGCGATGTCCGAGATAAGGTCGGCGATATGACGTTTGCCGTCGATGTCAACGCCGTAGTATGTCAGTTCCTGAGCGATAATCTGGAACTCCTTCACGCCACTTGCCACCAGCTCGCGTATTTCCTCAAGTATCTCCTCTTTCGGACGGCTTACGTGCTTGCCGGTGATAATTGGTATGGCACAATAAGCACAACGGCGGTCGCAACCCTCGCTAATTTTTATATAGGCGTAGTGATGCGGCGTAGTGATGTGGCGTGCACCAGAGCATGTAGGTTCTTCGGGCTTGCCGAGGTCGGTAAGCAACTGCTTGAAGTTGAACTTGCCGTAATACTTATCCACCTGCGGAATTTCCTCTTCGAGCTCCTTCTGATAGCGTTGCGAGAGACAACCCATCACGAAGAGTTTGCTTATCTTGCCCTCCTCCTTTGCCTGAACGAGTTCGAGGATGGTGTCTATGCTCTCCTGCTTTGCGTCCTCAATGAAGCCGCATGTGTTGACCACAACGATTTCGCCCTCGATGCGCTTCGCATCATGGGTGCAATGATAACCAGTCTGCTCGAAAAGTGTCATCAGTTTCTCACTGTCGACAAGATTCTTTGAGCAGCCCATTGTTATAATATCTACTTGTCCTTTCTTCATAATTACTTCTTGAACAACGAATCGACGAACTGGCGCTTGTTGAAGAGCTGCAATGCTTCCATCGATTCGCCCAGTCCGATATACTTCACCGGCACCTTAAGTTGGTCGCTGATGCCGATAACCACTCCACCCTTCGCTGTTCCGTCGAGCTTTGTGATAGCAAGCGATGTGATTTGTGTGACCTGCGAGAACTGCTTTGCTTGCTCAAAAGCGTTCTGACCGGTACTGCCATCAAGCACGAGCAGCACCTCGTCGGGTGCTTCGGGCAGCACCTTCTTCATAACATCCTTTATCTTCTTCAGCTCGTTCATCAAGCCCACCTTGTTATGCAGACGTCCTGCGGTATCGATGATTACGACATCTGCTCCGTTTGCCTTAGCCGAAGAGAGCGTATCGAAGGCTACGGATGCAGGGTCGGCACCCATCTGCTGTTTTACTACGGGCACACCTACGCGCTCGCCCCAGATGCAAATCTGCTCAACGGCAGCGGCACGGAATGTGTCGGCAGCACCGAGATACACCTTCTTGCCCGACTTCTTGAACTGATAAGCGAGTTTGCCAATAGTGGTTGTCTTGCCGACACCGTTCACACCAACAACAAGAATCACGTAAGGACGGTGGTCGGTTGGCAATTCCCAATCGTCATTATCCGCAGTGTTATTCTCTGTAAGCAACGATGCAATTTCATCGCGCATAATATTGTTAAGTTCTGACGTAGACACATACTTATCACGTGCCACACGTTCCTCAATGCGCTGGATAATCTTCAAAGTTGTTTCTACACCTATGTCAGATGTAATCAGAGCCTCTTCAAGATTATCGAGCACTTCGTCGTCGACGGTAGATTTACCCATGACAGCACGAGAAATCTTGTCGAAGACACTGTGTTTTGTCTTCTCCAGACCATTGTCAAGAACTTCTTTCTTGTTCTTATTAAAAAATCCAAAAATTCCCATATAACGTTATTTAAGTGCAAAGATAGTGCAAATTGGGCGCAATTCAAAACGAAAAGTAAAAAGACTTGTGTTTTAGTGCCAAAATGCAACCTATATTTATGTTATTTCAGCTCCACTACCATGCCCTCTCGCGTCAGTTCTGACGCTGGAAACACGGCGCGAGCCTCTTCGAGTAGCACCTTTTCGTTGTCGTATTTCGAGCTATAGTGACCTAACAGTAGACGACCTGCATGTGCGTCGCGAGCCACTTGTGCAGCTTGCGCTGCCGTACTGTGACAATACTTAGTCGCCTTCTCTGCGTCCTCCGTAGCATACGTCGTTTCGTGATAGATGCATGTTGTGCCTTCGAGCTGCTTATGCAGTTCGGGCAGATAGCACGTATCGCTGCAATAAGCGTAGCTACGCGGTGGATCAGCAGGGCGTGTCAACCTGCTACTTGGTATCACGTTGCCGTCTTCGTCAGTCCACGATGCACCGTTCTTTATGTTGTTTATCTGCGACACGGGGATGCTGTAGAAGTCGATCATGTCGCGACGGATATGCGGCAGTGTCGGCTTCTCGCGGAAGAGGAAGCCTGCGCACGGCTCGCGATGCTTCAGCGGTATCGACTCAACAGTCAGACTGCGGTCTTCGTAGATGACTGCACGCTTCTTCGTGTCGACAGCATGAAACTGTATCTCGTAGTCGAAGTCGTTGCAGAATGTCTCCAGCAGCATATCGAGCACGGGTTTCAGTTCTTTCGGAGCGTAGATTGCGAGTGGCATGGTGCGTCCGAGCAAGCCGAACGATGAGAGCATACCGATGAGTCCGAAGCAATGATCGCCATGTATATGGCTTATGAACACAGCACAGAGGCGGTTGAAGCCTATCTTCGAGCGACGCATCTGCAGCTGCGTACCCTCGCCACAGTCGACGAGAAACTGCTTCTCGCGTATCTCCACCACCTGCGCCGAAGGGTTATGGCGCAACGTGGGCAGCGCACTGCCACAACCGAGTATATGTATTTTGAAAGGTTCCATAGTTTACACTATCTCCACTTGTTTTTCTTACTTCTTTCGTTTAAGAGCAGAGATTATTCTTTCGTTTAAAGAGCGGTTCTCTACTTCTGTCTCTTGAATGTAAAGATGCCATTTGCGTTCTCCAGATAGAGCGAGTCGGCGCTCAGACCATCGATGGCGAACGTGTCGCGGTTGAGCAGTAGTGAGCCGTTGAGTATTTTCCATGAGGTCCAAGGGTTTGTCTCTGCCTTGACCGCAGAGCGCACCGTTCCGCCCTCCTCTATCGTGAAGTTCTTGTCGATGCTTGTCCAATGTCCGAGCAACGATGTAACGTTTATCACCCTGTCAGCCACCAGTTCGTCAGCCGTCTTATGTCCGGTCACAGCCATCTTATCGCCAGCCATGAGTCCGCCCTGCACATCCGATGGTGTCTCCACTTCCGTTTCGGCATCCTGACTGAGAAGTGTATAAACGAGGGTGTCGCCTGCATCTGTAATAATCTCGAGCGAGTGCATCGATGTGCCCTCACCGCATACGCCGTAGACTGTAGTGTCGTTCACCTCCACCACCTCGTCCGTGTCCTCAATCTGCTGTTTCTTCTTTGCGTCGCAAGCTGCCAACATCAGAACAAGAAACAGGAGTCCCATACCCCCTTTGAGCATGGGGCGCAGCAATACGCTAATACTCTTCATAATATCCTTTGTTAAAGTTGAGTTATTCGTTGTTTTTCGCCTCATTCCAAAGAGCGTCCATCTCTCCGAGCGTCATATCCTTCAGCGGTTTGCCAATCTTTATGCTATGCTGCTCGATGTAGTTGAAGCGGCGAATAAACTTGGCGTTGGTCTTTTCGAGTGCCGTGTCGGGATTTATCTTGTAGAGACGTGCTGCGTTGATGAGCGAGAAGAGGAAGTCGCCGAACTCCTCCGTAGAGCGTTCCTTGTCCTCACGGCGCAGTTCTGCCTCCAGCTCGCCGAGTTCCTCGCGCACCTTAGCCCACACATCGCCTTTGTCCTCCCAGTCGAAGCCCACATTGCGCACCTTGTCCTGCACGCGATACGCCTTGATAAGCGAAGGCAGAGCGTCGGGCACACCGGCAAGCACACTCTTGTTGCCGTCTTTCTCCTTCAGCTTCAGCTGCTCCCACTTCTCCGTCACCTGCTGCGATGTCTTCGCCGTGTCCTCCAGATGCTCGTCAGCCTGCTCGCCGTAAGGCAGCGGTTTCGGGTCGGGCGCACCAACCTGCGAGGGATGGTACACGTGCGGATGACGATAGATGAGCTTGTCGACGAGCTTGTCGCACACGTCGGCAATGTCAAATTCGCCCTTTTCTTCTCCGATACGAGCGTAGAAGCCAACGTGTAGCAGCACGTCGCCAAGCTCCTTGCAGATGTTCGGCTCATCGTCCTTCAGCAGTGCGTCGCACAGTTCGTAGGTTTCTTCTATGGTATTCGGGCGCAGCGACTCATTGGTCTGCTTGCGGTCCCACGGGCATTTCTCGCGCAGTGTGTCAAGCACGTCGAGCATACGTCCGAACGCTTTCAGCTTTTCTTCTCTTGTATGCATAATTCCAATATAAAACTCCGATAGTTATTGTATATAATTTGTGCAAAGTTACAAATAAAATTTTGATATTCAGAATTATTGTAATACCTTTGTTTATATGAATATACTACTCATTGACAATTACGACTCGTTCACATACAACCTCTTTCAATACATAAAGGAAGAAGGAGGTGCGGATGTGAACGTAACCGTTTGGCGAAACGACCAGTTCGAGCTTGATGACGTTGAGCGTTTCGACAAGATAATCCTCTCTCCGGGTCCTGGTGTGCCCGACGAGGCAGGGTTACTGAAGGCTGTCATCCGCCGTTATGCCCCTACAAAGCCCATACTTGGCGTGTGCTTGGGCGAACAAGCCATCGGTGAGGTGTTCGGCGCAGAGATATACAATCTGTCCGCAGTCTACCATGGCATACAGTCGAGCATAAGCATTGTCGCGCCCGACTACATCTTCAACAACATACCCGGCAACACGTTGGTAGGACGCTATCATTCTTGGGCGGTAAAGCAGGCAAACTTTCCTACAGAATTAGTTGTAACAGCGGTGAATGAAGACGGACTTATAATGGCATTGAAGCATCGCACTTATGATATTCACGGCATACAATTCCACCCCGAATCAATCCTAACACCAGAGGGCAGGCGCATCATTCGCAACTTTATAGACCCCGATTAACCATCTGCGTCGTAATTTCTATCTCTCCCAAATCAATCATAGCGTTGATGAGGCTCACCTTCTGCGCTTTCATCAACGTTTCTACGCTTATATCCGCTTCTTTTATCACTTGCCTTTCGAGTAGGCTTGCGCGTTTTGTGCCCAAAAGAAGAGGATGCTTGGGTGTGAGCCATCGCTCACCGTCAAACACTGCCACGTTTGTGAATGATGTGTCGGTGAGCAATCCGTTCTTTACGATCAGCACCTCGTCGCAGTCGCCTTTCTGAGCGGTGAGGCTGTTGAGACATGTGCGGTCGGTGCTTTTGAAGGAATAGTCAATCTCATTGTCTTCAACGAGCTTCAAGCTGCGTATCTCACGCATTTTGTAGGGTGCATACTGTACATCCTCTACGCCCCGTACACCATACACCACCCTTGCCTTGTAGAAGTGCATATCGGGCGTGGGCGACAGCACGCCCGAGAGCACCGGCACCGGAGTATGGGCGAAGAAGTGGCGCATGGTACTCTCCATGCGTGCCTGATGGAAATTCAGGTTAAGTGCCTTTCCGTCCTCTATCTTTATTGTTTCTACAAACTGCTGCATTGTTTTCACGAATTACTCTTTTATCACTTTCGTTTACTTTGTAATCGGGAGATACACTTTCTGCAGCACCTCCTCATATTCTTTTGTACACTGGCTCTGCGACGTTATGCCACCGCCTGCCTTGAAGAACATTTCCTCGTCGGTCTGCTCTATGAAACGTATCATCACGGCAGAATCGAGCTCGCCGCCTGTGTATATGCCCATGATGCCGGTGTAAAATCCGCGCTCGTATGTCTCCGCCTCGTCTATTATCTGGCAGGTCTTCTTCTTAGGCGCACCCGTTATGCTTCCGGCAGGCAGTTGCGCTGCAAATATGTCACCGATGCGCTGCGTGTAGTCGGAGGGCAACTTGCCGCTTATCTCCGAACTTGTCTGCAAGATGTCGCCCTTGTTGGTGTGCAGAACGTCAACAAAACGATACTTCTCTACCTTCACATCCGTAGCCACCGTGTTCAGGTCATTGCGTATAAGGTCGACGATGGTGGCGTGCTCCGCAGCCTCCTTTCTGTCGTCCATCAGCACTTGCTCGGCATCGGGCAGCGTAGCGTCGATGGTGCCCTTCATCGGGTACGAATAGATTCTGCCACCTCTTATCTTTACGAATGTTTCGGGCGAGAAGCACACGAAACGCCCTATATCATCCGACGGATTATTCAAGAGCAACTTGTACTTACCTTTCGAATGGCGGAAGATGTCTTCAAGCGAGAGGTCGCAATGCACCGCGACCTGGCATGTCAGGTTGGCGAGATAGCTATTGCCAGCCAGCATATTGTTCTTCATGATGTTGAAGCTGCGCTCGTATTCGTCGTACTTCGGCGCATCTACCTCCCATTCTATCTCCGCAGGCAGTTGGCTGGCGCATCCTCCGACGGCGTTGGTATGACTGCCGAAGTCGTAGAGGCACTCGCCGGCATCTATCTCCGAGAGTTTCTTTATATACGCCTTGTCGCCTTTGTAGTCGACAACGAACAGAAAGGGTTCTCCGCTGCTGCCCAACTCATTCAGTCTGTCTATTATATCTTTGTTCATTTGTGCGTTACGTGTATGATGTTTATAATTTATAATGCAATACCCACTTTTATCACAACTGCCTAATCTCACTTTGTTAACAAAGCGTAAAAACCTAACAAGCAACCATAGCATTCAATCAAAAAGTAATAATTTTGTAGTAATCTATGGGTAAAAACGGCACTTTTAAGCACTTTCGGTGAACTTTAGGGACTTTTAAGTGGACTTTTAAACTAAAGAAAAATGAATTATTTAATTATAGCTCTTGGCGGTGGCATCGGTTCGGCATTGCGCTACGCCGTCTCGAAGTTTGTGCAAGACAGTACAAACGGTGCGTTCCCTTATCACACTTTCGCTGTGAACATCGTAGGTTGTTTGCTCATCGGCTTGTTCTACGGACTCGCTGCACGCGGACACCTTGGCAACAACACCACAACACTGCTGCTTACCACCGGCTTGTGCGGCGGCTTCACCACGTTCTCCACATTCTGCAACGAGAACATCGCGCTCTTGCGTGGCGACAACGCTTTCGTCGCACTCGTCTACGTAGCAAGCAGTGTGTTCTGTGGACTGCTTGCCGTTGCTCTTGGTTACCTGATTATTGACATTATCGCCTCAGGACGATAACAAAGAGACTCGTTAAAATAATAATAGTCAAAAATATCTACCAGTAAAGGCAGCTCAACACATTCGATTGCCTACCTTTACCAAACAAATATCAGCATTCTACTCTGCAAACGCCAGCGGGAAGATGCGCTTGGCGGTGGCATTGGTAGCCTCGGCAACGGCATCGTCACTCACGCCGTAGGCTTCGGCGAGGCGCTGGAGCACAAACTTGACGTAGGCACTCTCGTTGCGCTGTCCGCGCATGGGCACGGGAGCCATGTATGGCGAATCGGTCTCTATCACGATGCGGTCGAGAGGCACCACGGCAGGCAGCACTTCGGGCAGATGACTCTTTTTGAAGGTGAGCACGCCGCCGATGCCAAGCACGAAGTTGTCAAACTGCAGCAGTTCTTCAGCCTCGTGCTCGTTGCCGGTGAAGCAATGGAACACGCCGCCGGGCAGGTCGTTCTTGTAGCGGCGCAGCAGCTGCACCATCTCGTTCTGCCCCTTACGGCAGTGGATCATCAGCGGCAGGCGTGTCTCTACAGACCATTTCACCTGCTCTTCGAAGGCATCGAATTGCTCCTGCTCGAACTCGCGCGACCAATAGTAGTCTAAGCCCACCTCACCGATAGCGATGAAGCGGTTCTCGGGTTTCAAGTATTGCTTCATTTGGGCAAGCACGTCGCGCCAGTCGGCTCGCACCTCCTCGGGATGCAGACCCACCATCGGGTAGGCATAGCCGGGATATTGGCGACAGACATCGAGAATAGCTTCCGTCGACTTGATGTCGATGGCAGGAAGGAACACCTTGCCCACTCCTGCCTCACGGGCACGAGCCATCACTTCGGCACGGTCTGTAGCGAACTCATCGCCGTCCAAATGCGTATGTGTATCTATGAACATTCTTCTGTTTTATAAGTTGACGAGTTGTCTACCAACAATTAATACTTGCGTTTCATCATGCGCTCGGCGTAAGCAGCCAGTTCTGCCTTACGCTCCTCAGCAACAGATACTTTTGCGAGATATTTGCGACTCTCGGCGAAGAAGTATTCTATCTTCTGCTGAGCGAGTCGGTCGATGCCAATCTCGTTGTAGAGGCGTGTCACGGCAGCCACTTTCTCTGCGCGGTCGAACTCCGTAGCCTCAATCCAGCGCACAAGTTCGGCACGCTGCTCGTCGTTGGCACGGTTGAAGGCGTTGATGAGCATGTATGTCTTCTTGTTGGATGTGATGTCGCCACCTATAGCCTTGCCGAACACCTTTGTGTCGCCATATACGTCGAGATAGTCGTCCTGCAGCTGGAACGCCAAGCCAATCTGCTCGCCGAAGCGGTAGAGGTTGTCGGCATCCTCGGCAGAAGCACCGCCAAGAACAGCGCCAATCTTCAGGGCGCAGGCAAGAAGCACGCTTGTCTTCAGACGAATCATCTCGATATATTCCTCCTCTGCCACGTCATTGCGGTGCTCGAAGTCCATATCGTACTGCTGACCCTCGCCGATTTCGAGTGCTGTCTCGGTGAACAGAGCGAGCACCTCGGCAAGTTTCTCCTTCTCACACTGTGCGATGCGCTGGTATGCAAGCACGAGCATCGAGTCGCCAGAGAGGATTGCGGTGTTGGCATCCCAACGGCGGTGTACGGTTTCGTGTCCGCGACGCAGGTCGGCGTTGTCCATGAGGTCGTCGTGCAGAAGCGTGTAGTTGTGGTATGTCTCCAATCCACAAGCAGGCATGACGATCGACTCGGGGTCGTCCTTGAACAGATTGTAGGCAAGGAGCATCAGCACGGGGCGTATGCGCTTGCCGCCAAGCGAGAGGACGTAGCGGATAGGTTCGTAGAGCGACGACGGCTTGCGGTCGTATGCGAGGTTGTCAAGTGTGTCGTTGACAAGTTTCAGGATTTGATCAGATGTGTGCATGATTAATGTTGTTATGTGATGTTGAGATGTTGTGGTGTTGTTATGTTGAGATTTGATGGGGTGAGCATTCTACAACTTGAAGTCGATAGGCACGGCGAAGAGCGTGCGACAGGGTTTATTGTTGTTGATGCCGGGTTTCCAGTTGGGCATCATCTTCGCCACACGCAGAGCCTCGCGGTCGAGAAGCGGATTAGCCGACTTCGTCACCTTAATATCTGTGAGTGATCCGTCGCGATTGATGACAAACGAGACAACAACGCGTCCTTCTATTTTCTGTTTCTGTGCAGCGAGAGGATACTTGAGGTTGTCGGTGAGCCACTTCACGTAAGCCGACATGCCACCCGGAAACTCGGGCAGTTGCTCCACGATGCGGAAGTTGAGCGGATTGTCGCCCATGTCTACGGCAGCCACCTGCGTATCGTCTTTTCTCTTATCATCTTTGTCTGCCGAAGGCGCACCCTCCTCGTCGCCCTCGATGTGCATATCGGCGATGGTCTTAAGCGGCTCCATCTCCTTCGGTTCGTCAACAATGTTCACACGCTCAGCTTCTTTCGGCTTCTGCTTGCGTGCGTCCATCGCAGCCACCATATCCTCGCGCTCTTTCTTTGGGCGTTGCTCCATCTCTTCGAGAAAGTCATCAAGCGCATTGTCCGATGTGCTGCTTCTGCCGCTCCAGGTGACCAGCTCCAACAGCGCAACAAAGACCAACGTCGGCATGACGAGTCCTATCAAGAACCACAGAGGGCGCTTGCGTTCAAGGTCTGCTTTCTTTGACTTCTTTTGTTCCACCTTAAATATATATTACTTCGTTTCACTTCTTATAACCTTGCAAAGTTACGCTTTTTATATAAGAAACGGGCACTTTTGCAGTGTTAAATATAGGTAACTGGCGGTGGAAAGCATTAGCATTATTTCGCTATTTACATAAAAATGTTTAATTTTGCACTCGTTTACAGGAAACTATAATTTTATATTCACTCATTCAACACTAATTTATACGGATGAAAACATTCGATTTAAAGCCCCAGTTGTTTGACACACTGAAGTCGTACAACAAGAAGAACTTCATGTCTGACCTCATGGCAGGCATCATTGTAGGCATTGTGGCACTACCGCTCGCCATCGCATTCGGTATCGCCTCAGGCGTAACACCCGAGAAGGGCATCATAACCGCCATCGTAGCCGGCTTCCTCGTGTCGCTGCTCGGCGGCAGTAAGGTACAGATTGGAGGTCCGACGGGAGCTTTTATTGTTATCATCTACGGCATCATCCAGAAATACGGCATCGAAGGACTCACCATTGCTACCATTATGGCAGGCGTATTCCTCATACTGTTCGGACTGCTGAAACTCGGAACTATCATCAAGTACATCCCCTACCCGATTGTTGTAGGATTCACAAGCGGTATCGCCGTAACCATCTTTACCACACAGATTAAGGACCTCTTCGGACTGACCATCGACACGGTGCCGTCCGATTTCGTCGAGAAGTGGATTTGCTACATACAGCACTTCTCCACCGCCGACCTTTGGTGCTCGTTGGTGGGCGTGGTGAGCGTGATAATCATCGCCATCACACCGAAGTTCAGCAAGAAGATACCCGGCTCGCTCGTAGCTATCATCGTTATGACCATAGCAGCTCTGCTCCTGAAGCAGTACGCAGGCATCACAAGCATTGAGACCATCGGCGACCGCTTCAACGTGAGCAACGCCATACCCGACGTGCAGGTACCAGTGATGACATGGGAGACAATAAAGAGTCTGGTGGCTCCGGCAATGACCATCGCCGTGCTCGGTGCCATAGAGTCGCTGCTGTCAGCAACCGTCGCCGACGGTGTCATCGGCGACCACCACAACTCCAACACCGAGCTTGTGGCGCAGGGCGTAGCCAATCTTGCTTCGCCACTCTTCGGCGGCATCCCTGCAACGGGTGCCATCGCTCGCACAATGACCAACATCAACAACGGCGGACGTACTCCTATCGCCGGCATCATCCACGCCGTAGTGCTGCTGCTTATCTTCCTCTTCTTCATGCCATTAGCCAAGTACATCCCTATGGCGTGCCTGGCAGGCGTGCTCGTAATCGTGAGCTACGGCATGTGCGGTTGGCGCTCGTTCGTAGCACTGATGAAGAACCCGAAAAGCGACGTGACAGTGCTGCTCATAACCTTCTTCCTCACTATCATCTTCGACCTCACCGTGGCTATTGAGGTGGGACTCATCATAGCCTGCCTGCTCTTCATGAAGCGTATGTCGGAGACTACGGACGTAAAGGTAATCATGGACGAGATAAACGAGGAATCGGACATCAGCAAAGGCAACATCGAGCACCTTACTATCCCTGAGGGTGTGGAGGTGTACGAAATAAATGGCCCGTACTTCTTCGGTGCCGGCAACAAGTTTGAGGAAATCATGGCTTCGTTCGGCGACCGCCCGAAGGTGCGCATCATACGTATGCGCAAGGTGCCGTTTGTCGACTCAACAGGCATACACAACCTCACCAATCTCTGCGAGATGAGCAAGAACGAGGGCATCACAATCGTACTCTCCGGTGTGAGCGAGAAGGTACACGCCCAACTACAGAAAGCTCGCTTCTACGATATCCTGGGCGAGGAGAACATCTGCAGCCATATCAATCTGGCACTCGAACGTGCTAAGGAGATTGTCAGCAAAAAATAGAAGACTTACTGCTGTCCGCAAACCATTCAAGCGGACTGAAAGCCATCGTCACCCGAACGCAATCCAATCGGACGGCGGACGCAATCCGACCAGACGGCGAACGCAATCCAATCAGACGGCGAACGCAATCCGACCAGACGGCGAACGCAATCCGACCAGACGGCGAACGCAATCCGACCAGACGGCGGACGCGAACGATGACTAATTAAGCAAAAGGCGTGCCTGCAGGCGCGCCTTTTTGCTTTCCCAAACACAACAAATCGGAAACTCCTGCGTTATTATTAAAATAAATAACTAACTTTGCAGAAGAATGAAGAAAGCAATAATAACAACCATAGCCGTGTTAGCAACGACGACAGCATCAGCGCAGGAAAGCCAGACAGCCTACAACTTTCTGCGTCTGCCGGTCAGCGCACACGCCGCAGCCGTGGGTGGCGACAACGTGACACTCGTTGAAGACGATGCCGCGCTGATATTCAACAACCCTGCCCTGCTCTCTTCTGTAAGCGACAAGACAATCGGACTGAACGTTATGACCTACATGGCGGGAGCCAAGACTGCAAGTGCCACATTCAACCGTACCGTGGGCAAACGCGCATCGTGGGCTGTGTCAGGACAGTACATGGACTACGGCAAGATGCGACAGACCGATGCCAACAACAACCAGTTGGGCGAGTTCTCGGCACGCGACATCTCAGTAGCCGGATATTTCTCGTATATGCTCAACGACCGCTTCGCTGGCGGCATAACGGCGAAGTTCCTGACATCGCACATAGGAGGATACAACTCGGTTGGCGCAGGCATCGACCTCGGTCTCAACTACTTCGACCCCGAACACGACTGGTCACTCTCGATTGTAGCAAAGAACTTAGGAGGACAGTTGAAGGCATACGACGACGAATACGACCCGATGCCTATCGACATACAACTCGGAGCGAGCAAGCGACTGGCACACACACCACTGCGAATCTCAGCCACGCTTGTAGACCTCACCCACTGGAACTACCGCTTCTTCAACCATCTTGTTCTGGGCGTAGATGCCACTATCTCGCAGAACTTCTGGCTCGGATTAGGCTACAACTTCCGACGTGCCGACGAGATGGAGATAAACACCTCAGAAGGCGGAAGCACCCACTTGGCAGGTTTCTCGGTGGGAGCAGGCGTTAGCCTCAACCGCTTCAAGATAAACTTAGCTTACGGCAAGTACCACGTGTCGAGCTCGTCGCTCATGCTGAACCTCGCCTTCTCGCTTTAAACAACTAACGAACAACTAAAAACATATACTAAATATACAACTTATATATGAAGAAAATTGTGATAGCCATCGACGGCTTCTCATCGTGTGGCAAGAGCACTATGGCAAAGGATCTTGCACGCGAAGTGGGATATATATACGTTGACACGGGTGCTATGTATCGTGCGGTAACGCTATTCGCCATGCGCAACGACGTGTTCGACGCCGAAGGCAACATCGACGAAACGAGACTGAAGGCTTTGCTGCCCGATGTAAAACTCACATTTCAGCTGAACAATGAGACTAAGCTGCCTGAAGTCTGCCTCAACGGAGAGAACGTAGAGCGATATATACGCACATTGGAGGTGTCGCAACACGTGAGTCCGATAGCGGCTCTGCCCTTTGTACGCGAGAAACTCGTGGAGCAGCAGCAGGCTATGGGCAATGAGAAGGGCATCGTGATGGACGGACGCGACATCGGTACGGTGGTGTTCCCCAACGCCGAACTGAAAATTTTCGTGACTGCCTCAGCCGAGATACGCGCACAACGCCGTTTCAAGGAGCTTGAAACAAAGGGTATGCCTGCCGATTTCGACGAGATACTGCAGAACGTGGAGCAGCGCGACTACATCGACACCCACCGCGAGACATCGCCTCTGCGCCAAGCCGACGACGCACTCGTACTCGACAATAGCCACCTTACTATCGCTGAACAGAAGGTGTGGCTCATGGAGAAGTTCAACGAGAGAACACAAGAATAATTTAATAGATTATCGAAATGGAAACATTGCACAATGAACTGTTAACAGTTGAAGTGTCCGACCTTGGAGCCGAGCTCCAGAGCATCAAGGACGACGAAGGCAAGGAGTATTTGTGGCAGGGCGACGACCGCTACTGGGGACGCCGCTCACCGATACTATTCCCTATTGTATGCGGACTGTGGAAAGGTACATACCGCACCGAAGGCGACACCTATCAGATGGGACGCCACGGCTTTGCACGCGACATGAACTTCCGAGTGCTGAAGAAGGCTGACGACCGCGTGACATACGTGCTCTCAGACACAGAGGCTACTCTGCGCCAGTACCCATACCGCTTCATGCTGTCAGTAACGTACAAGCTCGTGGAGAACGAGATACACGTCATCTGGCATGTTCACAACACCGATACACGCGAGATACACTTCCAGATAGGTGCCCACCCTGCATTCAATCTGCCGGGTGTGAAGGAAGGCGAACCAATCAAAGGCTGCCTGCGCTTCGACCGCGGCGACAAGATTGAGCGCATCTACGGCAACCACGACGGATGCATCACCGACGACCGCTACGAACTGGAGGGATGCAACGGCGGACTCTGGGCTTTCAACGAGGAGAGCTTCAAGGACGACGCAGTAATCATCGACAAGTGCCAGTTGCGTGAGATAGAAATACTCGACCCTCAGACAGCGCGTCCTGCAGTCACAGTAAGCTTCAACGCTCCTTGCGTTGGCATCTGGACACCTTACGGCAAGAACGCTCCGTTCCTCTGCATCGAGCCGTGGTACGGCGTACACGACCACTACGAGTATCGCGGTCAGTTCCGTGATAAATACTTGATGAATCACCTGCAGCCGGGTGCTTCGTTCATGAGCGAATACATAATCAAGATAGGAGAATAAGCTATGAAGAAGATATTGTTATTGGGTTCGGGCGAACTGGGCAAGGAGTTTGTCATCGCCGCAAAGCGTGCTGGACAGTATGTCGTGGCATGCGACAGATATGAGAATGCCCCGGCAATGCAGGTTGCCGATGAGCACGAAGTGTTCAATATGCTCGACGGCGACGCTCTGACAGCTGTCGTAGAGAAGCACCGCCCCGATATCATTGTGCCGGAGATTGAGGCGATACGCACCGAGCGTCTTTTCGACTTTGAGAAGGAAGGCATACAGGTAGTGCCGAGCGCACGCGCCGTGAACTATACAATGAACCGAAAGGCTATTCGCGACCTCGCTGCAAAGGAGTTAGGTCTGCGCACAGCCAAGTACTTCTACGCTACTACGCTCGAGCAGTTGCGCGAACACTCTAAGGAGATTGGTTTCCCATGCGTAATCAAGCCGCTCATGTCTTCGTCTGGTCACGGACAGAGCATCGTGCGCAGCGAAGCCGACCTCGAGAAGGCGTTCAACGACGCAATGGAAGGCAGCCGCGGCGATGTCAAGGAGATTATCATCGAGGAGTTCATACACTTCGACTCTGAGTTCACACTGCTCACCGTGACACAGAAGGACGGACCGACGCTGTTCTGCCCGCCTATCGGACACGTGCAGAAGGGTGGCGACTACCGCGAGAGCTGGCAGCCGTTCGCTATTCCGGAAGATGAGCTGCGCAAGGCTGAAGATATGGCTGAGAAGGTGACACGTGCTCTGACCGGTGCCGGCATCTGGGGCGTTGAGTTCTTCCTCACAAAGCAGGGTGAAGTAATCTTCAGCGAGCTGTCTCCGCGTCCACACGACACGGGTATGGTGACTCTCGGACACACAACAAACCTTTCTGAGTTCGAGCTCCACTTCCGTGCCGTAATGGGTATGCCTATCGCAGGTATCCACTTGGAGCACGCAGGCGCAAGTGCGGTTATCCTCTCACCGAAGGAGTCGAACGACCCACTGCCTTACAACTTCGTTGAGGCTCTGAAGGAAGACCACACACGCATACGCATCTTCGGTAAGGAAGAGGCACACTTCGGCAGACGAATGGGCGTAGTGCTCTGCTACGGCGAACCGACAGACGATACAACCGCATTGCGCGACAAAGCGAAGCGCCTGGCTACCACCGTATTGGGCACAGACCCGTATATGGATAAGTAAACGACCTGAAAAGAACTGATTATGAAAGTAACAGATGCTAAGATAATTGACATCCCGAAGATTGAGGACCGACGCGGAAACCTCTCAGTTGTAGAGGAGTTCAAGAACGTGCCGTTCCATATTGCACGCGCCTACTGGCTCTATGATGTGCCGGCAGGTGCGAAGCGTGGCGGTCATGCACATAAGCGATTGAAGCAACTGCTCATTGCATTGAGTGGCTCGTTCACCGTTACACTCGATGACGGATACGAAAAACGCAAGATTCTGCTCAACCGCCCTTATCAAGGACTGCTCATCGAAACGGGAATATGGCGCACCATCGACGACTTCTCGTCGGGTGCGGTGTGCCTCGTGCTCGCCTCGGAGCTGTACGACGAGAGCGACTACATCTACGACTACGAGGAGTTCCTTAAATATAAAGGTGTAAAGAAATGATGCAGATAGAACGACTATCTCCCGACGAATATGCAAAGATATACACGCCGCAGCACGTGTTCAACTCGGTTGACTTCACCGAACTGAACCGCGACAAGGCTGAAGATCTTCACTATTTGTCGATACACGACACGAAACACCGCTTCGGCATTATACTTGGTGAGCGCAACGGAATGTTGCGCTCACCATTTTCGGCTCCATTCGGAGGCTTCACAACACGTGGCGTTCAGACTCTTGAACGCATGGAGGAGGCAGTCGACTTATTGCTTGCATACGCTGCAGAACGCTCGCTGCAACTTGCCGTAACGCTGCAACCGCTTGTCTACGACGAAACACAACTGTCGAAATGGACGAGTGTGCTCACGCGCAAGATGAATGTGCGCTGCACAGATCTCAACTATCATGTAGACCTGCAGCGCATCGCCGACTACGAAAAGATTATTGACCGCAGCGCAAGGAAGAACCTTCATCATGCGCAGAACGTGCCGTTCAACCTCATAAAACTCAACAGCAACGACCTCAAAGACATAGCGCGAGCATACGAAGTGATACGCCGCAACCGTGAGGAGCGCGGTTTTCCGCTGCGCATGACGCTGGAGCAAGTGTGGCAGACGGTGAGCAACGTCATACGAGCCGACTTCTTCGTGCTCGAACATGAAGGCGAAGACGTGGCTGCAGCGCAGGTCTTTCATGTCGCCGAGGGCGTTGCGCAGGTGGTATATTGGGGCGACATACGCGAGTATTCGGCTCTGCGCCCAATGAACTTCCTCACCTACTCCTTGTTCCGTCATTATTACGAAGCCGGACTGCGCACGCTCGACATCGGTCCGTCGACGGAAGACGGCATACCCAACTATGGTTTATGCGAGTTTAAGGAGAACATTGGTTGTTCTGTAACATTAAAGTATAGTTTCACGAAATGATTAAATATCTTGATTTAAAGTCGGTTACAGCACAACACGGCAGCGAGATAAGCGAAGCCGTGCAGCGCGTTGTAGAAAGCGGATGGTATCTGCAGGGAGCAGAGAACAAGGCGTTCTGCGAAGAGTTTGCCAACTTCATAGGCACCGCTCACTGCGTAGGTTGCGGCAACGGTCTTGATGCCCTTACACTCATTCTGCGTGCCTACAAAGAGATGGGAGTAATGCAGGACGGCGACGAGGTGATCGTGCCTGCGAACACATATATCGCAACCATACTCGCCATCACCGAGAACAATCTGAAGCCGGTGCTCGTAGAGCCGCGCATCGACACGTTCCAGATTGACGACACACGCATCGAGGAGGCTATAACGCCCCGAACACGTGCCATAATGATTGTGCATCTCTACGGCAAGTGCGCCTACACCGACCGTATCGGCGACATCTGCCGGCGACATAACCTGCGACTCATCGAGGACAACGCGCAGGCTCACGGTTGCTATTTCGGCAATCGACGCACCGGATCGCTTGGTGATGCGGCCGCTCACAGTTTCTACCCGGGCAAGAATCTCGGCGCATTGGGCGACGGCGGAGCTGTAACAACCAACGACACCGAGCTTGCTGAGATGATTGCAACACTTGCCAACTATGGTTCGAGCCGCAAGTATGTGTTCGACTATAAAGGCAGAAACAGCCGACTCGACGAAGTGCAGGCTGCCGTGCTGCGTGTTAAACTGCGCTATCTTGACGCAGACAATGCACGCCGACGCGACATCGCTTTGCAGTACGCAGAGCGCATACAGAACGAGCGTCTGCAGCTTCCTTCAATGGAATACTGCAAGCAGAGCGTGCATCACATTTTCCCCGTTCTGTGCAAGCAACGCGACGAACTGCAGAAGTACCTGCTTGAGAACGGCGTTCAGACGATGGTTCACTACCCCATACCGCCACACCGGCAGCTTTGCTACAAGGAAATGGCGGAACAAAAGCGGCCCATAACCGAGCAGATACACGCCGAAGAGCTGAGCATTCCGCTCAACCAGACGCTTACACAAGAAGAAGTGGAGACAATCATCGACGTGTTGAACAAATTTTAGGCGCAGTTGTTTTGTCATTCGACATTTTCTTAGTAACTTCACACCGTGAAAACTCGCAATGCAAGCAGATCACTTGCTTGCTATACAAGCGAAAGACATGCAACAAAAGCCCCACCACTTGAATTTAACAAATTAAAAACTAATATTTTCAAACCAAATCAATGAAAGAGATAGCTATTGAAGACAAGAAGCGCAGCCCGATATCATGGGTTCCAACTCTTTACTTCGCAATGGGTTTGCCATTCGTAATGATAAACATGGCAGCTACAGTGATGTTCCGAAACCTTGAGATTAGCGATGCACAGATTGCTTTTTGGACATCACTAATTATGTTACCATGGACTCTCAAGCCACTATGGAGTCCGTTCCTGGAGATGTATAAAACCAAGAAATTCTTCGTAATCCTTACACAAACGCTTACTGGTTTGATGTTCGGACTTACGGCATTGGCTCTAAACCTCCCTCATTTCTTCGCTATTTGTATCGCTATCTTAGCAGTGATAGCCCTCAGCGGTGCCACTCACGACATTGCAGCCGATGGTGTTTACATGTCAGCTTTATCGAAAGATGACCAAGCAAAATATATCGGTTGGCAAGGAGCTTTCTATAACATAGCTAAGTTGGTAGCACAAGGCGGTCTTGTCTATGTATCAGGTGTACTCATAAAATACTTTGCAGGCAACATTGACGGTGTTACACCTTTCATACAAGCTTCATCAGAACACCAAGCAGCAGTCATTGCATGGATGGGAATCTTACTTTTCACGGGCGCATTGATGGTTGCATTCGGTCTCTACCACATTAAGTTTTTGCCTTCTGAGCAAAAGAATGAGAACAAAGTAAAGCCAACCTTCAAGGAGACAATGGATGAACTCATTGAAACATTCATCGATTTGTTCCGCAAGCGCCACATTGTTTATTACATCTGTTTCATCATCCTTTATCGTTTTGCAGAAGGATTTGTGATGAAGATTGTACCTCTCTTCCTTATGGCTGACCGTGCAAATCAAGGCCTTGGACTCACTAACGAGCAAATAGGTGCATACTATGGCACATATGGTTCTGCAGCTTTCGTGCTCGGTTCGCTGCTTGCAGGCTATTATGTAGCTCACCGTGGTTTGCAGAAGTCGCTTTTCTCGCTCTGCTGCGTGTTCAACCTTCCGTTCGTTGCGTACACTCTGCTCGCTATCTACCAACCAACAGAAATGTGGATTATCGGTGGAGCCATTATGATTGAATACTTCGGCTATGGTTTCGGCTTCGTTGGTCTGACACTCTTTATGATGCAGCAGATAGCACCGGGCAAGCACCAGATGGCACACTACGCATTCGCTTCGGGCATTATGAACCTCGGCGTTATGCTTCCTGGTATGCTCAGCGGCTATATGAGCGATTGGCTCGGATACCACGACTTCTTCATCTATGTGTTGTTCTTCACAATTCCATCGTTCCTCATCACATGGTTTGTGCCGTTCACATACCCTGACAAGAAATAAACTCACATAACAATAACAACCAAGTTCAACTCTTCTCTCCTATGAACGGGACAGAAGAGACGGCTTTAAAAACTTAAAAAACTATGAGCAAACTTATCATTTCAGGCAACCCATTGCCAAACATGCCTTGGGAAGATCGTCCCGAAGGTCAGAGAACTCCGTTATGGCGCTGTTCAAAGAACCCAATCATTCCGCGCGACTTGCTGCCTACATCAAATAGTATCTTCAACAGTGCAGTAGTTCCGTTCGGTGAGGGATTCGCAGGTGTATTCCGCTGCGACGACACAAACCGCCGCATGGTGCTCCACGTAGGCTTCTCTAAGGACGGCGTGAACTGGAACATCAACGAGGAACCGCTCCGCTTCGAGTGCGACAACAAGGAGATCGGTGAGTGGGTATACGGCTACGACCCGCGCGTTTGCTTCATCGAGGACCGCTACTATGTAACATGGTGCAACGGCTACCACGGACCTACAATCGGCATCGCTTGGACAAAGGACTTCAAGACATTCCACCAGCTCGAGAACGCATTCCTGCCTTACAACCGTAACGGTGTCTTGTTCCCTGAGAAGATCAACGGCAACTTCGCTATGCTCTCTCGTCCAAGCGACACCGGTCACACACCGTTCGGCGATATCTTCTACAGCGAGTCGCCCGACATGGAGTTCTGGGGACGCCATCGCCACGTTATGGCACCGGCAGCCTTCGAACTTTCAGCTTGGCAGTGCATGAAGATTGGTGCAGGTCCTGTTCCTGTTAAGACATCAGAGGGCTGGTTGCTGTTCTACCACGGCGTGCTCCGTTCTTGCAACGGCTATGTTTACGCATTCGGTTCAGCCCTCCTCGACCTCGAGCAGCCTTGGAAGGCTACACACCGTTCGGGTCCGTACCTCATCTCTCCGCAGACTCCTTACGAGTGCATGGGCGACGTGCCAAACGTATGCTTCCCATGTGCTGAGGTTCACGACCCTGAGACTGGTCGCATCGCTGTCTACTACGGTTGCGCAGACACCGTTACGGGTCTCGCATTCGGCTACATCCCAGAGATTGTAGAGTGGACAAAGAAGAACAGTATCATCTAATATACAACCAAATGGATATTACCGAAAGATTTCTTAAATACACACAATTCGATACGCAGTCGAGCGAGGAGTCGCAGACCGTGCCGAGCACATCGAAGCAACTCATCTTCGCCAAGTATCTGAAAGAGGAGCTTGAGCGCGAGGGCATGAGCGACGTGGAGATGGACGAGCAAGGCTACATCTACGCTACGCTGAAGGCAAACACGAAGAAGAACATTCCGACGATTGGCTTCATCTCGCACTACGACACGTCTCCCGACTGCAGTGGAGCGGACATCCGCCCACGCATCGTAGAGAACTACGACGGTAGCGACATCGTTCTCTCTGAAGGTATCGTTAGTTCGCCGACAAAGTTCCCTGAGCTGAAGGCTCACATCGGCGAGGACATCATCGTTACCGACGGAACCACTCTGCTCGGTGCCGACGACAAGGCAGGTATCGCTGAGATTGTGCAGGCAATGTGCTGGCTGCGCGACCACGACGAAGTGGAGCATGGCGACATACGCATCGCCTTCAACCCCGACGAAGAAATCGGAATGGGTGCACACCACTTCAACGTCGAGAAGTTCGGCTGCGAGTGGGCTTACACCATCGACGGCGGCGACCTCGGCGAACTGGAGTACGAGAACTTCAACGCTGCTGGTGCCAAGGTTAGCATCAAGGGTGTGAGTGTGCACACTGGTTATGCCAAGGGCAAGATGGTGAACGCTTCGCGCCTCGCCGTGGAGTTCGCAGAGATGATTCCTGCTACAGACACTCCTGAGGAGACTGAAGGCTACGAAGGCTTCTACCACCTCTTGGGCATCAATTCATGCTGCGAGAAGGCGACACTGTCGTACATCATCCGCGACCACGACCGCGAGAAGTTCGAGCACCGCAAGAACTTCATCGAGGAGTGTGTACGCAAGATGAACGAGAAGTGGGGCGAGGGTACTGTGAGCGTGAACCTCTACGACCAGTACTACAACATGAAGGAGAAGATAGACCCGAACATGCACGTCATCGACATTGTGCTGAAGGCGATGCAGGAAAGCAGCGTAGCTCCGAAGGTGCAGCCCATCCGTGGCGGCACAGACGGTGCGCAGCTCTCGTTCAAGGGTCTGCCCTGCCCCAATATCTTCGCAGGCGGTTGCAACTTCCATGGCCCTCACGAGTTTGTGAGCGTGCAGGTGATGGAGAAGGCTATGCAGGTTATCATCAAAATCTGCGAGCTGACTGCACATTACAACGACTAAGCGTTGCTATCAAGCAACTACAGAAAACAATTTAATAGAATGAAAGACAGCCCAAACAATATCGTTTGGGTTGTCTTGTTTTAAAGAATACAAAGTGTCCGAAGTACCTACATTGATCAACGACCTCGCTCTTATCCTCATTGTTGCGAGCACCGTTACCTTACTCTTCAAGAAGCTCAAGCAGCCGCTTGTGCTCGGTTATATCATGGCTGGCTTCATCGTGAGTCCGCACATGCCCTACACCATGTCCGTCATGGACAACGTAGACATTAAGATCTGGGCAGACATAGGCGTTATGTTCCTTCTGTTCTCGCTCGGTCTCGACTTCTCGTTCAAGAAGATTCTAAAGATGGGCATCACGCCAGTGATAACCACGCTCACTATTATCTTCGCGATGATGACACTTGGCATCGTCGTCGGACACGCTTTCGATTGGAAGCGTATGGACTGCATATTCCTCGGCGGTATGCTCGCCATGAGCTCCACCACTATTATATATAAGGCATTCACCGACATGGGACTGCGCCAGCAGAAGTTTGCGCAGCCCGTTATGAGTGTGCTCATCCTTGAGGACATACTCGCCATTGTGATGATGGTGATGCTGTCCGCCATCGCCAGCGGCAACAACCCCGACGGCGGCGAGATGATAGGCTCGGTGATGAAGATAGGCTTCTTCCTCGTACTGTGGTTCGTGGTCGGCATCTTCGCCGTGCCACTCTTCCTGCGCTCCACACGCAAGCTCATCAACAACGAGACGTTGCTCATCGTGTCGCTCGGCTTGTGCTGCCTCATGGCTGTTGTCTCTACAAAGGTGGGCTTCAGCTCGGCGTTCGGTGCGTTCGTGATGGGCAGCATCCTTGCCGAGACAATCGAAGCGGCAAAGATAGAGAAGCTCGTTTCGCCCGTGAAAGACCTCTTCGGAGCGGTGTTCTTCGTATCGGTAGGTATGCTTGTCGACCCGAAGATTATCGTTGAGTACGCCATACCGATAGCCGTACTCGTACTGACAATCCTCCTCGGACAGTCTATCTTCGGTACCTTCGGTTTCCTTATCGGCGGCCAGTCGCTGAAGTCGGCTATGCGCTGCGGTTTCTCGATGGCGCAGATTGGCGAGTTCTCGTTCATCATCGCCTCATTGGGTCTTTCGCTGCACGTCACAGGCGAGTTCCTCTACCCCGTCGTAGTGGCAGTGTCGGTCATCACTACGTTCCTCACGCCCTACATGATACGCCTCTCGGTGCCTTCGTACAACGTGCTGGAGCGCCACCTGCCGAAGACATGGGTACGCGCACTGAACAACATCACGCTCTCCCACCCCTCGTCGGCTCCGAAGAGCAACTGGCACTCGCTCATCGCGCAGATGGCTCGCATCACCATCATCTACTCTATCCTCTCCGTGGCTACAATCGCCCTGATGCTAACGTTCTTCCTGCCGTTCATACGCCGCATGATGCCTGGTATGCACTGGTGGGCTAACGGCATTTGCGGTGTGCTCACCGTGATGTTCATCGCACCGTTCCTGCGTGCCATCGTGATGAAGAAGAACCACTCGGAGGAGTTCCGTGCGCTGTGGAACGACAGCCGGTCGAACCGTATGCCGCTGCTCGTTACCATCCTCGTGCGACTGATTATTGCCTCGGCATTCGTGTTCTACATCTGCAACTACCTCACACGCTTTACCAATGCGCTGATGATGACCATCGCACTGGCTGTGGTGGGCATAATGATTCTGTCGCGCGGACTGAAGAAGCAGAGCATAAAGATGGAGCGCATGTTCGTACAGAACCTACGCTCACGCGACATCGAACAGCAGGTGCTCGGACTGAAGAAGCCACTGTACGAGGGTCACTTGCTCGACCGCGATATACACATATCAGAAATTGAAATACCCGAGAACTCCACTTGGAGCGGACTCTGCCTTGCCGACCTACGCCTAAGCAACCGCTTCGGCATACACGTAAGCAGCATACTGCGCGGACACCGCCGCATCAACATCCCTGGTGGCGACGACATCGTATTCCCCGGCGACAAGTTGCAGGTCATCGGCAGCGACTCGCAGTTGGCTGCTGCGCACGCTGCCCTCGCCGTCGACATCGAACCTGACGACCCGGACATAGAGAAGCGCGAGATGCGACTCTCACAGATCATCATCGACAAGCACTCGCCGTTCGTAGGCAAGACATTGCCCGAGACGGGATTGCGCTCGGAGTTCAACTGCATGGTGGTGGGCAGAGAGGAAGGAAAAGAAAACCTCTCTATGGTTGGTGCTACATACAAGATGCGTCTTGGCGACATCCTTTGGATTGTAGGCGAAGACGAGGCACTACGACGATTACAAGATGCCAACCGTGGCGTATAAAACAAAGCTGTCCGCTAAACACATTGTGTTTAGCGGACAGCAATAAAACTAATTGTACCTTTATACCGTAATCTCTCCCGAACCATAGCAGCGGTGGTGCTCCTCGTCGTAGACTACGCAGAACTGACCCGGTGCCACGCCTTGTATCAGCTCGTCGGCATGGACGATGAACTCGCCATTGCCCGTACGCTCAAGCACAGCCGTATGGTATTCGGGCGTATGGCGAATCTTGAAGCGCACACGTGCCGATGTGCCCGGCTCACCCCACGGGTCGAGCGTAAGGAAGTGGAAATCGTGTATGGGGAAGTCCTTCTTGTAAGCGGTACGCGGTTCGAAACCCTTACTCACATACAACACATTGTTAGCAACATCCTTTTTCACGACGTACCACGGACCGCCACCGAAGCCGAGTCCGTGGCGCTGTCCGATGGTGTGGAACCACAGACCGCGGTGCTTGCCTATGAACTTGCCAGTTTCCAGTTCGAGTACTTCGCCCGGCTGCTCGCCGAGAAACTTGCGTATGTAGTCGTTATAGTTTATCTTGCCGAGGAAGCAGATACCCTGTGAGTCCTTGCGCTTTGCATTGATGAGATGTTCGCGTTCCGCTATCTCGCGCACTTCGCCCTTCTGGTAATGACCGATTGGGAACAGCGCCTTTTTCAACTGCCAGTCGTATATCTGCGCGAGGAAGTCGGTCTGGTCCTTCACTGGGTCGGGGCTCGTCGTGAGCCATTTTCTGCCCTGCTCGTCAATCTCGGTCTGCGCATAGTGACCGGTCGCTATGAGATCGTACTCGTGTCCGCGCTTCTCGTGGAACGCACCGAACTTGATGAGTCGGTTGCACATCACGTCGGGGTTGGGCGTGAAGCCAGCACGCACCTTGTCCATTGTGTAACGTGTCACCTGATCCCAGTATTCGCGGTGGCAGTCCACCACCTCCAGTTTGCAGCCGAAGCGTCGCGCCACAGCCGTCGCCATTTCGAGGTCTTCCTCCGAAGTGCAGTCCCATTCCTCCTGCTCCTCAGGACCTATCTTTATATAGAAGCAGTCGGGGTGAAGCCCACGCTGCGCCAGTTCGTACACCACAACAGAACTGTCCACGCCACCCGAGAGCAGCACGGCAATCCGCTTATCGTTTAACTCCATATTTTGATATGTCTCATTCATACGTGCAAAATTACACGAAATAAATGGAATCACCAACAATAGTGTTGAGATGTTGAGATGTTGAGGTGTTGAGATTACTTTTTTATACATATCTCAACACCTCACCATCTCAACACCTCACCATCTCACCATCTCACCACCTCACCACCTCACCATCTCAACACCTCACCATCTCAACACCTCAACACACTAATCCTGTTCTGTTTTTCATTAAAATTCACCGATTTTGGATAATATTCCTTATTTATAACACACCTCGCTTTGCGCATTAAAATTAAACATTTAACTTTGCATAAAGTTTAAACTATTTAATTATTTGATATATCAAAAGTTATGGAAAACAAAAAGAAGCTCATTGCTGGGATAGTAGGGGGTATTGTAGGTCTTGCGCTCATTGGCGCAGTGGCTTATCTCTACATTAATTTGGACAACCAAAGAAAAGAAAACAAAGCGATGCAGGAACTCGCAGAACTCGACAAGAAGGAGATGGAGAACGAGTACCAGCAGTTTGCCAATCAGTATAGCGAGATGCGTATGCAGATTAGCAACGACTCAATCATCGCACAGCTCACAGCCGAGCAGGAGAAAACAGAGAAATTGCTTAAGGAGTTGAAAGAGACGAAGACAAATGATGCTCGCGAGATAGCACGCCTGAAGAAGGAGCTGGCTACCGTGCGTGCCATCCTGCGCAACTATGTCATCGAGATTGACTCGCTCAACCGCTTAAATCATAACCTTACAGAAGAAAACTCACGCATCAAAGGACAATATAACGAGGCTACACGCCAGATTGAGGGCTTGAACACTGAGCGTGCTTCGCTCTCGGAGAAGGTGGCTATCGCTGCCCAACTCGATGCTACGGGCATCTCAATGCAGCTGAAGAACAAGCGCGGAAAGTCTACCAACAACACATCTAAGTGTAAGTCAGTGCAAGTAAACTTCTCTATTGCGAAGAACGTCACTGCTGCCAACGGCACAAAGACCTTCTACGTGCGCATCACCACACCTTCGGGCACAGTGCTCAGCGGAGGAGGCTCATTCGCTTATCAGAACCGACAACTCGAGGCTACAATGAAGAAGACCATAGAGTATGATGGTCAGGAGAAGTCGCTTACTCTGTATTGGAATGTGTCGCAGTCGCTCATGGAGGGCACATACCAGGTGAGCATATTCGCCGACGGCAATATGATTGGCTCACGCAGCTTTAGTTTTAAATAATTGGATAACACAATGATACAAAGATTTCTATTTATCGCCTTGGCTTGTTGTGCGGCTAACGTGCAGGCGCAGCAGAGGCTTAGTCTTGATAGTTGCCGAGCTATGGCTCTGCGCAACAACAAGACGTTGAGTGCCTCGCGCTTGCAGCTGGACATGGCTCATTACAAGGTAAAGGCAGCAAAGACGAAGTATCTGCCACATGTGAGTGCGCTCGGTGGCTACGAATTGACGAGTCGTGAGATTTCTTTGCTAAGCGACGACCAAAAGGCATCGCTCTCTTCGGCAGGTACACACGCCACTGGTGCATTGCATAACGACATCTCATCTGCACTCTCCGGACTGGCGCAGCAGGGAGCTATCTCTCCCGAACTTGCTAACGGACTGGGCAACCTCTTCGGACAGGTAGGTTCAAAGCTTGGCAGCGTGGTAGACGGTGTCGGCCAGAAAGTAGTGGATGCCCTCCACACCGACACCCGACAGATGTACACCATATCGGTAATGCTTACACAGCCAATCTACATGGGTGGCGGCATCATTGCTGCCAACCGCATGGCGAAGATTGGCGAGGAGATGGCGGCTAACAACATCGAAGCCACTACACAGTCTACACTCCACTCCATCGACCAGGCCTACTGGCTCGTGGTGTCTGTACATCATAAGAAGCAGCTGGCTGAAAGCTATCTCGAAGTGGTGAAGAAACTCGACAACGACGTACAGAAGATGATTGCCGAAGGCGTAGCAACACGTGCCGACGGACTGAAGGTGGCGGTGAAGGTGAACGAGGCGGAGATGTCGCTCACCCAGGCAGAGAACGGACTCGCTCTCTCGAAGATGCTGCTCTGTCAGCTCTGCGGACTGCCCGTGGAGAACGACGTGCATCTCGAGGATGAGGAGTCTACCGACTTGGTGACTACGACTAACGTAGAGAACACCGACAACAGCGTGGCTATGGAGAACCGCCCCGAACTGAAGTTGCTCGACAACGCTCTCGACCTCAGCCGACAGTCGACAAAGCTCGTGCGTGCTGCCTTCCTGCCGCAGGTTATCCTCACCGGTGGATACATGGCATCCAACCCAAACCTCTTCAACGGCTTCGAGCGCAAGCTCTCGGGCGTATGGAACGTTGGCGTAGTGGTGCGTGTGCCGCTTTGGAACTGGATGGAAGGCACGTACAAGGTGCGTGCCAGCAAGATAGCATCGAGCATCGTACAGCTTGAGCGCGACGAAATAAGCGAGAAGATTGAGTTGCAGGTAAGCCAGTGCAAGTTCAAGGTGAACGAGGCAAACCGCCGACTTACTCTCGCTCGCAAGAACGTGGAGAACGCAGAAGAAAACCTGCGTTGCGCAAACGTCGGCTTCAAGGAGGGCGTGCTGCAGACCACCGATGTGATGGCGGCACAGACAGCATGGCTCCAGGCTCAGTCGCAGAAGATTGATGCCGAAATTGATGTCCGACTCAGTCAAGTAAATCTAAAGAAGGCACTCGGTGTCTTGCAGTAATAACCTTCAATATCATTTTATTATGTCAGAACAATCACAACATAAGAATATTCTTATCACCATCGTCCTTATGACGTTGGTTATTGTGGCAGTGGCTGTCATCGGCACCCTGTCGCTCAAGAGTGAGCCCGAAACAATACAAGGCCAGATAGAAGTGGCGGAGTATCGTGTGTCGAGCAAAGTGCCAGGTCGCATCCTCGAACTGCGCGTCAAGGAGGGCGACTACGTCAATGTTGGCGATACACTCGCCATACTCGACGCGCCCGATGTGCGTGCGAAGATGACACAGGCAGAGTCGGCAGAGAACGCTGCCGCTGCTATGGACGAAATGGCTAACAACGGTGCACGCAAAGAGCAGGTGCGTGCGGCTTTTGCCGTACTGCAGCAGGCTAAGGCGGGCTTGGAGATTGCCGAGAAATCGTACAACCGCGTGCAGCGACTCTTCGACGAGGGCGTGGTGACAGCGCAGAAACGCGATGAGGCTTTCGCCAACTACAAGGCTTTGGAGGCACAGGTGAAGGCGGCTCAGAGCCAGTACGACATGGCTCTGAACGGTGCTCGCATGGAGGAGAAGAAGGCTGCTGCTGCGCAGGTGAACCGCGCCAAGGGTGCGGTGGCTGAGGTGTCGTCGTACATCAACGAGACAATGCAGATTGCACAGATGGCAGGCGAGGTGAGCGATGTGTATCCTAAGATAGGCGAGCTCGTAGGCACTGGCTCACCAATCATGTCTATCTCTATGATGAACGACATGTGGGGTACATTCAACGTGCGCGAAGACCAGCTTGACGGCATGAAGATCGGTAGCGAGATAAAGGCTTTCGTGCCGGCTTACAACTGCGAGATACGCATGAAGGTGTACTACATCAAGGATCAGGGATCATACGCCGTATGGAAGGCTACCAAGTCGAACGGACAGTACGACTTGAAGACTTTCGAGGTGAAGGCTCGCCCTATCGACAAGATTGACGGACTCCGCCCTGGCATGTCGTTAGTGCTGAAGAAGTAAGCAGTCGTCGGTTTTTAAACAACAAACTATGAAACGACTTCTGCTTATCGCCCAACGCGAATGTCGACGCATGGCAGCCAACCGCATGTACTTGCTTTCGATGCTGCTCTTCCCCGTGTTCGTCACGGTGTTCTTCACGTCGTTCATGCACGAAGGGCAGCCGGAGAATATGCCCGTGGGTGTGGTAGATCTCGACAACACCACCACGACGCGCAAGCTGACACGTCTGCTCGACTCGTTCCAGTCGTCGGAGGTGGTGGCTCACTACCCTTCTGTGGAGGAGGCTCGCCAGGCTATGCAGCGCGGCGACATCTACGGTTTCCTCTACTTCCCGAAGGAGACGACGGCAAAGCTCTTGGCACAACGCCAACCGCACGTGTCCTACTACTACAGCTACGCCACGCTGACATCGGGTGCGCTCGTCTTTAAAGACCTAAAGACCGTGTCCACACTCGGTTCGGCAGGCGTTGCCAAGTCGGTTATGTCTGCCAAAGGCTACACCGACGACCAGATAATGGCATTCCTGCAGCCTATTGTGCTCGACCTGCATACCGTGGGCAATCCGTGGGTGAACTACAACATATATCTCTCGACGATGCTCGTGCCGACGTGTCTGCTCTTGCTCATCTTCCTCCTCACGGCTTACGCTATGGGTATGGAACTGAAGGAGAACACAGCCACCGAACTGGTGGCTGCGGCTGGTGGCAATCCGTTCATCGCCCTCGTCGGTAAGATGCTCCCCCACATCGCCGTATGGCTCGTGGTGATGGGCGCATACATGGTCTACACCTTCAGCGTGCTCCACTTCCCTCACCCTGGCGGTTGGGGCGTAATCGTGCTGCTCACAGTGCTCAGCGTACTCGCTGCCGTAGGCTTCGGCGTGTTCATGTTCGGACTTCTGCCTGCGCTGCGCATGTCGATGAGCATCTGTTCGCTATGGGGCGTGCTCAGCTTCTCGATGGTAGGCACGGCGTTCCCCGTGCTGGCTATGGACGCTCCGCTGCAGGTTCTGGCTAACATCTTCCCCATGCGCCACTTCTTCCTTATCTACGAGACGTGCATCTTCGCCAATAATCCGCTCTCTGACGTAGCACTCAACATCGCGGCTCTCGTGCTGTTCGCTGCGGCTCCGGTGTTCGTCGTTCTGCGCATCAACCGAGCTTATAAGGAATATGTATATATGGAGTAAGAAATCACGCTTCTCGCTTTTAAGAATACTCAAATGACAATAAAAAAGATACATACATTCTGGGAAGACACCGCAAAGGTGTGGCTGCACGAGCATCTTGAGATGTTCCGCGACGAGGGCGCACTGCTCTTCGTCATCCTCCTGCCACTCGCCTACCCGCTCCTCTACTCGTGGATATACAACAACGAGGTGGTGCGCGAGGTGCCCGTGGCTGTTGTCGACTGCTCCAACTCGGCTACAAGTCGCGAGTTCGTGCGCCATGTCGACGCATCGCCCGACGTGATGGTGGCAGAACGCTGCGCATCTCTTGAGGAAGCCTCGCGTCTTGTAGGCAAGCACAAGGTGTACGGCGTGGTTTATCTGCCCTCCGACTTCGACACTCGTCTCAACCGCATGGAGCAGGCACACGTCAGTGTCTACTGCAATATGGGACTGATGCTGACGTACAAGGCTATCTTCCAGACTTGCACGGCTGTGGCTGCCGACATGAACTCTGGCATACAGATACGTCTGTCGGGCAACAAGACCAACCGTGAGGACGAACTGACGACGGCACCGCTCAGTATCACCGATGTGCCGATGTTCAACAACACGAGCGGCTACGGCAACTTCATCCTGCCTGCCGTATTAGTGCTCATCCTGCAGCAGATACTACTGCTCGGCATTGGCATCACCTACGGCACAAGCTACGAGAAGAACCGCTTCCTGCGCATACGACCGATGCTCGACCGCCGTTTCGGACTGGCTCGCATCATGGTCGGACGCACAATGGGTTTCCTCGTGCTCTTCATGCTCATCGCAGCGTGGGTGATACTGGCAGTGCCACGCTTGTTCCACTTCGTGCAGCTCATCCACTTCGGCGATTTTCTGCTGTTCACGTTCCCCTATCTACTGGCGTGCATCTTCTTCGCCATCACCTTCTCGTTCTTCGTGCGTCGTCGCGAGGACGTGATGCTGTTAGTGGTCTTCACCTCAGTGCCGTTTCTGTTCCTCTCGGGCATATCATGGCCAAAGAGCAACGTGCCTGAACTATGGCACTACGTATCGTGGCTTATCCCTTCGTCGTTCGGCATCCAGGGCTTCGTGAAGCTCAACACGCTTGGTGCTACATTCAGCGATATCCTGCCCGAGATAAAGGGGTTGTGGATGCAGACCGTTGTGTACGGCGTACTGGCAAGTCTGGTAACCTACTGGCAGGTGAAGGACAGCAAACAAGAAACAGAATAATAGATACTCAATACATACTAATAATAAAAAAACAGCATTAATGCTTAGGCATTAATGCTGTTTTTTTTATTGCTGTTCAACAAAAGCCATATTGCCGTAGCAGAACAACCACGTTGCCGTAGCGGGACAACTGCATTGCCGTAGCGGGACAACTGCGTTGCCGTAGCATGGTAATACAAGGGGTGTAGCGGTCTCCGCTGGAAGATAGGCTGGAAGATAGGCTGGAAGATAACCCGTTCAGAAGAAAATCTTCCAGCCTTTATATGCCTTATAATTAGAGAGTTGCGGCAAAACTGGAAGATATGGAAGATTTTTTCAGCTATCTAAAAAATAGGGGGTGCAGCGGTCTCCGCTGCACCAACCAAGCTGCTTAATACATTCTTCTTGGTTGGTGCACTTCTTGCTCTGGCAAGCGGCAAAGCCGAGCGGAGACAAGTGCACCCCCTTGTGAGTAAATGTTATAACTTGATTGGTGCACTTGAGACAAGTGCACCCCCTTGTGGGTGAATGTTACAAATTGGTTGGTGCACTTGAGACAAGTGCACCCCCTTTTTGTTATCTAAAGTTATTCGGCTGCTGACGGTTGCCTGCAGCGTCGTTGGTGTCGCTAACATCCCACCAGAGACGTGTGCCCTGAGTGTTGGCGGTCTGCAGTTCAGGATGTGCCTGGAAGAACTTGTTCTGCGACTCGCTGTTCGGGTAGAGCAGACGCTTGATCTGCTTGCCGTTAGGCACATCGCCACCCGAGAAGTTGCTCAGCTGAGTGCGCAGAGCCGGATAGTCGGTGCGGCGGAAGTCAGCCCAACCCTCGTTGCCATTCGGGAACACAGCCATCCACTTCTGAGTGATTATAGCCTCGAGGATGCGCTCGCGGTCGCCACTCTGGAATGTGCCGTCTTTGAGAGCCTTTATACCGTTGATATAATTGTCGGCATCCTCCGCAGCAATGTGGTAGTAGTCCATCGATGCCTTAACGCCAGCACGGAAGTACTGCTCAGCATCCATTGTGAGGTCGGCACCTGCCCAACCGCGCAGCGCAGCCTCTGCCTTGAGGAAGAGCGACTCAGCGTAACCGAGCCATACCGTCGGACGAGAGTAATTGAACCAGTGGTCATCGGGCAGATCCTTCGATGCACCATCCTTAACGGTACGTGTAAGACTATACTTCAGCGGATCCATAGAGATCTGCGGAGCCTGAGCACCACGCTCACAACCTACGAAGTCGTTACGCAAAGCATCCTTACCTTCTGCCAATGTAGAAGATGTCATATTGTTACGGTACCAGCAAATGAGACAACGCGGGTCGATCTTCTTTGTAATCTCCTCCTTACGTCCCTTCTTTATTGTGTACTCCTTGCCACCGTCCGAGAGGTTACGATAGAAGTCTTCCATATCCTTCGACAGAACGCTCTCGCCACCGTATGCTACAGAGCACATAGCCAAACCGTTCTCGTCACCGCCGGAATCCTCGCCGCCCATCTCAACCGGAGCATGGCGTGGCACGGTCTGCATGTTGTCGGCGTTGGAAGTCATCAAGCCGTACTTGTTGTTGAGTGCTGCCTCAGCTTCCTTCTTAGCACGTTCAGGTGCCACGTTGCTTATGCGCAGCGCAAGGCGCAGACGCAACGTGTTGGCAAAGCGCAACCACTTGTTGGCATCGCCGAAGTAGCAGATGTCGTCCTTGTCAATCTTGTACTGCGAAGCATCGTCGGGCTTGATGCTGTCTACAGCCTGCTCGAGCATGAGGAACATCGCGTCGTACACCTCCTCCTGGGTGTTGTATGCAACGTTGTTGGTCTCCGGCACCTTAGCCTGCACATACTCCGTGAACGGCATATCGCCGTAGGTGTCGGTATTGGCAAGGGCGAGGAACGCATAGTAGATGCGCGTGATGTAGAACATGTTGCGATACTTCTCCGGTGTCTCGTTGAACTTGTATGCACGCACGAGGTCACGATACTCCGATGAGCGGTCGTTGTAGAAGTGCGACCAGCGGTATTTTGACCATCCGTCAGAATAGCCATAGTCAGGCGACTTTTTGGCGTGCTTGGGCTGATTGTTTGCCACGTATCCCGCATAGATGTCATGCGAAAGATTGGTGGTTGTCTGATAGTCGTTGTAGTAGCCCTCGTAGAGGAACTTGCGGAACTTAGCAGGAGCATCAGCCAGCTGCGTCTTGTACGCAGCAGAGTCCTCTTTGCTCACACGATAGTTGAGGTTGATGTTGGCATAACGTGTGTCGGTAGGCTCCTCCGGTGTTATCTCTCCCCCGGTGCCATTGTCCTCCACTCCGTACGGGTCGCGGTTCATATGCCACCTCACCATTCAGACCGGTATACGGACGGTTCTCCGCCTTGGTGTTAGACACCGAAATCTTGCCGTCGAGCGAGAGCCACTTGTTCACGGTAGCACCGGCGTTGAGATCGACGTTTATCTTGTTGAGCGACTCGTTCTGGAACAAGCCGTCGTTGCCATTGTAGCCTACCGAGAGGCGGAAATGCGACTTCTCTGACGATGTGCCTACAGCCACGGTGTGTGCCTGCGAGAAACCCGTGCGGAAGTAGTCCTTCAGACGGTCGCCAGTGTATGAGTAGGGAGCCTTCTCACCGAGCCAGTTGGTCTGCATCGAGCCGTCGAAGCGCGGACCGAACGCCAGTTCGCCCGTCATGGTAGTGGGGTTGCCATCTTCGTCCTTATTGAAGAGGAACTGACCCTGCGAACCCTGACCGTAGAGCTTCTGCATCTTCAGAGTCTCTGCAGCCTGGCTCCATGTGAAGTTGCCGCTATACGAAACGCCGAAACCCTGCTTGTGCGAGCCGCGTTTTGTAGTGACGAGGATTACACCGTTGCCGGCACGCGAACCATAGAGCGCAGCAGCGTTCGGACCCTTCAGTACAGAGATCGACTCGATGTCCTCGGGGTTGATGTCGAATGATGTTCCGCCACGGTCGTAACCGCCATATGTAGAAGCCGAAGAAGTCTGGTCGTCGGTGAACGGTACGCCGTCAACAATCCAGAGCGGCTGGTTGTTGTCTGTCAATGAAGAGTTGCCACGGATTGTTATCTTTGTAGATCCGCCCAAGCCGGTGCTTGCGGTGTTCATCTGCAAGCCAGCCACCTTGCCATCCAATGCGCCCACTACTGACGGGTCGCCGGTTACGTTGAGCTTGTCAGCCTTCACCTCCTGCACCGAGTAGCCGAGCATCTTCTTCTCGCGCTTGATGCCGAGCGCAGTTACGACCACCTCGTCAATCGACTGCTGGTCGAGCTGCATAGTGACATTCAGGTTGGCAGCACCGCTCACCACCTTGTCCTTATAGCCCATGTACGAGATGCGGAGCATTGTAGAGGCTGGAGCCTTCTGTGTGCTGATTGAGAAGTTGCCGTCGATGTCTGTAACTGTTTTTACGTTAGTGCCTTCAACGGAGATTGTTGCACCGATAAGCGGCTCGCCAAGTTCGTCAAACACACGACCCTTCACGCTATGTGTCTTGTCGCTCTGCGTTACAACGGTAGCGGTTTGAGTCGCAACGGGAGTGCGCAGCGCACTTTCTGCCTGCGAAGCAAACGCCCACTGCAAAGGAGCAGCAACAACGACAAGTGCCATTGCTCGCTTCGACCATTGCAGTCGGAATGATAATTTTGTATTCATTTTATTATAGATTGGTTTTTATCTGTATTTAGAGAGTACTACATCAAATAATAGTGCAGTAATAATATCTGTGCAAAGTTAGTGCAAATCGAAGACAATACAAAATAAGTTTACTTATTTTTATTGTTGAGATGCAGCCTAACTTATTTAAAGTTAGTGCAAATCGAAGACAATGCAAAACAAAAGCACTTATTTTTATTGTTGAGATGCAGCCTAACTTATAAAAAAAAGGCTACGGCAAGAATGCCGTAGCCTCCTAAGATTACTTTCTGTCCATCACATGCCACACGTATGCAATATACGCGAACACGAATGGCACGAGAAGCGACACATAGAACATGGTGCGCAGGGTGAACTCGCTGCTGCAACTGTTGGCGATGGTGAGCGAGCTTTGCAGATCGGCATTCGAGGGATAATAGGCTGTGCCACCAAGACCGGCAATGAGCAGAAGCGAGAGCACTACCATAACCACACCGATGCCTGCCGGCCAGATACCCTTCACGTAGGAGTTGCTGAAAATGGTGCGCCCTACTCCATACAACAGCAACACCACGCCCACAAGCGTAAGCACGGCGAGCAGCGGCATCGAGAGATAATTGTGCAGATACTTCAGAGGCTCCATGAACACCACCCCCTGCGCATCCACAGCATAACCGTCCTTCAGCAACAGACGCACGAAGAAAGCGAGGAAGAACACAAGGAACGGCACGGTGCTACCGACAAGGCGCACACTGGCACGCGAACGGATGTCCTCATCCTCCACATTATTTATTATGTACAGTGCGCCGAGCATACGTGCAAGGAACATCACGGCGAGTCCGAACACAAGGTTCCACGGGTCGAGCAGCGCGTCGAGTCCTGCCGAAGCGTTAGCCCAACGGCTGATAACGGGCGCACCGATATCCGTCAGCGATGCCTTCTCGACGAGGAAGTTGGAACCGTCGAAGAACGTAGCCACAGCTCCGCCGAGCAACAACGGACCCACGATGCCATTCAGCACGAGAAACCAGCGATAGGTACGTGTGCCGAGCAGATTGCCCTTCTTCAGCTGAAACTCGTAGCTCACGGCTTGCAGCACGAACGAGAAGAGGATTATCATCCAGAGCCAGTACGCTCCGCCGAAGCTCGTACTGTAGAACAACGGGAACGAGGCGAAAAAGGCTCCGCCGAAGGTGACGAGCGTGGTGAACGTTATCTCCCACTTTCTGCCGGTCGACTCGAGCACCTTGCGCTGCCCATCTTCCGTTCTGCCTATGCTATGCACCATAGAGTTAGCGCCCTGCACAAAGAGCAGGAACACGAGCAACGCCCCGAGCAGCGAGACGATGAACCACCAGTATTGTTGCAAAAATTCGTATGTCATAAGAATGTGTTATATGAAGAGTTAAACATAAGTGTTGTCGGTTGATGTCTGAGGTTTCTCGGCGTTATATTTGCGTATCACGCGGCACATAATGCTCACCTCAGCCACAAGCAGCACCGTGAAGAGCACGAGGAAGAGGAAGAACGTGAACGCCACACTGCCCGACTTAATATCGGAAACTGCAGCCACCGTTGGCAGCATGTCCTGAATAGCCCACGGCTGTCTGCCCAGCTCGGCTACTATCCATCCGGCTTCGCTCGCCAGGTAAGTGAGCGGAAGCATAACCAGTGCTGCCACGTAGAGCCAGCGATACTTCGAGGTGATATCCTTGCGCCATGCTATGTGGCCGATGACGAGGAAGAAAAGCATCAGCAGCGTGCCCACGCCTACCATCACACGGAAGGCGTAGAAGTTGATGGGGATATACGGCACCAGCTCCGCACGGTCTTTTATATAGCCGTAGCCGAAATAAGGCATGTCCTGCTTCAGCTGCTCAGCAAGTTCTGGCAAGCGCGCGTCGTTGGCATCAGCAGCCTTCAGCTTGCGATACTCGGCAAGCGCAGCAATCGCCTTGCGTCCGCGCTCTATCTTCTCCTCAGCCGAGAGCTCACGTGTGCCGTCGGTGCGTGTGTAGCCGTTGAGCAGGTCGTTCACGCCAAGTACATATCCGTCCGCCTTGTGCGTAGCAAGCAGCGAGAGTCCGTTCGGGATGGCAATGCGCAGCGGTGGCTCCTCGCCATTGGCGTAGTCGGGCTGCTCGAACGGATTGACAACTGCAACCGCTGTTAGCGAAACGCCCTCGCCCCCGTTGTACAGAGCCTCCATAGCAGCGAGCTTCATAGGCTGTTTCTCAGCCACCTTCACGGCAGAGAAGTCGCCCGTCGCCATTGTCAGCACGGCAGCCACGATGCCCACGATACTCGCTATCTTGATGCTCTGACGTGCCATCTCCTGCTCACGGCGCTTCAGCAGATACCAGCAGCTCACGGCGCACACAAACACTGCGCCTACCACCCACGTAGAGGTCACGGTGTGGAAGAACTTGTCCACGGCGAACGGCGAAAGTGCCACATCCATGAAGCTCGTCATCTCGTTGCGCACGGTGTCGGGATTGAACTCGCAGCCCACGGGGTACTGCATCCACGCATTAGCCACCAAGATCCACCAAGCCGAGATGGTTGCGCCGAGTCCGGTGAGCCACGTCGATGCTAAGTGGAAACCACGCGACACCTTCTGCCAACCGAAATACATCACGGCGACAAAGGTACTCTCCATGAAGAACGCCACGATGCCCTCAATGGCGAGTGGTGCGCCGAAGATGTCGCCCACGAACCACGAGTAGTTGCTCCAGTTGGTGCCGAACTCGAACTCGAGGATGATGCCCGTAGCAACGCCCATGGCGAAGTTCACGCCGAAGAGTCGCTGCCAGAAGATGGCGGTATCCTTCCAGAATTGCTTACCAGTGCGATAATAGCACGTTTCCATAATGCCCATGATGAGGGCAAGACCCAGTGTGAGCGGTACGAACAGCCAATGATATATGGCTGTGAGTGCGAACTGCGCACGCGACCAGTCGATAAGTGTAGGGTCTACAGTCAAGAGATGTGTCATTTTTTGATGTCTTTTTATTATTGATTAGGTTTATATTTAGTTTCTTTCGGGCTACAGAACTTATACATCTACCATCTGCGTCGACCGATGCGAGTGGCTATCTGTCCACCCTATCGCCCGTCAACTCCCCTGCGACATACGATGCTTTGTCGCCATTCGACTTCTGGTCAAGCACGTTGGGGAAGAAGAACAGCTTCAACACAAAAAATATAACAAACAGTTTTATGAGGATAACTGTCCACAAGACCTTGCCAAGAGTCATACTGCGAAAACCCTCTACATAGAAATAGTACACCCTGTATAATACATTGTCTTTACTCATGTTATGGTGGCTTTTAGCGGTTGTAATAATTTCACTTTAACAATTTGTTTGCAAATATATATCATAAAAGTCAACCCACCAAGCATTTGCCAAACTAATTTGCGTTTGTGTTGTATTTTTCACATTTAAGGATACGAAAAACGGCTATCAAGAAGCTGTTAAACTTCTGATAGCCGTATTATTCACGAATTAATAATTAGCAATCACCAATTAATAATTAATAATTACCAATTAATAATTTACTTAACGAGCACTTTCTGCACAGTGCCGTCAGCGAACTTCACGATGTTCAAGCCCTTCTGCAGAGCGTTGAGCTTGGTGCCGTTCACGGTGTAGATGCCCTTAACAGCGTTCTGTACAGTAGCGTTGTTGATGGCAGTCGGGTCTGCGAACTGCTCGTAAGCAGAAACCTCAGCCATTGACGGAAGAGAGTAGACATAGAGGTTGCAGATGACAGCGAGATACTTTGTCTTCACGCTCTCCGGGAAGATGTAGCTAAGCTCAGAAACCTTCTTCAAGCCAGAGAATGTCTTCGCCGTGTTCATGCGTGTGAGGTCATCGCCCACTGCAATCTTCACGTCCTTGTTGACGTAGTTCTTCTCGTTGTTGTCGTTCTCTGCGTAGTTCTCGTTCGGGATGTTCACAACAACCTTTGCAAGGTCCCACTGCTTGCCTTCCGGAGCGGTGAAGATCACCCATACGTCGTCGCGGTGGGTAGAAGGTGCCTCGATATCGGTGAGAGCCTCGTCTGCCTTGTTGCCGTCGGTCAGACCACTGACATCATACTTCTTGAAAGCTGCCTCGAAAGAGTAGTCGTTCTCATAGTGGCGCACCTCAGCCGTCTTGCCCTTGAGCACGTTAGGCTGTGTAGTAGCGTCAACCTCAACCTGTACAGCAATCTCCTCGTAGTCGTCACCATTCACGACGCGGATAGTAACGACATCGTCGCCCATGCGCTGCTTAGCAGTTACAGGAATGATGAACGACTTCTTCTTCACGTTCTCCTTGATTGTGCCGATGGTCACGTTGCCGTTCTTGCTTGTAGCAACACACTCGAACTTATCAGCCTTAGTAGCTCCCTCGCCCAAATCGTAAGTCACATTGATATTATACGACTCACCAGCGTTCATAGTGACATTGTTTGTCAATGTAGAGAGCTTCATGCTGTTGTCCTTCTTGCCATAAACCTCAAACTCCCAGATGCGGAGGATGCCGTTGACATGCGGAACGAGCTTCACGTAGCGTGCACGCATCGGAGCGATGTAGTCGGTCTTGATGCTCTCTTTTTGGCGGTTGTAGGTATCAACAACTGTTGTCCAGTGTTCGTTATCCTCAGAGAGGAGGATCTGGTAAGAGTCGATCTGGTCTACGCCTGATTCTGGACCTGCGTTGCCATCGAAAATCTTGAAGCTATAGATGCGGTAAACGCTCTGGAGGTCGAATGTAACCCAGTTGTCAGCACTTACGTTGCACCACTTGTCCGATGCGGAAGTAGGATTGGTCACGCCGTCGATAATCTTATCCGGCACCTCCTTATAGTTGGTAGAGCCGCTGTAGCCGAGCACCTTCTTCTGGTATACAACGTTGTAAATCTTCTTGTATTCCTCCTCGGTCATTACGTCGAGGATATTGCTTGAAGTAGTAGATGTGCCGATGGCGTTTGTAACATCAACAGTTACGCGCTGCTTGCCCACCTTCTGCGCAACAACCTTTATCGTCTGGCTGGTGAGCGAAGAGCCATCAGCAAGTTTCAAACCCTCAGGCAGAGTCCACTTGAACGCAGTCGGATTACCCGTACCATTAGCTGTGATTGTGGCAGTCTCGCCCACCTTCAGATAGCTGTTGCTGATAGTGAACGAAACAACCGGAGCGGTAGCCTGCGGGTAGTCGAGCACGATGCTCTTGCCCTTCTGCTGGCGCATGTCCTTCATAACCGGAGTAACGATGAACTTAACATAAGCCTCGTTGTCCTTACGCTGGAATGTCGGAACGTAGAATGCCTCGTCGCGAGTCTGTCCAACCATTGTGCGTGTGCCGTCTTCGTTTTCCTTATAGATGTCGAAGTGATCGAAATCGGCAGTATAGTCGAAGTCCCATGTCAGACGAGCGTCGCCCTGCACGTTGCCAAGCGTGCTTGTCGTAGCCAGGTTCTTTACCTCCACTGGTGCCGGAGCATAGTTAGCAGGCAGCACAGAGAGTTCGCCGAGCGAGAGTTCGTAGTCGTAGACTGTGAACTTAGCCTTAACGTTAAGACCAATCATATAGATAGTCTTGCCGTTGAGCGAAGAGAGGTCGTACTCAGCAACAGTCCAACCGTTCTTTGTTGTGGTTTTCGGTGCAGAGAGTGTAACGTCAGGATTTACAGAGCTTGTTGTAGATAGCTTCACCTCTACAGAAGCGTTTGTCGTGTTCGACGATTTGTAAACCAGGCGCAATGTGCCGCCACCGTTCACGGCGAGCTGAGTCTTGTACAGACGCCAGAGATGGTCGCCGCTGAACGCAGAGCCGCCCTTCAGCTTAAGGCTCGAACCGAAGTTCCAAGCGTCCTCCCAGTTGATCTCGAAAGAAGCATCGTCCTTGTTCTCCATCCAGTAGCGCCATGTTGGCATGATGCTCTGCACGCCAGAGTGGTACCAGTCCTGCGAAGCCACCTTCTCACCTTCTACGAAGCGGTGCTTGCCCACACCTACGCAGAACGATGTAGTGAACGGCATTGAGCTGATAACCGAACGCTCGAGTACGTGACCCGAGATGCCCGACCAAGCGTCATTTGTAACGGTTGGGTCGCCGGCATAGTTGGTCCACATCTGCATCTCGTTCTCGAAAGTTTTCGTTATAGCGTAGTATGCGTCAGGACCCGTATCATTCTTGCCGAGCAAGTTGCGCACGTTGTCCTTCCATGTCTTCTCCTCGGGGCAGAAGAGATCGAGCGAACCGACGTGTCCGCTGGTAGGCATTGCTTTTTGCAAATCTCTTTCAAAACCGGTGTGTCCGCTGGAAGCCACCTGCACACCACCGTAAATCTTAGAGAATGTCTCCGCCTCTGTGCAGCCGAGCTGGCTTGCATAGCTGCGATAGTCGCCCGGTGAGCCGTACTCGAGGAACTGCGATGTATTCTTGTGCGACTTCAGGATTGTAACATTCGGTTCACCCTTAGCATTATACCACTGAATCTCCATGTGTGTATCGCCGTTAGCGTCGGCAATCTTGTTGAACTCCTGAATGAAGCCAACCCACTCCGAATAGCTACCGCCACCAGTCTCCTCGTTGATGAACCAACCATCGAAGCCGATATACTTAGCAATCTCGTAGAGCTTCTTAGCGTAGATGTACACGCCGTTCTCCTTGGTAAGCATCTGGCGCACCCAAGCCTGGTTGCCACCAAAAGCGTACGGCGGGAAGAACACCTGACCCAACACCTTCACACCGCTCTGGTGAGCAGCGTCGATAGAGCCTGCTGGCGGTGGGATGATGATACCCTCAGAAGCCGAACCAGCCCAGTAGACGAGCTTGTCCATATACTGCCAGTAGGTAGGCTGATAGCCGAGGAAGTTGTACGCGCCCTGCGACGGACACATAGAACATGTCGGGAAAAGAATAGGAGCGTTGCAGATCTGGCCTTCATAGTACTGCTGACTATTAGCCTTCATCAGCTTCGGCTCCTTGAAGCGCTCAGCCAATGGCACGCGTGAACGGTTGAACTTAGCGTCCTTGTCAGTCTCCGGCGACCAGTTCTTGATGTCGTCCGGGTGCCAACAACCGCCGTACGGCTGCTGTGCGTAGCTGCTCTGTACGAAGAGTGCCGCCACAGCCGCGAGAATTAAACGATTGAGTTTCATTTTTGTTTGTTTTAGTTATTATTTGATTGAATATTAATAGACTTGAGAGTTTACAGGCTGCAAAGTTAGTGCAAATCGAAGACAATACAAAACAAGTTCACTTATTTTTTATTGTTGAGATGCATAGTCACATGTAAAGTTATATCTTGTTAAAGGTTGAATTGAGCAATATTGTTTCTCACTAAAAATCTATAATTTTGCATTATAAGCAACATATTGACTGTATGGAAGAATTAAATCAATTGAATGTCAATGTAAGTGAAATAATTAACTTTGACTAAATCTATATTTATGGGAAATTCTAACTTCAATGAGAATACCAGGGTACAGGTGCCTGCAGCTCTCCATCTATGTAAGTTGGGCTATACCTACTTGGACAACATCAATACATATGATACCAAGACTAATATATTGACAGATGTTTTTCAGAACGCTGTTAAACGTCTGAATCCGTCTTTGTCAAGCCAGGGAGTCTCTTTGTTGTTTTCAAAGATTGTAAACGTTGCAAACAATGATGATTTAGGACGCGAGTTTTACCAGATGCTTTCTTCCAATAGCGGAATAAAACTTATTGACTTTGACAATCCTGAAAACAACGATTGGCACGTCACCACTGAGTTTACATGTGAAAACGAAGACACGGAGGACAATTTCCGTCCTGATATCACCTGTTTCATCAATGGAATGCCATTGGCTTTTATTGAAGTAAAGAAACCAAATAACCACGAGGGTATCTTGGCTGAGCGTGAACGCATCAATACACGAATGAGCAAAACATGTTTTCGCCGCTTCTTCAACGTCACGCAGTTGATGATATTCTCCAACAATCAGGAATACGACAATGAGAGCCGTGTACCTATTCAAGGTGCATTCTATTGTAGCTCTGCCAAGGGCAAGGCTTTCTTTAATGTGTTCCGTGAGGAGAACAAAACGTTTGTTACCAATTATCCCTATCAGGAAATAACGGATGAAGATGAATATAGGGTATTGAAACACCGCAACTGTGTAGTCATCAAGAACCTTAAGGAGTATCAGACCAACAAGGATGTCAATACTCCTACAAACCGTATCATAACCTCCATGCTGAGCAAGGAGCGTTTTCTGTTCCTGCTTCGTTATGGCATAGCCTACGTTGAGCGCAAGGTGGAATTGGAGGACGGCACACAGGGCACTACGTTGCAAAAGCATATTATGCGCTATCAGCAGATGTTCGCCTCTTATGCTATCCGTCGCACCCTAAACAATGGGATAAAGAGCGGTATCATCTGGCATACACAGGGCAGCGGAAAAACAGCTCTTGCCTATTACAGCGTGCGTAGTCTGACGGATTTCTTTGCACGGAAAAACATCGTGGCAAAGTTCTATTTCATAGTTGACCGTATCGACCTTATGGAACAGGCTACCGACGAATTTGCCGCCCGTGGGCTTATCGTGCATAATGCCAAGAGCCGTGAAGAACTGATGAAGGACATTGCAAGCCGGTCTATCACACAGAACAATGAAGGCAAGTTGGAGATCATGGTGGTCAACATCCAGAAGTTCAAAGAAGATAAGGCGAAGGTGCAAGTTGACGACAGCTACAGCACCAACCTGCAACGTATATTCTTTATCGACGAGGCACACCGTGGATATAACCCCAAGGGAAGTTTCTTGGCGAATTTGCTCGAAGCTGACAAAAACGCTGTGAAGATAGCCCTCACTGGCACGCCGCTTCTCAAGGAGGAGCGTGAGTCTTGGCGAGTGTTTGGCGACTATATCCATACCTACTATTACGACAAGTCCATCGCTGACGGCTATACTTGCAAACTTATGCGTGAGCCTGTCGAGACCATCTACAAGGAAAAGATTGAGGACATCCTCGACAAATTGGCTGGAAGCGTAAAAGTGAAGAAGTCAGACATCGACCGCAATAAGATCATTGAGGATGAAAGCTATCTTAATGCGTTGCTCGACTATGTCATATCCGACTTCCGCCGTTTCCGCAGGGAGCAGAATGACAACTCTGTCGGAGCCATGATTGTCTGCAAGACAAACCCTCAGGCAAGAGAGATGTTCCGCTTGTGGCAGGAGCGTTTTCATAATGCAGAGAAAATATGGCAGCATAAAGAGGAACAGCTCGGAATGGCAGCAGAGCCAATGACTTTGCCTTCTGGCTACAGGCCTTTGACCGCTTCGCTTATATTGCATGACGAAGGCGATAAGTTGGAACGTAAAGAGTATATTGAGGGGTTCAAGAAACTTCAGGAAGTGGACGTGCTCATTGTCAACAAGATGCTTCTCACCGGTTTTGATGCTCCTCGTCTGAAGAAACTGTATCTCGGACGCTCGCTCGACGGGCACGACTTGTTGCAGGCTTTGACGCGTGTCAACCGACCTTACCATGATTTTAAATATGGTTATGTGGTTGATTTCGTGAACATCAAGGAGAATTTTGATGCTACCAACGACCGCTACCTGCGTGAATTGAACCGCACTTCTGACGGCATTGGCTCGGGACAGAACAACATCGCCAACGATGTGATGGTAACGAAAGAAGAGGTGGAAGCCAAAATCAGGCAAGTAAAAAGCGTTCTCTTTAACTTCACTACTGATAATATGGAGGAGTTCCGTAAGCAGATTGACGAGGTTGACAACAAGGACAGCCTTTATGAATTGCGCAACACGCTTTCAGAGGCAAAGGCTATTGTCAACCAAGTGCGTTCTTTCGGCGACGAGGAAACAAAGCAGAAACTTGCATCGCTACCTATCGGCACCATTCCTATGCTTATCACGGAGGTGACGCATCGCATCGAGCGCATCAATCTTCTTGAAAATACAGAACATAAGGCCGACGTGTCGGGCATCATTAACGTTGCACTTTCTGAGCTGGAATTTGAGTTCAAGAAAGGAATGCCTGAGGAAATGCGCATCATAGTCAACGACATCCGTGAGCGTTGCGAGCGTGTGCAGGCTGAGTTTGAGGCAAACTTCGATACAAAGGAGGACAAATATGTTATCCTTGCCGATGAGTTCCGTGAGTATTTCCGCAAAAAGGGATTTGTACCTAAAGACACGGCTGACGCAAAAGAAAGCATACAGTACATGGACGAGGTGATGAAGAAAATAAGGGAAATCAATCGTCGCAACCGCCTGCTGAAAAGCAAGTACAAGGGCGACGAACGGTTTGTGCGAATCCACAAGCGTATTGAGGAGCAGAACGAAAAACGCGAAAAACCAATCATATCAAAACATGAATATGAGATTGCGGAGAACCTGGCAAATATGAAGCAGGATATCGACCGGATGATATTCCTCGACATCAACAAGCTCGACAACGAACCGGCATTTCTACAGGATGTGCTTGCCATCATCGGCAAGGAACTGCTGAAGATGCACATAAGGGCTGACATCAAGGACCGTAAGTTTATCAACAATCTCATCACAACAGAATATTTACAACAACGTAACTACGCATATTAAAAACAATAATGAGCAACATCAATATATCTGAGGCTACCATTGCCCTTATCGACTCTCTGAAGAGCACTACCGGGGCTTACGGATTGGCAGGTACAGGCAGCGAATATAAGATTGTAACGGAAATGTTTCTTTACAAGTTCTTTAATGATAAGTTCGGCTATGAGGCAAAGCGCGATGAAATGTATGGCGAGCGCCTAAGAAACGCCGAGAAATGGGATGCCGAATATGACAAATTCACAGAGGATGAAGTGGAAGACCTTTTCAGCTATCTTCCACACTCCGTGCCTCGCATGAAGCCGGAGCATACGCTATCTCACCTTTATAACTCTGCCACCAAAGGCGATTTTTCTACACTGCTCGATGCTACTCTCATTGACATTGCCTCGCTCAATGCCGATACTTTCTCTGTCACCACGTCAGGAAAGAGCAAAGTGAATATTTTCTTTCCGCTGACTACATATGTTACCGACACACAGAAGCGTGATGAGTTTGCCAAGGCTCTGATGAACAATGTGGCTTCTTTCAACTTTGAGGATGTGTTTGGCGAGAAATATGATTTCTTCTCCCACATCTTCGAGTATCTGTTGAAGGGGTTCAATAACGCCAGTGGCGGAAAATATGCCGAATATTACACACCTCATGCCATAGCGCAGGTTATGGCGCGGTTGCTTGTGGGCGACAATTCGGACTTCCGTGGCATCACTTGTTATGACCCGTCGGCAGGTACAGGCACGCTGCTCATGGCGTTGGCTCACCAGATAGGTGAGGACAGATGTTCCATCTACTCGCAGGACATTTCCGAGAAATCATCCGAGATGCTGCGTCTGAATCTTATCCTCAACAACCTTTCGGCTTCTCTGCCTAATGTGGTGCAAGGCAACACGCTTACCGAACCATCGCACAAAGAGAATAATGGTGTGCTGAAGAAATTCGATTTCATTGTAAGCAATCCACCGTTCAAACTCGATTTTCCAGAGTATCGTGACACGCTCGCTGCCGACACAATCCGTTTCTGGGCTGGTGTTCCCAACTCTGTGAAAAAGGTAGATCCGAACAAACCTAAAATGGCTATCTACACTTGCTTTATCCAGCATCTGCTCAACTCGCTGAAGCCAACAGGAAAGGGCGCTATCGTCATACCTACAGGATTTATTACATCTAAGAGTGGCGTAGAGAAGCGCATCCTGCAACGCATCGTAGATGAAAGATGGGTGTATGGATGTGTGTCTATGCCGTCAAACGTGTTCGCTACTACCGGTACCAATGTCTCCGTGCTGTTCTTTGACAAATCGGCACAGAGCGACAAGGTGATTCTCATCGATGCAAGCAAACTGGGTGAGGAATATAAGGAAGGTAATAATCAGAAACGCCGTCTTCGCGATTTCGAGATCGACAAGATCGTGAACACATTCCAGAACAAGGAGGCTGTTGACGACTTCTCGGTAGCTGTGACATACGATGAAATCAAAGAGAAAGGATATAGCCTTTCTGCCGGACAGTATTTCGACATCAAGATTGACTATGTGGACATCACCGAGGAGGAGTTCAACAAGCGCATGGGCCAATACAAGACAACGCTGAAGGCTCAATTTGAGGAGAGCCACCGCCTCGAAGAAGAGATATTGAAGCAGTTGGATAGTATCAGTTTCAACGAAAACGTAGGGAAGGAACACGACGATGAGTAACGAGATTCAATATCTTCTGTATAGCATGCCGGATGCGGACGGCAAAGTGCAAGTAGTCATAAAGGACGAAACGCTTTGGTGTACCCAAAAAGCTATGGCTCAACTGTTTGGCATTGACAAGTCTGGCATCAGCCGTCATATTTCAAATATTTACAAGACTGGCGAACTTCTGCCCGACACGACGGTTGCAAAAATTGCAACCGTCGTAAACAGGGGGATTCGTGGCAATGTTGAGGAGCTGGTAGATTTTTACCATCTTGATATGATTATTGCTGTTGGCTACCGTGTCAACTCGGCAAAGGCTACAAAGTTCCGTCAGTGGGCTACCAAGATTCTGAGTGAGTATATCAAGAAGGGTTTCGTCATGGACGACGAGCGGTTGAAGCAAGGAACGGCAGTGTTCGGCAAGGACTACTTCCGTGAGTTGCTCGAACGTGTGCGCTCTATCCGTGCAAGCGAACGTCGCATTTGGCAACAGATTACGGACATCTATGCTGAATGTAGCACCGACTATGACCGCAACTCGCCTACCACACACGATTTCTACGCGATGATACAAAACCGCTTCCACTTTGCCATCACTGGGCAGACCGCAGCGGAGATTATCTATTCAAAGGCTGACCATACGAAAGACCACATGGGATTGACTACATGGAAGAACGCTCCTGACGGGCGTGTCTTAAAGTCGGACGTATCTATTGCCAAGAATTATCTGCAAGAAAAGGAAGTCCGACAACTGGAGCGTGCCGTTACTGGTTTCTTTGACTATATAGAAGACCTCATTGAGCGTGAAAACACGTTCAACATGGCGCAGTTCTCTACAAGTGTCAATGAATTCCTAACTTTCAGACGTTATCAGATATTGCCCGACAAAGGCAAAATCTCTGCGGAACAAGCCAAGAAGAAAGCGGAAGAAGAATATAATATATTTAATAAGACGCAACGTATTGACTCTGACTTTGATAAGGAAGTGAGAGGATTGCTGGGTGATAATGAATAATTCTTAGTATGACCGTCCAATTTTGCAAGTGTGACTTGCATAATTGGACGGAATATAAAATGAGCGAAAATGAAACTGAAAGATATAGTTACTTTTGTATCGAAATCCGTTGTTCCACAAAATGGAACAACATACAATCTTTACAGTCTGCCTTCTTTTGATGAAAACAAGTCAGCAGAAGTATTGGATGGCGCAGAGATACAAAGTAATAAATATGACGTACCAAACAAGTGCATATTGTTTAATAAACTCAATGTGCGCTTTAAAAGGGTTTGGCGCATAAATAATAGCGATTCCAACAAAATTGCTTCTACAGAATTTCTGCCTCTTGTTGTAAATGAAGATGTTGTGGATTATCAATATTGCTATTATTTGTTGATTTCTGACGAAATCACAAATTATCTTTGTGGCCAGAATTCAAATACTTCTGGAAGCCACAAGAGAATAGATCCACAGAATTTCTTAAACATCGATATTCATTTGCCGAAAATGCCTATCCAAAAAACTATTGGAAAGACACTTTCGGACATTGACAGCAAAATAGAACTTAACAAGCGGATAAATGATAATTTAGAGGCGATGGCAAAGCAACTCTACGACTACTGGTTCGTGCAGTTTGACTTCCCGAATGAGGAGGGCAAGCCGTATAAATCAAGTGGAGGGGCTATGGTGTGGAATGAGAAACTGAAGCGTGAGATACCAAAGGGCTGGAATTTTTGCTTTTTGGAGAACTTACTGATCATAAGAAATGGTCGTGACCATAAACATCTGGCAGATGGTATATATCCGGTTTATGGAAGCGGTGGTGAAATGCGTAAAGTGTCTGAATATCTATATGATGGAGAATCAGTATTAATGCCTCGTAAGGGATCATTGAATAATATCATGTATGTAAACGAAGCCTTTTGGACTGTTGATACGATGTTCTATTCAGAAATGAAACAAAGTAATTGCGCAAAGTATATATTTTATACAATAAAGGATATTGACTTTACACGTTGGGATTCTGGAACTGGAGTTCCAAGTATGACATCTTCAACACTCTATTCAATAAAGTTGGTGAAACCACAAAGCGAAATATTGAAGAAATTTGATGAAGTGATAAGTCCTTTATTTGAGCACATGAAACATATTTCGGAACAAAATTCATTTCTCACTAAGCAGCGAGACAAACTTTTACCCCTCTTAATGAATGGTCAAGCGTCGGTAAATTCGGACTAACGTCCGCATTTACGGCTGCGCCTCGGCATAGCTCAAACTGCGTTTGGCTCTGCGCTCGGCTTGCACGTAAATTATCATTTATCTGTCTTTTACACCAAACGTTAGTGTAAATCGAAGACAATACAAGAATTGCAAAGATAAGAATTGCAATTCTAAGTTCACTTATTTTTATTGTTGAGATGCTGCCTAACTTATCAAAAGTTAGCCTTAACACCACAAATTCTCACCGTGCACCGTACGCCGTCCGATCGGACACCGAACGCAACCCAATCGGGCGGCGGACGGAATCTGATCGGGCGGCGGACGCAGAACGATGACTTATTGCGAAAGAAATCAGGCTATTATTATGCCTCATTTCCGAAACCTACGTTGTTTTTTCCACCGTTTAATGCAAGAAGAATTTTTCCAGCACACGATACCAATAATCCCACGAATATCCTACGGAAGGATGGTTCACCGCCATCGTCTTCACACGTCTGCCGTTGTTCAGGAGATAAGCGCCCGTCGCCGTACTGCACCCGTCCACTACTATCGGCTCGCCGTCCTGCCATCGCTCGCCCGGCATCTTATCCCAAAGGCGCTTGCCCCAAACGACGACATACTCGGGCTGATACTTGTCGAGCGCCTCGCATACCTCCGTCGGCATAATGCTTGCCGACGAAGGGCTGAAAGAATATGTTGTTTGCCATAAGTTAGAACCATGAACTAATCCAATCATAAACTATAGAACCCAAGCTGATAGATGGCTGGTAGATATCTGCAAAACAGAAGCTATCTACCAGCCTCTAACTCACTACCCAACAACGCGTTACACGCATGCTGGGAGATATGGTGTTTTTTTTCGTTTACGGCAATTAAAATACTTGCATTGATGGTATCTTTTATTATGCTTACAAACTTTGTAAGTAATAATCTCTACAAACCTTCTCGCAAGAACTTGCGGAGATGAATGTGTGTTATGCCATCATCGTCATTCTTTGTAAGAAGCGGTGTCATAGAGATAACATACTTCGGATAGTTGTCCTTAATAGAACGCAGATTGCCAAATTCTCTTTCACGTGTAGCTTGCTCCGCTATAATGAACGAAGCCTGCACATAGATACGTTGTCCTTCTGGCTTTGTGCATACAAAGTCTATCTCACCAGCCTGTAGCTGTCCTACATAAACCTGATAACCAAGTCGGATGAGATGTTCATATATAATATTCTCTATAACCTTCTCAATATCTCCTTCCCTTGTACCACCAGCTATGGCATTTCTTACGCCATTGTCCTCAAAGTAAAACTTATCATTGTTCTCAAAGACGCGCTTACCGTGTATGTCATATCTGTTAACCTTATGCAAGATGTATGCTTCGCATAAGAAAGAAATGTAATTGATGACAACAGAAGAAGTGATTGACTCGCCTTGCGACTTCATATATTTTGCAATACTGTTAGCCGATATCAACTTTCCTATATTGTCAGCCAGAAAGCGTACCAAGTTCTCAAGGAAAGGAACGTTTCTTATCTGGTTCCTCATTATCACATCCTTCAGAAGCACGGTATGGTATATATCTATCTGATATTCTCTTGCATCATCCTCTTCCAAACCGATTTTTGCCAGACCAGGCATTCCTCCATATTGTATATACAAAGACAGCGACTCGTCATTGTCTGAAAGATTATGAAACTCCAAGAACTCATTGTAACTGAGAGACTGTATATAGATTTCTTTATATCTGCCTCCAATGAGTGTACTAAGTTCGTTGCTCAGCATACTGGCGTTACTACCCGTTATAATGATGTCCGTGTTTGGTTCAGTGCGAAAGCTGCGTACGGAGCGTTCAAACTCCTCTATGTCTTGCACTTCGTCAATAAGGATATAATTGTACTTGTCGTTCGCCCAATGCTTTTCAATATATTCATTGAGATCCCGATAAGTCTGTATGGCATCATATTGCCACTTCTCCTTATCTATATAGATAACATTATTGTCTGAATCAGCCATCTTTTCATCACGTATCATTTTCAAGATACAGCTTTTACCAACACGACGCTGACCAACAAGCACTATTATCGTTTCCTTCCCAAGATATTTCTCTATCTTGTCAATGTATGATTGTCTCCTAATTGTTGCCATATTTATTCACTATAAAAGATATTTTCCGCAAAAATAGTAAATTTATCTTTTATAAAAGACAAAACCACTAAAAATCCCGCTTTTATCTTTTATATTGAATAAAATGTTGTTCGACACATTTATTATACGTAAATTTTGATTACAACAAAGCGATTTCCGCTTCGATGTTCTCTGGGGTAAAGCAGATGGCTTTCAGCTCCACCTTTTCAAACACTTGTTTAGGCTTCACTTGAAAAACCCTACTCATAGTAATTCGTTTTTTAGGTTATACTATAAATGCCGTTTGCACGGCATTACCTGTCAAAGGGCAAAGTTATGGTAAAGTGACGAACCATACAAGTCCATAATGGTTCATAGGTATAAGAACCATACCATTTGTCTATTTTTCTGATATTGTTTTTCCGGCAAGTACCAGGGCACGCTGGCGCAGATAGCTATGCAGTGTGAAGCCATCCGCCTTGACACAGTTGAGGAGGGCGCGCTTCTGCATCACCACCTCTTTGAGCGCTGGGAACACATCGTTGTAACGTTTCTTCACGTCCTTGTTCTCGGTCTTCACCGATGTCTTCTTCACAAGCTCCTCCACATCGGTAATCTTTCGAGCGAAGTATTCGGCGCCCTTCTTCAGACGTTCCTGTAGCAGGGCGTTGGTCTGATAGTCGGCAGAAGCGATTACGATCTGACTGTACTGCAACTTGAAGCGCTCCGCTACATCCATAAGCTCGGTCTTTATAGTGCCCGTACGTGCCTTGTATTCGGCGATGAGTTTCGGAAACGAACGGCGGAAATGTCCGTCGAGCAAGTCGAGCACACGGTTGAAGGCATCCATGAGCGGGCGGAAGTCGAACAGTTCGCTCACCACCGACAGATAGTAGTCGCGCTGCAACTGTTCTATCTGATCCTCGCTCGGCGTATGCTCAATGGCGTGCGTGGCGTATTCGTCTACAGCCTCATCACGAATGATAGCCGTCTGCGGCAGCGGTGCACTGAGCACCATGCCTTCGAGTGTGCGGCAACGCGAGAGCGCCACGTATGTCTGTCCGTGGGTGAAGGCGCGCTGCACGTCGATGATGGCGTGGTCGAACGTAAGACCCTGACTCTTGTGAACGGTGATAGCCCAAGCCGTCTTCACGGGAAACTGCGTGAATGTACCCTCCACCTCCTCGCTTATCTCGTTGGTCTTCTCGTTGAGCACGTAGCGCGTGTTGTCCCACTGCTCGGGCTGCACACGTATATTCTCGCCCGTGTCCTTCGCCGTAACGATAAAACCCTCGGCATCTATCTCGGCAATGGTGCCGATCATACCGTTGTAGTAAGCCTTGTCTGCCGACGAGTCGTTCTTAACGAACATCACCTGCGCACCGGTCTTCAGCGTGAGCGTCTCTTCGGTCGGGAAGAGCATCTCTGGATACTTGCCTTCGATGGTGGCAGTGTAGGTATAGGGCTTGCCGGGGAGCAGTTCAAGCTCGTGGTCGTTGATACGCTGCGCCTGCCAGTTGTGCGTCGTAAGACGTATGTAGCCGTCATCCTTGCGCGGCTTGAAGTCGGGTATGTAGCGGGAGTTGAGTGCAGAAAGCACAGCGGCATCGGCACGGTTCTCTCGTACCTTATTTAATATATCGAGGAAACGCTTGTCGCTCTGGCGATACACTTTCGTCAGTTCGACGATGGCGTAGCGTGTGCGCTGCAGGGCGAGCGACGAGAAGAAGTAAGGCGTGGCGTAATAGCGCGAGAGCATCTGCCATTCATCGTCTTTTGCTACGGGAGCAAGCTGACCCAAATCGCCAATCATAACCATCTGAACACCACCGAACGGAAGGTTGTTCTTACGGAAACGGCGCAACACGCTATCTACAGCGTCGAGCAAATCGGCACGCACCATGGAAATCTCGTCGATGACGAGCGTGTCGATAGAGCGTATTACGTTAATCTTCTGCTTTGAGAAGCGGAACTGCTGTTCCTTGAGATTATAGTTGGGTATGAACGGCGCAAACGACAACTGGAAGAACGAGTGGATGGTCACACCCTCGGCGTTGATGGCAGCGATGCCCGTAGGCGCAACAACCACGATACGCTTCGATGATTCCTCCTTCAGTCGGCGCAGGAAGGTAGTCTTTCCCGTGCCAGCCTTACCGGTGAGGAAGAGGTTGGTGTTCGTTGTCTCTATTATGTCCCAAGCGAGTTGCGTCTGCTCTGTCATTTCCTTTGCTGATTAATGGTTGTTTAATATGTGTTCTGTGTGAACAATGAATTACAAAAGTAGTAATTATTTTTTGATTTTTACGCTTTTACAATTTAAAATAAACACATAGCGAAAAAGTAAATTTGGGCAAAGCGTAGCGAATTAGCTGATAGAGCGTTCGTTACGCTTTGTTTTTCTATGGGACAGAGCCAACGAAATACCACCTCGAAGCCAAACGGCTCAGAAGTTCAGTTACCACCTCGTTACTCCCGTAACGGGTGCAGATTTCTTGCTAAAAGGTTCTGTTTCTGCGTTTTGCGTCGATTTACATAGCTGTCGGTAACTCACTAATAACTAATTTTGTAACCAAAAAAAGGAGTGAGTTATGCGTAGTACATTCAAGGTATTATTTTACGTGAAGAAAGGCAGCGAGAAGCCGAACGGCAACCTGCCTCTGATGTGCCGTATCACGGTGGACGGCGAGATTAAACAGTTCAGTTGCAAGATGGA
>OGLS01000030.1_pt1 | contig 151648 bp, 128 predicted proteins | sample 1572881 | NCBI WGS metagenome assembly OGLS01 (sample SAMEA2582013, study PRJEB24529) | metagenome | biome: Human gut stool | place: China | collected 2011
GTCCCTGCCAGTAACTTTGCGCGTCCGCAGACGCGCCCCCAAGCTGCTCTTCCCCAAAAGATTTCGTGAAGAACAAAAAATCCCTGCCCCAGCATTCCACTGGAACAGGGAAAAGAACTCACTTCCGCTTCTTTGCCTTGCGGATGATGATGATGACAATCGCCATCACCGCGACAATCGCGATAAACGGCAGCGCCGCCGTCAGGAACACCACGCAGTCCTGCAGGAACGACACGAAGGCATTCCAGCCGGTGGACAATGCGCCCTTGATGCGATCGCCCAGCGACACCGTTTCATCGCGCAGATCCGGCTGGGCTTCCTCGTTCAGCGTCACGCGCACGGTCGCGTCATTCACCTGCTGATCGGTGTCCGCCAAGGCGCTTTCCAGCTGCTCGATGTTGTACTGCGTGTCCGCCAGCTGCGTCTCCAGCGCCAGCAAATCCGACAAATCGCCCGCCGTGTCGGTCAGGGCTTGCAGGCGCGCCAGCAGCAGCTTCTGATTTTCCAGCCGCGCGGCGGTATCCTGATAGTTTGCCGTCACGTCGGTGGACGACATGTTCCGGCTGGTGATGCGCCCCAGCTCACCCGTATTGCTCAGGAACGCATCGAGCGAATCCGCCGGAATCCTCAGCGTCAGCGACGCGGTGCGCAGATCACGGTTGTTCGTGTATTCGCTGGAACTTTCCAGATATCCGCTGTACTGGCTGAGCAGCGCGGTCAAACTTGCCATGCTGTCGTCATAGGCGGATGTTTTGATGGTCAGCGACACGTTGCGGATGATTTTCTTGTCCTCCGCGACGGCGGATTTCGCGCTGGCGGCTTCCGGCATGGCATCGTTCGCGGCGCCGACCATCATCGTGCGCACACCGCTGCCGGCTTCTTCCGAATAGCCGACGTCGCTGGCGTAGGTGTCGTAATCGTAGTCGTAGCTCTCCGCGGGGGACTGCGGCGCACTCGTCCGCGCGGGCGACAGGCTGTCTTTCGTCAGCAGCGTTCCGCCGACGACGAACACCAGCGCCGCGGCGACGGAGAGGATGCGCGTCCAGCGGCGCATCGGGGCGACTTTGCGGGTTTCTTCCTGCTTCATGGCGTCCTCCTTTACCAGCGCCGTCCACTGCGCGTGGAAATTTTCCGGCATATCCGGCACTTCCTCGTTCAGGGGCGACATGCATTGCCGGAGGACTTCGTTTTCATCAAAATGGGGTTCGCGGTTCATTTTCCTGTCCTCCTTTCACTCGGTAAGACGCTTGATTTTTCGTTTTGTTCCCGCTGATTGGCAAGAATGGCGGCAAGTTTCTGCCGCGCGCGGTTGAGTCGGCTCTTCACCGTGCCGACGGATACGCCCGTAATCTGCGCAATATCCTCGTAGCGCTGCTTCTCCAGCGCGTAGAGGATGAGGACGGTGCGCATGTCGGCGGGAAGTTGGTCAAGGGCGCGAGAAATATCGCCGGTGGATTCGCGGTCGAGCAGCGCGGCTTCGGGGGTCGGCGAATCATCCGCCGGTTCAAAGCCGTTTTCCGCCATCGCGTCCATCGAATCGCTGTCCACCATGCGCTTTTGCTTGCGCAGAAAGTCAATGCATACGCTGCCCGCAATGCGGTACAGCCAGCTGGAAAAGCCGCAGTTCTGCCGATACTGCCCAATGGAGCGCCACGCCTTCAGCATGACTTCCTGCGCGCAGTCCATCGCGTCCTCGCGGTGGTGCAGATAGTGCCAGCAGACGCGCCAAATCATCTGCTCATAGGGTGTGACGAGCTGCTCAAAGGCGGATGCGTCGCCCTTTTGCGCGCGCCGGAGAATGAGTTCATCCATTGCAGAAGCCTCCTCGTTTTTCATGACGAGCGGTCGGGGGATTTTGTTCCGTGTTTCATGAAGATTTACAACTTTTCTTCCGCAAAAAATAGAAGAACGGCTGCAATTCCATCATATCATGGCGGATGGATACCGTCAAGCAGAAAAAAATCCCCGCGGACGTATCATGATTTCGTCCAGCGGGGAACATAAAGGCTTGACAAGGTATATATTATGATATATACTAATAATACAAGGAGGTGCAGACGCATGATGACTGCAAAGCTGTTTGAAAACGGGCGGAGTCAGGCAGTTCGGCTGCCGAAGGAGTGCCGCTTCAGCGGGGACGAGGTGTCCGTCAGCAAGGTGGGGGATGCCGTGATTCTGCTGCCGAAGAACAACCGCTGGTCGGGCTTCTTGACCAGTTTGGATATGTTCACGGCGGATTTCATGCCGAATGGGCGCGAACAGCCCGATGCGCAGGAGCGTGAATCGCTGTGAAATACATGCTGGACACGAACATCTGCATCTTTGCCATCAAGCACAAGCCCCCGGCGCTCATCCGCAATTTCCTCCAGCACGACCCGGACGACCTGTGCATTTCCGCCATCACCTACGCGGAGCTGATGCACGGCGTGGAGAAAAGCCAGTCGACGGCGCAGAACCGCGCTGCCATCACGCTCTTTCTCTCCGCTATGGCGATTCTCTCCTTCGACGACCGCGCGGCGGAGGAATATGGGCAAATCCGCGTCGACTTGGAGCGCAAAGGCACGCCCATCGGCCCGCTGGATACGCTGATTGCCGCGCACGCACGGTCGCGGGGCTTGACCCTGGTGACGAACAACACCCGCGAGTTCTTCCGCGTGGAAAATCTGCCTGTGGAGGACTGGACAAAATAAGAAATGAGCAATTACAATGAGAAATGAGGAATGATTCGTCCACCATTTCATTGCGAATTGCTCATTTTTCATTGCGAATTGAGGCCTTACCGCCGTCTTGCCATTTCCGCCCACACATCATCGAGTGTCACGCCCTGCTGGTAGAGCAGCACCATCAGGTGGTACAGCAAATCAGCGGCCTCGTAGGTCACTTCCTCTTTATTCGCTTTCATCGCGGCGATAATCGTCTCGCTGGCTTCCTCGCCAACCTTCTTGCAGATTTTCTCCACGCCGTTGTCCAGCAGGTAGTTCGTGTAGCTGCCTTCCACCGGGTTCGCGGCGCGGTCGGCAATCGTCGCGTAGTCCTCCTGAAGGAGATTCGCGGTCGCGGGCGCGTCCTCATCCACATACACGTCGTTGAAAAAACAGCTTTTTGCGCCCGTGTGGCACGCCGGCCCGACTTGCTCCACCGTCAGCAGCATCGCGTCGTGGTCGCAGTCGTAGCGCATGGCGACGAGCTTCTGTGTGTGCCCGGAGGTTTCGCCCTTCTTCCACAGCGCCTGCCGGGAACGGCTGAAGTACGTCGCGTATCCGGTTTCCAGCGTCTGCTCAATTGACTGCTGATTCATGTATGCCAGCATCAGCACCTGATTGGTGCGCGCATCCTGCGCAATGGCGGGAATCAGCCCGTTTGCATCAAATTTCAACTGCGAAAAGTCCATATTCATTCTCCTTTGTCCGCGGTTTGGATGGCCTCAAGCGCGTCCGGCACGGTGAACGCGCCCTCGTACATTGCGCGCCCTAAAATCGCGCCTGCGCAGCCGATTTCCTGCAATTTCAGTAAATCGCTGATGCTGCTCACGCCGCCTGAACCGATGATGTCCATCTGTGTCTTGTCAATCAGGCGCTTCGTCGCGGCGAAATTCGGGCCCTGCATCATCCCGTCGCGGCTGATATCGGTGTAGATGAGGGTAGCGACGCCCATGTCCCGCATTCGCAGGGCGACTTCGGCGGCGGTCAGCGCGGATGTTTCCACCCACCCGCGCGTCGCGACGAACCCGTCCTTCGCGTCCAGCCCCACGGCGATTTGCCCCGGAAACGCCCGGCACGCCTCTTTCACTAAGTCCGGCTTTTCAATCGCCGCCGTGCCGATGATGCATCGCGTCACGCCCGCTTCGATGCGCAGGGCGATGTCCGCCATCGTGCGCAGCCCGCCGCCCAGCTCGACGTTTCCGCCGAACGCACGGATGACCTCGCGAATCAGCGGAAGGTGCTTGGTCTGCCCATCAAACGCGGCGGTGAGGTCAACAAGGTGGAGGTATGTCGCGCCCTGTTCGCGCCATTTCGCGGCAAGGTCAACGGGATTGCCGAAGATGGTCACGTCGTCGCGCCTGCCTTGGCGGAGACGCACGGCATTGCCATCGAGCATGTCAATCGCGGGGTAAAGCTGCATGGGAAACCCTCCTTTGGGGGATGAAAATTAACACGCGAGCATAGCATGAAAGTGCGCCCAACGCAATCGCGCGAGAGGGTCAAGGGGCAGTGCCCCTTGGTTTCCCCAAATAAACACGCGGAAGAAGCCTGAAAAAGTTACCAACGCAATCGCGCGAAAGGGAGTCCAGAGGGTCGAAGACCCTTTGGCGGGGTCAAGGGGCAGCGCCCCTTTCGGAGTCCAGAGGCAGCGCCTCTGGTGCCTCTCGATTATATAGAAGGAGAGAACACGTTATGGTTCGTGAAGATATTCGTAACATTGCAATTATCGCCCACGTTGACCACGGCAAGACGACGCTGGTTGACCAGATGCTCAAGCAGGGCGGCGTTTACCATGAGAATCAGCAGACGGTTGACCGCGTAATGGACTCCGGCGCCATCGAGCGCGAGCGCGGCATCACGATTCTGGCAAAGAACACCGCCGTGCATTACGGCAAGACGAAAATCAACATCGTCGACACCCCCGGTCACGCGGACTTCGGCGGCGAAGTGGAACGCGTGCTGAAAATGGTGGACGGCGTGCTGCTGCTGGTGGACAGCTTTGAAGGCCCGATGCCCCAAACCCGCTTCGTGCTGAAAAAGGCACTGGAGCTGAAGCTGAAGGTGCTGATTGTCATCAACAAGATTGACCGCCCCGACGCGCGCTGCGAAGAGGTGGTGGGCGAAATCCTCGACCTGCTGATTGACCTGGAAGCCGACGAGAGCACCATCGAAAACCCGATTCTCTACGTTTCCGCCCGCAAGGGTACGGCGACGCTGGATCTGGACACCCCCGGCACGGATCTGCGCCCGCTGTTCGATGCCATCCTGAAGTACATCCCCGCGCCTGAAGGCGATCCCGACGGCCCGGCGCAGGTGCTGATTTCCACCATCGACTACTCCGAGTATGTCGGGCGCATCGGCGTTGGCCGCATCACCCGCGGCGTGTTCAAGGCGGGCATGAACGTCGTCCACACGAATGTGCAGACCGGTGTGACGAGCCAGCCGTGGCGTCTGGGCAACCTGTATCAGTACGACGGCTTGAAGCGTGTGGACGCGGAAGAAGTCCGCATGGGCGACATCGTGGCGCTGTCCGGCGCGGCGGATTTGTCCATCGGCGACACCGTCTGCGCGCCGGAGTGCATCGAGGGTCTGCCGTTCGTCAAAATCAGCGAGCCGACCGTCACGATGACGTTCCAAGTCAACGATTCCCCCTTCGCGGGCCGTGAGGGCACTTATGTCACGAGCCGTCACCTGCGCGCGCGCCTGATGCGCGAATTGCAGACGGACGTTTCTCTGCGCGTCAGCGACACTGACAGCACGGATGCGTTCGAGGTCTGCGGACGCGGCGAACTGCATCTGTCTATCCTGATTGAAAACATGCGCCGTCAGGGCTACGAATTCGCCGTCTCCAAGCCGCGCGTTATCTACCGCGAAATCGACGGCGTGAAGTGCGAACCGATTGAACGCCTTGTCGTGGACACGCCGCAGGCTTCCGCAGGCGCGGTCATCGAGAAAATCGGCCGCCGCCGCGGTACGCTGGAGCACATGTCTGGTCAGGATCGCGTTCGTCTGGAGTTCCTTGTGCCGTCGCGCGGGCTGTTCGGCTATCGCAGTGAGTTCATGACTGACACGCGCGGCGAGGGCATCATGTCCGCCGTGTTCGAGCGCTACGAGCCGGTCAAGGGCGATATTCCGCACCGCAGCGTCGGCGCGCTGGTGGCGCACGAAAGCGGCGTTTCCACCCCCTATGCGCTGTTCTACGCGCAGGAGCGCGGCACGCTGTTCATCGGCGCGCAGCAGAACGTTTACGAGGGCATGATCGTCGGTCAGAACTCCCGCCCGGATGACCTTGTCGTCAACGTCTGCAAACAGAAGCACGTCACCAACATGCGCAACGCTTCCGCTTCCGAAGACGCAATGCGCCTGATTTCCGTCCATCCGATGACGCTGGAAGAGTGCCTCGAGTTCATCGATGATGACGAGCTGCTGGAAATCACCCCGAAGAACCTGCGTATGCGCAAGCGCATCCTGAACGCGGGCGACCGCGCGCGCCAGTGGCGGTACAAGCAGGACTAATTGAGTTCTCTGCATTCGCATTTTTGAGCATATAGAATCCCCCGGCAGGGCTGATTGAAGGACTGCCGGGGGATTTTTTTGCGTGCGCCTCCGGGCGCGACAATGTGCAAGCAGTGAATAAAGCCGCTTGAGGGGGCGCTCCTGCGGGCGCACAAATTTCCCTTACTCCCTTATCAGCCCCAGCAATACCGACCCCTCCGGGTTCTCCGCAACCCGTATATCAACCTGACCCCACGGTGCCCACACATTCTCCCTCACATATCTCCGAATCCTCTGCATCAGCATTTCTGAATGGCATGGCCCACCGCTGAGCAGCAGCACTTCCGGGTCATACGCATGAATCAAATTCACCGCACCCATCCCCAGCGCCGTCGCGACCGTCTCAAACACCCGCAGGCTGACCGCATCCCCCTGCGCCACGCCGTCCAGCAGCGCGCGGTAATCTACCTTTCTCGCATTCGCCAAGGCACTTTCCGCAAACCCATCCTCCTGACGGGCGATTTCGTCCAGCGCCCAACTTCCCGCCCATGCTTCCAAACAGCCCGTCGCGCCGCAGGTGCAGCGGCGGGGGTGCAGCATTTCAATCGCCATGTGACCGCCGAGCATCCCCATTGTGCCGTGCCGACCTGTCAGAATGCGCCTGTCCTGGGCGGCGGCACTGCCGATGCCTGTACCAATCATGAGGATGGCGGCGGCGTCCGTGTCTTTCGCCGCACCGCAGCGCATTTCGCCCAGCAGTGCAGCAGCAGCATCGTTCATCAGGAAAACGGGCGCGCCGAATGTCTTCTGTGACCAGCGCATCCAGTCAAAACCGACTGCATCCGTGTATTTTCCGTTGCAGGCAATGACCGTTCCACGGCAGACCACGCAGGGCAGTGCAATCGACACGGCATCGGGATGTCCCCATGCGGCGGCATGCTGCGCGACGAGCGAGAGCGTCTGCGCAAGCGGCGCGTGCGAATCCACCGAGAACACGTCCGGCTGCGGGTGACTGTCCGCCGTCATCAGCGCCAGTTTCACCCGCGAGCCGCCTAAATCAACGCACAGCGTCTTCATACCGTTTCCCCCTTGTGCCGACGAACGAAATCCATATAGAACAGCCAGTCCTGGCGGCTCAGATAGTGCAGCCCGCCGCGCAGATGGTACGCGACATGCCCCTCCGGGTACGCCGCACCGACCGCGGCGGGTGATTCTGTACCAACAAAGCCGCGCAGTCCGTGCAGCTTCCACGCGGGCGACGCGGCGGCACAGCAAAGCTGCTGCGAATATGGGTCAGCCCAGCGGTCAAGCGACGCGCTGCTGACGGCGGCGAAGCGTGGGGCGATGGCGCCGAGCAGAAAGTGCTGGTCGTAGGGGCGCTCTTCCGGGTGGTCGATGTAGCGGCTGCGATTGCCGCAGAACCAGTACGGGAAGCTGCGCGCCATCGCCGCGTAATCCTCCGCGCCGGGGTGCTTGGTCTGTTCCAGCGCGTCGCCGCCGCATCCGGCATCGTTGGCGCAGGTAAAGCGCACACGGGCATCCTGCGCGCCGCAGAGCAGCGCCGCTTTGCCCAGCCGCGAATGCCCAATCACGGCGATATTCCGCGCGTCCACCTCCGGGCGAAGCGTCAGCACATCCAGCGCGCGGCTGGCAGCGTATGCCCAGAAAACGAGCTTGCCGGGGTCGGTGTCGGGATGCTTCCGCGGATAATGCCCGCATAGCCCGCTGCCCCAGTCGCCATCGTCCGCCGTAATGTCTGTGTAGCACACGACCGCCAGTGCAAAGCCGTTGTCGAGGATTTCCTCCGCCGGACAGTAGATGTCCGGAATGAGCGGACGGAAATTCAGCAGCAAAAACAGCGGATGTGCCTGACCGTCCGCCGGATAGAGAAACCGCAGCGGGAAAGCGAATTCTCCCGCTGGGGTATCAAAGCGGACTTCGAGCGTCTCCTGCATGGCGTGTCCGGCGCAGGCGGGCATTGGCGACGCCATTACCCGCGCGGATGCGGTGGACGGCGGCAGAAACGTGCCGTACTGCTCCCGCGCGAGGATGTTCAGCAGTTCCCCCCGGCGCGCCTCCCACTGCGCGGGTGACGTGACGGGCGTGCCGTCGGTCATGGTGAGCAAATCGGGCGTGTACATGCGGGTGTCCTCCCCGTTATAATTGTGGTACGATGGCATCCAAGAGCGTTTCCAGCAGCTGCTTCTGATTCCGGTTTTCCGCCGTGCAGGTGATGACTGCCTCCTGCGCCGGCAGAATGACGCTGTACTGCCCATACAGCCCGTCCGCGCGGTACGAATCGTACTTTCCGCGCCAGAACAGGTAGCCATAGCCGTCTTCCTCGTTTTCGACCTGCTTGCGCCCGCTTTCGCGCACCCAATTTGGGTCAAGCAGCTGTTTTCCCTGCCATTGCCCGCCCTGCTGATAGAGCAGTCCCAGCTTGTGCAGCTCTGGCAGCGCCAGCAGCAGCCCCGCTGCGCCGAACGTCCGCCCCAGCGGGTCAACCTCCCAGACCGTGCGCTGAATCCCCAGCGGCGCAAACAGCCGCGGCATCAGGTAATCCATGAGGTCGCACCCGGCGCGCTTCTGCACCGCCAGCCCCGCCAGATACGGCCCGACGTTGCTGTACACAAAGTGCGTCCCCGGCGCTTCGTCAAACGGCAGCGCCAGCACTGCTTTCGCCCAGTCTTCTTCCGCCATGCCGACGCGCTGTGCACCCATCAAGTACCCGCGCGACTGCCCGATGCACATCGTCAGCGCATCACGAATCGTGGCGCGGCAAAGGTTCTCCGAGGGATTTTCCGGCGCTTCGTCCGGGAACAGTTCAATCAGGCGGTCGTCAAGGCGCAATAACCCCTCCTGAACCGCGAAACCGACTGCTGCCCCGGTGAAGCTCTTGCTGGCAGAGAACAGCAGGCGGCGGCACGGGCTGTCCCAATTGTGCTGATAGATTGTTTCGCCGCGCTGGGCGACAATCAGCCCCAGCAGCCGCAGGTTTTCGGCATTCTGTTCGATATTCATCAGATTCATGAGATGTGACCTCCCTGTTCTGTTTCTGTCTGCGCCAGCACCATCGGCAGGTGCAGCGTGACGCGCGTTCCGCCTTCCGGGGGACAGACGATGTCCAGCCCGTAATTCGCGCCGTAGAGATTGCGCAGGCGGTTATGGATGTTCACCAGCGCCAAACTGTTCCCCGCCGGGACGTTCAGCACGTTCTGCATACTCTTGTCGGACAGCTTCCGGTGAATTTCCGCCAGCCGCTCCGGGGGAATCCCCACGCCGTCGTCCGTTACGCACAGCGCGCAGCCTCCCGTCTCCGTCGTGTGGCAGGAAATCGTCAGCGTCCCTTTCTCCAAGCGCGATTCCAGCCCGTGATAAATCGCGTTTTCCACCACGGGCTGGATGATGAAACGCGGAATCGCGAGATCTTCGAGCGCCGGATCTACGTCGAAAACGTAGTTGAAGCGGTTCGGGAAGCGGATACGGATGATGTCCAGATAGTAGTTGACAATGGTCATTTCCTTGCGCAGTGCGACGATGTCCGCGCCCTTGATGCAGTAGCGCATGATGGAGGATAGTGCGTTGGTAATCGCCACAATTTCGCTGCTGTTCAGCATGTACCCGTACCCGCGGATGCAGTCCAGCGTGTTGTAGAGGAAATGCGGGTTAATCTGGCTTTGCAGGGCGGACAGCTCCGCGCGCTTCTTCGCCAGATTCATCTCATAGAGCCGCGTCTGATCTTGCAGGCGCTCCGCCGTCATTTCAGACACCTTGTCCAGCAGTGTGTTGATTTCCTGACAGAACAGTTCCATTTCGCTGCTGGTGCTGATGTGGATGCGGTTCTGCAGCTTGTCGTCCAAGTCATTTTCGATGAAGGCGGTCAGCTGTTTCACTGGCGCCATGATGCTGCGCTGGATGTGCAGGTTCCACACACCGATGCAGATGGCGAACACGACGCAGATCAGCATTCCCAGCCAGAGCAGTGGCATCAGGTCTGCCGCGATTTCGTCCTCCGGCACGAGGCTGACCAGCCGCCAGCCCATTGATGAGAGCAGCAGCGAATCCGTCAGGTATGTCGTCTTGTTGAGCGTCAGACTGTGCTGCAAGCCGTCCGCCATGTCGCTGCAGAACGATTCGGGCAGCAGGGACAGCGTGTTCCCGTCTGCGTCGCAGCAGAGGATAATCTGCTCGTCCTGCTCGATGAGCATCAGCGCTGCACCGGGCGTCGGCAGGGCGCTGCGCAGCGTGGATTGCAGCAGGTCAAGGCGGGCGAAGATGACGCAGGTGCCTAACTTCTGCCGGAACCGCGCGCCCTGCCGGGTGTTGTAGACCGGCTGAACGTATGTAAAAAAGTTGATGTTCGTGAAGGTATCGAATGCTGGCCCGTAAAAACCGGAAGACAGATTGTCGCTTTCAAACAGGTGATACTTGGAATCCAGCGTGTCCAGCGCAATGATGTTCCGCTCCGTCGGGCTGAGGATACTCTGGTCGTTGTTGACGACGACGATGTGGCTGACCGTGGTGCTGTGGTTGAGCAGGCTGGAAGTAAAATCAATGAAACTTTTGCCGTACTGCATTCGTTGTATCGCTGTCGGCGCGTGATAATACTGCTGCAAGACCTCGTTGGAATGGAGGGCGCTGCCCAAGTAGGACATTTCGTTGCCGATGCGGTCAAGGCTGTCGCCCAGCTGCACGAGCATCGAATGCACGAACGTCGCCGCTTTCTTCTCAGACATCCGCTGGGCGCTGCTGTAAAACACCGTCGCCAGAATCACCACCGCCAGCACCGTGCCGGTCGTCAGCAGTGTCATCTGGCTGCGCAGAGAACTGAAATGCTTGCGCATATGTCAGCGCACACTCCCTTCTTGATGCGCTGTGCGGTACGCGCCCGGCGTCTGCCCGAAATACGTCTTGAAGGTGGCGGAAAAGTGGTTATAGTTGCTGTACCCCGTCTGCCGCGCGATTTCGGAGATGCTCATGGGCGTCGTGATAATCAGCGTCTGCGCGCGCTCCATGCGGTGGCTGGATAGGTACTTAGTGAACGTCGCGCCCGTGATGGCGCGAAACAGCTCACTACAATAGGTATAGTTCAGGTGGAACTGCGCCGAAAGCCTTTGGAGGGACAATTCGTCGCTCAAATGCTCATCGACGTAGTTCAGCATGTCGAAAAACGTCGGACTGCAGTCGTTGACGTAGATGGATACCGGCGCCTGACCGGGCTGCACCTCCGCCATCGTCTGCCGAAGCAGCTGCAATTGCCGAACGGGATTGAGGATGTCCTGCAATACAGGTACAGTATAGCACACGCGCACGTCAGGCGACTTTGGCAGGGTAGATAACAGCGACTGTTCTGTCATTGGCGTGAACAGCAGCACTTCGTTCGCGTCCGCCCAGAAGGACAGAGACGCCTGAAACCCGTTCAGCAGCGGTGGAAGCGTCTCTGGCTTCTCCGCGGACAACAGCACCATGGACAACATCCCTTCCGGCACGGGCAGTCCGCGCTGCGTAAAAAGCGGTTTGAGCGGCGCCGTGCTGCTCAGCGTCGCCAGAAACGCCGGGTCGCTCCCCAGACGAATGTCGTGGATGCGGCCCGACAAGCGCTCCAGTGCAGCCTGCGCCGCATCGGGCAAAATCGGCTTCAGGCAGTAGTCAAATGCGGACAGCCGCAGCGCTGTCTGCACATAGCTAAAATCGGAATACCCGCTCAGAACGATGAACACCGTCTGCAAGCCCGCTTCCCCGGACAGGCGAATCAGGTCAATGCCCGTCATCTGCGGCATCCGAATGTCCACAATCGCGGCGTCGAAGCGTTCCGTGCGCAGCTTGTCCAGCGCGGCGGGCGCTTCCGTCATCAGCACGGGCGGATCAAAGCCCCAGTCCGCCCACGGGAAGGTGTGCGCGGTGGAATACAGCGCCATCGGCTCGTCATCAACAATCAGAATGCGGTACATCCTCGTCCTCCTTCCTCCCGAACGGCGTTATCGGGAGTACATCCAGAAACTTATGAAAGCAACCCTTTTTAGCAGGAAGATGTTCTTATTATAGCAGGGAAGTTTTCGCTTGTCCACTGCTGAAAATGTATAATCTGGTCTAAATGTAGCCAAACCGAAAATATTGAGGGTGCAAACCGAAAACAGTGCATTCCTTTTCGGGCAAAAAGCGATAAAATAAAGCCATGCACAAAAACAAGAAAGCGGGTGGCTGATGGCATGGCGAAAGAACATGCGATGATTGAATCAGGGCGTCGGCAGTCCCTGGGCAAGCGGATCTGGAAAAACCGCTGGGTGTATCTCTTCCTGCTGCCGGGCATTGCGTTCGTCCTGCTGTTCTGCTACGGCCCGATGTATGGTCTGGTGGTCGCCTTCAAGGACTACAAAATCAGCAAGGGCATTCTGGGCAGTCCGTGGGCGAATCCGTGGTATAATAACTTCGCGATGATGTTCAAGGACAAGAAGTTCAACGCGGCGTTCTTCAACACCATCCGCATGGGTCTGGCGTACATCATTACCGGCTTCCCCGGTCCGATCATTCTGGCGCTGCTGCTCAATGAGTTGCGGAATCGGCACTACAAGAATACCTTGCAGGTGATTTACACCTTCCCGAACTTCCTAAGCTGGGTTATCGTCGGTGGCTTGATGACGACGATTTTCGCAGGCGAGGGCGTCATCAACAGCCTGATTCGCGCATCCGGAGGACAGACATACGGCTTCTTGACAGACAAGGGTTTGATTCGTCCTCTGCTGTATGCGACAAGCATCTGGAAGGGAACTGGCTGGTCAGCCATCCTGTATCTGGCGGGCATCGCGGGCATCAGCCCGGAACTCTACGAAGCCGCCGAGGTGGACGGCGCGAACCGCTTCCACAAGATGTGGTACATCACATGGCCGGAAATCCGCTCGACGGCGGTGATTCTGCTCATTCTGGCGTTCGGCGGCATCATGAGCAAGGGCTATGACCAAATCCTGAACATGACCAATGCGGTTGTGCGCGACGCGGCGGAGACGATTGACACCTACATCTACCGCATCACCTTCCAGGAAAAACCGAAATACGGCTTCTCCACCGCGATCGGCTTGTCGAAATCCGTCATCAACTTCGCTTTCCTGCTGCTGGCGAACAAGCTGGCGAAAGCACTTGGGGAAGGAGGCATCATGTAATGACAGCAATTTCCTCGAAAAAAGCGGAGAAACAGCTTGAACGGGAAATCGCGCGGAAGAAACGCAAACTCCAAAAAACGACGGCGTTCGATGTCTTCAACATCATCTTCCTGCTGATTCTGGCGTTCATCGTCATCGTCCCCTTCTACTACACCATCGTCCGTTCCTTCCTCACACAGCAGGAATTCATCATGAACGGCACGACGCTCTGGCCGCAGAGCCCGACTATAGGCAACTACCGCGACATCTTCGTCGGCACGGGCCTGCTGCGCTCGTTCTTCAACTCCGTGCTGTACACGGTGACAGGTACGATTTTCAGCATGTTCCTCGCCACAACCTTGGCGTATGGGCTGAGCAAGAAGAACTACCCCGGACGCGCGCTGTTCCAGAACATGATTGTCTTCACCATGTACTTCGGCGGCGGCGTTGTCCCCTTCTTCCTGCTGGTTAAGGACTTGGGGCTGTACGGCAACCGCTTCGCCGTGGTCATTGCGCTGGCGTTCAATGCGTTCAACATGATTATCCTGCGCAACTTCTTCGAGTCTCTGCCGCCGGATTTGGAAGAAGCGGCAATGCTCGACGGCGCAAGCCCCTTCCGCATTTTCTGGCAGATTGACCTGCCGCTGATGAAGCCCGCACTGGCAACGGTGACGCTGTACTTCATCGTTGACCGCTGGAACGAATGGTTCTGGAGCAACCTGTTGTTCCTCGACAGCAAGATGTGGCCGATGCAGCTGGAACTGCGGCAGATTCTGTGGACGAGCAGTGCGCTGGCGGCGGATGTTCCGGCGGAGCTGGGGCGCCGCACATACGCCGACGGCATGAAGGCGGCGGCGGTGATCGTGACGATGCTGCCCATCATGTGCGTGTATCCTTTCCTGCAAAAGTATTTTGCAAAGGGCGTTATGATTGGGGCGATTAAGTCTTAAGTTGTTTAAGGTCGGAACAGCACTTTTCTCTTTCCGTTGATTTCTATTCATCCAGTAAAGGATGATAGGACATAAAAAAGGAGGTATTCCTACATGAAACGGTTCCTGTCTCTGGTTCTGTCTCTGGCAATGATTCTCCCCATCATGCTGGCTGCAACGCCCGCGCTGGCAGAAGAGAATCCCTACGCCGAACACCTGACCTTCAAGGTCTTCACCATCGACGGCTCGGACGACATGTTCAACTGGCCGCTGGTGAAGCAGGCGATGGAGAAGTTCAACTTCGACTTTGAAATCCAGCTTGTCGCGTGGGATTCTTGGGATGAATCCACCCGCACGCTGGCATACACCCAGAGTCTGCCGGAAGTCATCGCGTGGTACAACCTGAATAAGGATGAGTACCTCGAATGGGTGGAAGAGGGCGTGTTCAAGGCGCTGCCGGACGACATGTCTGCGTACCCGAATCTGGAAAAGCTCATCAACAGCTACACCTGCTTCGACCAGTTCCGCGTCGATGGCAAGCTGTACACCTTCCCCAAGATTAAGAACAGCAACCCCGTCAACCTCTACACCACCTACATGTTCGCGTATCGCCGCGACTGGGCGAAGGCGATGGGCTATGACTGGGCGCCTGTCCAGACCTTGACCTACGACGAATTCGTGGCATACCTGCGCGACGTGAAGGAAAAGGATCCGGGCCACATGGGCGATAAGCTCGTTCCGCTTGATCTGGACAACGGCGGCAAGCACTGGGCGATGCTGGCGCAGCTGTGGAATCAGCGCATCGGCTCCTTCGACATCGTGGATGGCCAGTATTGCTGGAGCGCGGAAGACCCCTCCTCTCTGGAAGCCATCAAGCAGATTAAGACCCTCTATGACGACGGTCTGCTGGCGATGGACAGCTACAACGACTCCAACAACGCGGGTCGTGAACGCTTCCTCGCGGGCCGCTCTGCTGTCCTGTACGGCAACCTCGGCGCGACCATCCTGCAGACGACTGCCCGTACCCTCGCGACCAACGTCGAAGGCTTCACCGAAGAAGACCTCGGCATCATCTGCCTCGAAGCGCCCGACGGCACGTTCCATGTCAGCCAGATCGACGAGTGGTGGGCTGCGTTCGCCTTCTCCGCGAACTGCCGCGACGAAGTCATGGATCGCTGGCTGGCGGTCGGCAACTGGCTGCTCGAACAGGAACAGATTGAAACCTACGCTTACGGCGTGAAGGGTGAAGACTGGGACTACGACGCGGACGGCAACGTCGTTCTGAACTACACCGATGCAGACATCGCCGCCACCGGCAGCAAGTACTACATCGTGCAGGAGCGCGCCTTCCAGAAGTACTTCGTCCTCGAAGGCTTGGACGTCTACCTCCCCGGCAACCCCGCATACTCTTCCTACATCATCAATGACCTGTTCACCACGAACATGAAGACGTGGGAAGCCAACGCAACATTCGCTCCGACGGACTATAACCTGACCAACACCAAGAACGAAGCGTATTACTCCTTCCGTTCTGCCGTCATCAACAACATCCGCGACATCATCATTCAGGCGGTCATCTCTGACGATCCGGAAACGGTTTGGAACGACTTCGTGAATGAACATCGCGAAGAAGGCGACAAGCTGGCTGTGGAACTGACGGAAGAATTCCTGAAGTAATCCATCCACGGGTCAGTACTTGACCCGCAATCACCCGTCTGCATTTTCAGGCAGCAGGGAGCTTTCTGAGAATGGAAGCTCCCTGCTTTTCGATTTCGGCGCAAGAAGCCTTCGTAATAAAAAGCTACAACAAAAACCAACTATCCACAAGTACCGCACATTTTCCCCGAATGCTTCCGTCCAGCACCGGACGTTCCTTCCGACGCTGCACCGAGGCATTCCCAACCCCATCAACGGGAGGCAAAACACATGATTCACCCCCTCGCCATCACCATGTGGGATTTTTCATGGATTGAACGCCGCTGGGACGGCGCAGGCTTTGAGGACTGGAACGCTGCCCTCGACGGCGTCAAGGAACGCGGCTATGATGCCGTCCGCATCGACGCATTCCCCCACCTGCTGTCCCAAGCCCCTGAAAAAGAATGGCTGCTCCTGCCTGTCTGGTATTCCAATGACTGGGGCAGCCCCTATAAAGTCCACGTTCGGCTCTTTCCTGCACTCATCGACTTTCTGAAAGCCTGCCGCGCGCGCCGCATCAAGGTCGCCCTCAGTAGCTGGTTCCGCGAAGACGCCGATAACGTCCGCATGGCGCTCAGCACCCCGCAGGCGATGGCAAAATGCTGGATTGATACCCTTCGCCTGATTGCGAACGCTGGGCTGATGGACACCATCCTCTATGTTGACCTCTGCAATGAGTTCCCCGGCGACTTCTGGGCACCGTACTTCCGCAATGACCCGCCGTGGATGACGTGGAGCTGCTGGCATACCGACGCCGCGATGGACTATATGCGCACGGCGATTGCGCTCGTCCGCCAAGAATACCCTGATTTGCCCTACTGCTTCTCCTTCGACGGCGAGAATACGCACTTCTACCGCGAACGCGACCTCTCCTTCTTCGATTTGGCGGAGCACCATATCTGGATGACGAAGCTGAACAAGCAGCAGTTCTATCGCGAGGTCGGTCAGGCGAAGGACGGGCGATTCACCGAGGAAGCGTATCACCTGCTGGCTGACCATGCGCTGGATGTGTACCACAACAAGGAAGCTTATTGGAAGCAGCTGCTTGTGGACGGCATTCAGACGCTCGCGGCGGACGCGAAAGCCGCAGGGCTTCCGCTGGCGACAACCGAGTGCTGGGGCATCACGGACTACAAGGATTTCCCGATGCTCCCGTGGGGGTGGGTGAAAGACCTGTGCGCGCTGGGCGTAGAGACGGCGTGTCAGACAGGGCAGTGGGCGCTGATGGCGACGAGCAACTTCGCCGCGCCGCAGTTCTGCGGCATGTGGCGGGATGTCGCGTGGCATCAGCGTTTGACGACGATGATTCACGAAGCGCCCCTGCCGCCGGAAGCGGAAAAGACCGCGCTTGGGCGCGCGATGCGGTGGTAAAGGTTTCCCTGCAATGCTGATTCCCAAAAGTATTATGCTATCATGCAGGGGATTTCGTCTCTGCGGAGGCGACAAGGGTGCTTTCCGATCGCCCCCTTGATTCCTTCGGCGCCGACACCTTTGGGGGTAATCCATATTGTTAATAGCGCAAATTGGAAGACGGAAAAGAGGAGAGCAAGCATATGCGTGAGGAGATTTCCCTAAACGGCACTTGGCAGCTCAAAGGCACAGCATCCTATGTGCCGCTGCGCGATAAGAGCATGGAAACCGGCAAGCCGCTGGAAGGCGTGACCGGCTGGATGGATGCGCAAGTTCCCGGCGGCGTGGCGCGCGCGCTGTATCAGGCAGGCTATATCGACCACCCCTATGCGGACATGAACAGCTTGAAGTGCGAGTGGATAGAAAACCGCTGGTGGATTTACCGCCGCGAGTTCGACCGCCGGGACATCCCCGCGCACCGCAAGACCCTCCTGCACTTCGAGGGTGTCGATTATGCCTGCATGGTCTACCTGAACGGGCATCTGCTGGGCGAACACGAGGGCATGTATGAGGATTTCGCCTTTGACGTGACCGACCTTCTGCAGACGGCAGAGCATTTCGTGCTGGATGTGCTGATTCTCCATGCGCCGGACGAAATGGGACAGATTGGGCGCACAAGCCAGACTTCGACGCAGAAGAGCCGCTTCGGGTATAAGTGGGATTTCAGCACCCGGCTGGTCAATCTGGGCATCTGGCAGGATGTATCGCTGATTTTGGAGGACGAAGCCGCGCTGGACGACCTTTATGTGCATTCGGACGCAGCGGACGGCACGGGGCTGCTGCATATTTCCGGCACAACCCGTGCGGATGGCAATCTGCCGTTGACGGTGGCGGTACGCTGCGCAAAGGACGGCGCGGAGAAAGCCGCGGCGACACTGCCCGTGCAGGACGGCGCATTCGCTGGAACGCTGACCATCCCGTCGCCGGAACTGTGGTATCCCAACGGGCTGGGCGAACAGCCGCTCTATGACGTGACGCTGACGCTCCGAAACGGCGAAACCGTGCTGGACGAGCGGACGATGCGCCAAGGCATCCGCCACTTCGAGATGATTCAGAATGAGGACGCCCCGGCGGGTGCGCTCCCCTATACTATTATCATGAACGGCGAGCGCGTCTATATGAAGGGCGTCAATATCACGCCGATGGATCATATCTACGGCGATATTCCGGCGGAACAGGTGTCATATCAGCTGCATCAAGCGAAGCGGCTGAATGTGAACATCGTGCGCGTCTGGGGCGGGGGCGTGATTGAGACGGAAACGTTCTACCGCCTCTGCGACGAGCTGGGTCTGCTGGTCTGGCAGGAATTCATTCAGTCCTCCTCCGGCGTGGACAACATTCCGTCGGAACTGCCGCATTTTCTCACACTCCTGCGGCAGTCAGCGGTTCACGCGCTGAAAGTCAAGCGCAATCACACATCGCTGGTCATTTGGAGCGGCGGCAACGAGCTGATGGACGAGAACCGCAAGCCCGTGACGCTGGAAAACAAGAACATCGCGATGTTGGCAGACTTGGTTAGGACGCTTGACCCGGCGCGGATGTTCGTGCCGACGTCGCCCTCCGGCCCGGAAGCGCACATTTCTCGCACACCGGGCAGAAGCCATGATGTGCACGGCTGGTGGCAGTATCAGGGCAACGGGCGGCAGTACAGCTATTTCGGGGATACGGACAGTCTGCTGCACAGCGAATTCGGCTGCGACGGCATGAGCAGTATGCAAACCGTTGCGCGGACGCTGTCAAAATGCCCGACGAAGCCGGAGCGCATGAAGGGCAACGACCTCTGGCGCTTCCACGGCGACTGGTGGTGCACCTACGACCGCGAGGAAGCCATGTTCGGGCATGTGGAGGACATCCGGCGCTATATCCGCCTCAGCCAATGGATGCAGGCGGAGGGGCTGCGCTTCATTCTGGAGAGCAACCAGCGCCGCAAGTGGCATAACAGCGGCAGCATCATCTGGCAGCTCAGCGAGCCGTGGCCGAATCTCTCCTGCACGTCCATTGTCGATTATTACGGGCATGAGAAACAGGCGTATTACTGGACGAAGGACGCCTTTGCGCCCCTGCATCCAACGCTGGATTACCGCCGCTTGGACTACGCAGCAGGAACGGCGGTGGAGCTTCCCCTGACAGTGCTGACGGACAGCGGCATTGCGGGCGACGCGGAAGTCGCGTGGTCTGTGCGTGGTCTGGATGGCGCGACCTATGCCGAAGAAACCCGCACAGCGCACTTGGCGGCTGCTGCGGTCAACCGCGTGGGCGACGTCGCGTTCGTCATGCCGCAGACGGCAGATGGACTGGTGCTGGTGCGCCTGACAGTGCGGTTGGGCGAAAGAACCGCCGTCAATGAATGCTACTTCTCCTGCGAGAACAATCGCCCCTACCGCGCGGCGGCATCCCTGCATGGCGGACACCTGACCGCGCGGGCGCTGGAAACGTCCCCGGACAGCGCCGTCATTGAGGTGCGCAACACGGGCGACACGGCCGTGCTGTTTGCGGACATCACGGATGCGTCGGACGAATGGAATCTGGTGCGCGACGACAACTTCCGCACGCTCCTCCCCGGCGAGCGCTGGCAGACGCGGGTACAGTGGTCTCGCCGCTTCCGCATCGGCTTCGACGACTTCACCGCGCACACGACCGAGCGCCCGATTTTGACCGTGGACGGCATTGGGCTGGATGCGCCGGTATTGATTTAAGGCACCTTGCCGCCTCCGCAGAGGCGAAATTCCCTGCTGCGGAAAAAATCAATAAACATAGATGTGCATCCGAAGCAGTCCAGGGGCGATCGCAGACTTCGTCTGTTTTCATTGCCCTTTGGTCGCCTCCGCAGAGGCGAAACCCTCTGCTCCAAAAGCGCAATACTATGCAGAAACAGTACAAACAAAGGAGAAAAAGCTCACCATGAACGGAACGATGGTTGACCTGCTCAGCGGCTACCTGAGCGGTGACAATATCAGCGAATCCAAACGGACACTCGGCGACCTCAAAAACGTATTTCAGGACGAAGCCGCCCGCGACCAAATGAACCCTGCGACCATCGTCTATGAAGTTCAGAGCCATATGGCGGTCAAAGACGGCACGCCCGGCGGTCTGTTCTTCGGCACGAGCAACGTCATGCCCGGTCAGGTCGGCGGCGAATACTTCATGACCAAGGGACATTATCACGCGCGGCGGGAATGCGGCGAATATTACTGGTGCATTCAGGGCACGGGCGCGCTCATCCTCATGGATGAAAGCGGCAAGTGCTGGTTCGAGCCGATGCAGCCCGGCAGCCTCCACTATATCCCCGGCTACATCGCGCACCGCCTCGCCAATACGGGCGATACGCCCCTGCGCGTCGGCGCGTGCTGGCCGTCCGACGCGGGACATGACTATGCGTCCATCGCCGAACATGGCTTCACCGCGCGGCTGATGAACGTCGGCGGCGTCCCGACGCTGGTTCAGGAGGGGCAGGCATGAGAAAAAGCAATTACGATAAGCGCCCTGTCCTTCATGTGCGGACAAAGGGCGTCAGCGCATGGCAGGGCTGGGAAGCTATCGGCGCACAGCTGCGCAAAGCCATTGCGGGCAAGCCCGACGCCGTCGTTTGTGTGGACTGCTATCACGGCGTGTGGGAAGCGGATGTGCTGAGCGCGCTGACAGAGCAGCTGAACCCGTCGCACGTCTTCTGCACGGCACAGGCGACGCTCCCCAAAGAGCAGGTCAATGCCATGCTGAAAGACCACCTGACCGATGACCGTGTGTTCGGCATCATGGCGCACTACCGCATCGAGCAGTTCTTCGACATGGAACGGGTAGCGGTGCTTCGGCAGGAAATCGCATTGGTGCACGGTGTCCGGCTGGTGTTCGGCGTCGGCGCGGCGTTGCTGTGCGAGCATCCCGATGTACTGGTGTATGCGGACATGGCGCGCTGGGAAATCCAGCTCCGCTTCCGCTCCGGCAAACTGGCAAACTGGCTCAATGACAACTATGGCGAAGACCCGCTGCGCAAATATAAGCGCGGCTACTTCATCGAATGGCGCGTCCTCGACCGCCACAAGCGGACGCTTTACCCGCATATTGACTACCTGCTGGACACCAACGACGCCGAGACGCCCCGCATGATGACCGGCGACTGCTACCGCGATGCGCTCAAACAGGCGGTCACGCAGCCCTTCCGCGTTGCGCCGTATTTCGACCCCGGCGTCTGGGGCGGGCAGTGGATGAAGTCCGTCTGCGGGCTTGACCCGGAAAAGCCCAATTACGCATGGAGCTTCGATGGTGTGCCGGAGGAAAACAGCCTCCTGCTGGATGTAGACGGCATCGTTGTGGAAACACCCGCCATCAATCTGGTGCATGAGGAAGCGAAAGCGCTCTTGGGTGACAAGGTTCACGCGCGCTTCGGCACGGAATTCCCGATTCGCTTTGACTTTCTGGACACCATCGGCGGCGGAAATCTGAGCTTGCAGGTGCATCCGCTGACCGAGTACATTCAGGACACGTTCGGGATGCACTACACGCAGGACGAAAGCTACTACATCCTCGACGCGGCGGAAAACGCCGATACGCATGTCTATCTGGGCTGCAAGACGGGCATTCAGCCGGAAGAATTCCAGAAAGCGCTGGAAGACAGTCAGCAGACCGGGCAGTTCGACGCGGAACGCTTCGTCAACGTTATTCCGGCGAAAAAGCACGACCACTTCCTGATTCCCGCCGGAACAATACACTGCTCCGGCAGGGACTGCATGGTACTGGAAATCAGCGCGACGCCCTATATCTTCACCTTCAAGCTCTGGGATTGGGGGCGCCTTGGGCTGGACGGACGCCCGCGCCCGATTCACCTTGCGCATGGCATGAAGAACATTCAGTTCGACCGCGATACGGAATGGGTGCAGAAGAATCTTGTCAACCGCGTGGAGGTGATTCACGAGGAAGACGGCATCCGCGAGGAACGCACCGGGCTGCACGAACGGGAGTTCATTGAGACGCGGCGGCACTGGTTTGACCGGAAGGTGGAGCATGAGACGGTCGGAAGCGTGAATGTGCTGAATCTGGTGGAAGGTGAAGAAGCGGTGGTAGAGAGCCCAGAAGGGAAATTTGCGCCGTTTGTGGTGCACTATGCGGAGACGTTTATTGTTCCGGCGGCGGTGGGAAGGTATACGGTTGCACCGTATGGGAAGAGTATCGGAAAGAACCTGGCGACGGTGAAAGCATTTGTGAGGGTGTAGCGATCGGGAAGCCCTCTGGACTATGCCAAAGACCCCTTTGAAAAAAGGAAAAACAACTACATTTATCAAGCAGGGGATTTCGCGCCTGCGGAGGCGACAAGGGGGCAATGAAAACAAACGAAGTCTGCGATTGCCCCCTTGCCCCCCTCGCAGCGGACACTGCCATGCTGCTTGGTTTTCGCCGCGAGTAAGGATTCTGTGTCCAATATGACACACACTCTCATCATCAGAAGAGGAAAAACACCATGAAACTTGATTTTGACCCCGGATTCGATATTACGCCGCTGTCGGTGGATGAGGGCTTCCGGCTGGGGGCTGACTGCTTCGATAAAGGCACGGAGTTCCGCAAGCTCGATAGCGTCCGCAAGAGCCTTCGCGACCCGAATTGCGATGGGCCGGAAAACGTCTATGCCATCATGATGGATGTCGGGCGCAAGACGGACTTGCCCGCCATGCAGCAGCGGATGCTCCTCTATGGCGTCGTGACGTATGCCGCCGGGCAGTTGGGCGATGAACCTATCCGCAGTCAGGGGCATATTCATAAGGTTTCCGCACATTGCGGGTGGTCTACGCCTGAGGTCTATGAGATTTGGACGGGCAAAGCTGTGATTTATATGCAGGAATCGGGGCAGGATGACCCCGGACGGTGCTTCGCGGTTGAGGCAGGCGCGGGCGATGTGGTGATTGTGCCGCCGGGGTGGGTTCATGCCACCATCAGCGCTGACCCCAAGCAGCCGCTGACTTTCGGCGCATGGTGCGACCGCGATTATGGCTTTGCGTACGCCGACGTCCGCCGTCATGGGGGCATTGCGTGGTTTCCGCTGCTGACGGCGGAGGGCAAACTTCGCTGGACACCCAATCCCGCTTATCATACCAGTCAGTTGACCATCAAGCCTCCGCGCGATTACAGCGATTTGGGGCTGGAAAAGGGCAAGTCGATTTACCGCCAGTTCGAGGAAGACCCGGATCGGTTCCTGTTTGTGTCCGACCCGGCGCGCGCGGCGAATATCTGGAAGAATTACATCCCGTAAGGGAGAAAGGGCAAAAGTATGCAGTTTCCGAAAGACTTCCTGTGGGGAACAGCAACGTCCTCCTATCAGATTGAGGGCGCAGCAAATGAAGACGGCAAGGGCAAATCCATCTGGGACGTATTCACTCGCGTACCAAGCACGGTGAAAGACCGCTCGAACGGCGATGTGGCGATTGACCACTACCATCGCTTCCGCGAGGACATCCGCCTGATGGCAAAGATGGGGATTCGCAACTACCGCTTCTCCATTTCGTGGGGAAGAATCCTCCCCGACGGCACGGGCGCGGTCAACGAAAAGGGACTTGCGTTCTATTCCGAGCTGGTGGACTGCCTGCTGGAAAACGGCATCCGCCCCTTCTGCACGCTCTATCACTGGGATTTACCCTATGCGCTGCACCTGCGCGGCGGATGGCTGAGTCCTGATATGCCGGAATGGTTCGCAAACTATACGACCATCGTCGCGGATGCGCTGGGCGACCGCGTGAAGGATTTCATCACCATCAATGAGCCGCAGTGCATCATTGGTTCAGGGTACGCGCTGGGCGTTCACGCGCCGGGGCTGAAATGCTGCGCGGCGGACATCGTTCGTGCGGCGCATCACCTGATGCTGGCGCACGGGCGCGCGGTTCAGGTGCTTCGGGCGCACGTTCCCGGCGTTCGCGTCGGCTATGCCCCCTGCGGCGACCCGTGCGTGCCGTATACGAATTCGCCGGAGGACATCGCCGCCGCCCGCAAGGAGTATTTCACCGTCCATATTGACGAGAAAGTCGGGCCTGCGTGGAATATTGCGTGGTTCTCTGACCCGGTGATGCTGGGGCAGTACCCGGCGGATGGGCTGGCCGGCTACGAGCAGTACCTTCCTGACGGCTGGCAGGAGGACTTGAAGACCATCCATCAGCCGCTGGACTTCTACGGGCAGAACATCTATCAAGGGCAGTGGTGGCGCAGGGGAGCGGACGGCAAGCCGGAGCATGTGCGCTACCCGGCGGGTCATCCGCATAACGCCTTGGAATGGCCCATCAATGAAGACGGGCTGTACTGGGGGCCGCGCTTCCTCTATGAGCGCTATCATACGCCGATTCTGATTACCGAAAACGGCATGGATGCCCACGATGCGGTCAGTCTGGACGGCAAAGTGCATGACCCGAATCGGCAGGACTACATGCACCGCTATCTGCGCGCGCTGGGGCAGGCAGCGGCGGATGGTGTGCCGGTGCTGGGCTACTTCTATTGGAGCTTCTTCGATAATTTCGAGTGGGCACATGGGTATCAGGAGCGCTTCGGGCTGGTTTATGTGAATTATCAGACGCAGGAGCGCATTTTGAAGGACAGCGCATACTGGTATCAGCAGGTTATGGCAACGAACGGAGAAAATTTGTAAAAAACGCGAAATTAAGCAGGAAGGACGATCCTTATGAGCGAAATTAAGATAATTAATGGACAATCCCTGCCGAATATCCCGTGGCAGGAGCGCCCGGCTGACCTTGAAGAAGGTGCAGTGCTGTGGCGCTACACTGAAAACCCCGTCATGGGGCGCAATCCCACGCCGAAAATCGGGCGCATTTTTAACAGCGCGGTCGTGCCGTGGCAGGATGGGTATATCGCCGTGCTGCGCGGCGAGCAGGTCAATGGCGTGCCGCATGTGTATCTGGGACGCTCCAATGACGGCATCCACTGGAATGTAGACCGCGAGCGCGTGCAGTTCGTGGACGAAAACGGCGAGCCGTGGATGCCTAACTACGCCTATGACCCGCGGCTGGTGAAGGTGGAGGATACTTACTATATCATCTGGTGTACGGACTTCCACGGCGCGGCTATCGGCATGGCGAAGACGAAGGACTTTAAGCATTTCACGCGCATGGAGAACCCGTTTATCCCCTATAACCGCAATGCCGTGCTGTTCCCGCGGAAAATCGGCGGCATGTACAAGATGCTGTCACGCCCGTCGGACTCCGCACATACGCCGTTCGGGGACATCTTCCTCTCCGAAAGCCCCGACCTGATTTACTGGGGACGCCACCGGCATGTGATGAGCCGCGGCCCGATGTGGTGGGAAGCGGTGAAAATCGGCGCGGGCGCGTGTCCGATTGAGACGACGGAAGGCTGGCTGATGTTCTTCCACGGCGTCGCCAGCACCTGCAACGGTTTTGTGTACTCCATGGGCGGCGCGATTCTTGACCGGGACGAGCCGTCGAAGGTGCTGTACCGGTGCGAGAATTATCTGCTGACGCCGGAAATGCCCTATGAAGTCAGCGGCTTCGTGCCGAATGTCGTCTTCCCCTGCGCAACGGTTCAGGATGCGGACACCGGACGTATTGCCATCTACTACGGCTCGGCGGACACCTGCGTCGGGCTGGCGTTCGGGTATGTGAACGAGATTGTGCAGTACATCAAGGACAACAGCGTCCTGAATCCCGACGACGGCGTGGCATTTGAGAAATTCTGATACCGCGGAGGAAGAACCTATGAATCCCTTTCGCCGCCCCAACGTGCTGCTGATTTATACTATTTCCAAATGAGAATGCGCCAAAATGCGAAGCGAATTTTTCATTCTGGCTAACGGGAGTGAAACGCAGCGTAGCAGCGCTACGCTAAGTGGAACGACCGGACGCCAGAATGGAAAAGGCGCGAGCAGATGGTGCAGGTGAATTCGGAAATAGTATTATACCGCCCAGCAGCGCGGCGAACGGCTTCGGTCACTATCCCGGCGGGTCTATCAGCAATGAAAAAGGAGAATCAGTCATGAAGGACGCATGGTGGAAGGAAGCCGTCGTCTATCAAGTCTATCCACGCAGCTTCATGGATGCAAACGGCGACGGCATCGGCGATTTGCAGGGCGTGACGTCGCGGCTGGACTACTTGCAGGAGCTGGGCATCGATGTGATTTGGCTGTCGCCTGTGTACCAGTCCCCGAACGTCGATAACGGCTATGACATCAGCGATTATCAGGCGATTCAGCCGGAATTCGGCACGATGGCGGATTTCGATGAGCTGCTTAAACAGGCGCATCGGCGTGGCATTCGCATCGTGATGGACTTGGTTGTCAACCACTCGTCCGACCAGCATCCGTGGTTCGTGGAGAGTCGGAAGAGCAAGGATAACCCTTATCGCGACTACTACATCTGGCGCGAACCGAAAGAGGACGGCAGTGCGCCGAACAACTGGGGTTCGTGCTTCGGCGGATCGGCGTGGCAGCTTGACCCGGAAACAAACATGTACTATCTGCACCTGTTCGCGCCGCAGCAGCCCGATTTGAACTGGAAGAATCCGAAACTGCGCGACGACGTGTACCGCATGATGACATGGTGGTGCGACAAGGGCGTGGACGGCTTCCGCATGGATGTCATAAGCATGATTTCTAAACCCGATGAAATGCCGGATGACCCGAACGCCCCCGTCGGCGGTTATGGAAACTTTGGCGCATACTGCATTCACGGTCCGCATGTGCATGAATACCTGAAGGAAATGAACGCGCGGGTGCTGTCCCGCTATGACCTGATGACCGTGGGCGAAACGGCGGGCGTGACCATCGAGGAGGCACAGAAGTACGCCGGAGAAGATTCGCATGAGCTGAGCATGGTATTCCAGTTCGAGCATGTGGACGTCGCCGGAAAATACGGGGCGTGGCGCACGGAACAGATTCCGATGCTGTTCCTGAAAAAGGTACTGAGCAAATGGCAGACGGAGCTGCACGGCAAGGCGTGGAACAGCCTCTTCCTCGGCAACCACGACCAGCCGCGCACCGTGTCCGCGTTCGGCGATGACCGCCCGCAGTGGCGCGTCCGCAGCGCGAAAATGCTGGCGACCTGCCTGCACATGATGGAGGGCACACCTTATATCTATCAGGGCGAAGAGCTGGGCATGACGAACTGCCCGTTCCAGTCGCTGGACGAGTTCCGGGACATTGACAGCCTGAACGGGTATCGCCGCTGGGTGACGGACGGGCCGCTCACGCACGACGAGTTCTTCCCCTACCTGCTGTTCAAGAGCCGCGATAATGCCCGCACGCCCATGCAGTGGAACGACAGCCCGAATGCCGGGTTCACCCGCGGAACGCCGTGGATCCGCGTCAATCCGAACTACACGGAGGTCAACGCCGCTGCTGCGATGGCTGACCCGGATTCAACGTTCTATTACTTCCAGAAGCTCATCCGCCTGCGCAAGGCGCACCCTGTGATTGTGCATGGGCGCTATGAACTGCTGGAAAAGGACGACCCGGCACTGTTCATTTATACGCGCACGCTGGATGATGCGCAACTGCTCGTGATGTGCAACTTCAAGGAGCAGACGCGAGAATGGACAATGCCGGCGGGCTTCGCGGGCGCGCAGGTGCTGATTTCCAACACCGGGCGGACACAGCAGATGGAGCAGACCATCACCTTGCAGCCTTATGAAGCATTGGTGCTTCTGAAATAACATTGACGGGATAGAAAGGGGAATTTCAGATGAAAATGGAACTGGGTGCGCAGACATTTACCGTGCGGGACTATATGCAGACGACGTGGGACTTCCGGGAGGCGATGAAGCGTATTGCGGAAATCGGCTATACCTGCGTGCAGCTGTCAGCGGTGGGCAATGTGCCGGTTCAGGCGCAGCGGGACATCTGCGATGAATACGGGCTGAAAATCGTTCTGACGCATACGAACCCGGATCGCATGATTGCCGACCCGGAGGGCGTCATCCGCGACCATGACATCCTTGGCTGCGACTACATCGGCATCGGCATGATGAACCCGAAGTACCAGCGCGCGGAGTGGATTGACCAGTTCGCGAAAGACTTCACGACGCCCGCGAAGAAGATGCGCGACGCGGGCAAACTGCTGATGTACCACAATCACAATCTGGAATGGACGCGCCTGCGCGACGGCCGCCGGATTATGGACGTGCTGCTGGAACAGATGCCGGCGGACTTGATGGGCGTGACGCTGGATACCTACTGGGTGCAGGCGGCGGGCGCGGATGTTCTGGAATGGATTGACATCCTGCAAGACCGCATCCCCTGCGTCCACCTGAAAGACATGTCCGTGAACGGCTTCGACCAGCGCAAGGCGGTCGTCGGCGAGGGCAATCTGAACTTCCCGAAGATTCTGGAAAAGCTGCAAACGCTGGGCAAGACGAAGTACATGCTCGTCGAGCAGGACGACTGCTACGGCGAAAGCGCGTTTGACTGCTTGAAGCGCAGCTATGACAATGTGAGAACGATGGGGTATTGAGCGATGGCAAAGGTGAAATTGGGTATTATCGGCGTTGGCAATATGGGCACGGGTCACAGCAAGAACTATCTGGACGGCTTGATGCCGGAAATCGAAATCACGGCGGTGGCTGACCGCAACCCGGCGCGCCGCGAGTGGGCGAAGGAGAATCTCCCCGGCGTGAAGGTTTTTGAGGAGGGCGTAGATCTCATCCATAGCGGAGCGTGCGAAGCCGTGCTGATTGCCACGCCGCACTATCAGCATCCGCCGCTGGCGATTGAAGCATTCAAAAACGGGCTGCACGTCATGGTGGAGAAGCCCGCCGGGGTCTACACCCTGCAAGTGCGCGAGATGAACGCCGAGGCGGACCGTCACCCGGAGCTGACCTTCGGCATGATGTTCAACCAGCGCACGAATTGCACCTACCGCAAGATGCACGAGCTGATTCACAGCGGCGCAATCGGTGACTTAAAGCGTGTCAATTGGATTATCACCGACTGGTACCGCACGCAGTTCTACTACGATTCCGGTGCATGGCGCGCGACGTGGGCGGGCGAAGGCGGCGGTGTGCTGCTGAACCAGTGCCCGCATCAGCTGGATTTGGTGCAGTGGCTGGTGGGACTGCCGTGCAAGGTGCAGGGTTTCTGTCACGAGGGCAAGTGGCACAACATCGAGGTCGAGGACGACGTGACCGCCTATTTCGAGTACCCGAACGGCGCCACGGGCGTTTTCATCACCACGACCGCCGACGCCCCCGGCACGAACCGTTTGGAGATTACAGGAACGAAGGCGACGCTCATCTGTCAGGACGGCAAGCTCATCATGAGGAAGCTGGAAATGGACGAGCGTGAATGGTGCGCGACGTGTCAGGAAGGCTTCCGTGCGCCGTCCTACGAAACAATCGAGGTCGAGACGGACGGGCAGAACGGGCAGCATCCGGCGGTGCTGAACGCGTTTGCGGCGCATATCCTGCGCGGCGAACCGCTGGTCGCGGACGGACGTGAGGGCATCAACGGACTGATGCTGTCCAATGCGATTCATCTGTCCTCGTGGCTGGGGCATCCGGTGACTTTGCCGATTGACGAGGAGCTGTTTTTGGAGCAGCTCAATGAACGTCGGGCAACGTCGCGGGTAAAGACAGGGGAAAGCGTTTTCAGTGATACAAATGGGACATATGGGTCAAAATAAAGGGGAGCTCCAAACACGAGGATAAACACGCGGGCAAAGCATGATAACGCGACCAACTCATACTAATTCGATTCTAAAACATGGCATCGAGCATAGCAGATTTTTCGTTCCGGCAAAGCTGAGTGAAGCGAGGCGTACTGGAGGTACGCGCGAGCGGAACGAAGCAAAGCCGGAGCGGAAAAGATGCTGGGCGAATGACATGTTTTAGATGAGAATTAGTATCAATTGCGCCAGATAGGCGCGAACGGGTTGTATGCTTTCCTCCACAAAACCGCATAAAAACGCGCCCTGCCCCGGTAAACTCATCCGCCGGAGCAGGGCGCGTTTCGATGCAGTTGTTCTGTTACACGCTGACCGTTTCCCCCGCCTTAATCGTCATGACCTCGCCTTTGTTCTCCACCCAAATGTCGGTGGCGGTCGGGTTAAAGACGATGTGCCCGTCGGCGCTGGTACGCAACTGGCGGCTGGCGTTCAGGTAGTCCACAATCTCGATATTTGTCGCGTACCAAATATCCTTCTTGCCGCTCATTTTCTCGCAGAAGGCGCGGATGACCTCCCAGTTGTTATGCTGCTCAAACTCGTAGCTATGTCCCCACAGGTAGAACAGCTTCAGCCCGAATGACAATTTCCCCGTAAGGAAGCGGTCGCACAGCTCGTCCAGCTTCGGGTCATCGTGATGGCAAGTTGGGTGGAGGCACAGCCAGTCGTTGGGAATCTCAAAGTTGTGGGTGCTGACGACGGTGCGGGCATAGGCAATGCCGCAGGTGCGCAGGGTGTCGATGGCTTCGTCGCTGTATGTGCCGTAAGGGTACGCAAAGCCGCGGACGATTTTGCCAAACAGCTTTTCCAGATTATCGCGGTCAGCAAGAACCTCATAGGCAATGCGCGGCGCGGGAATCGCGGACAGCGACGCATGGGTCAGCGCGTGGGAGGCGACTTCGTGGCGGCCGCCGGCATAAAGCGCTTTAACGGCGGATTCGCTCATGCGGCGGTGAATCGTGCCGGCAGGGTAAACCGTGCCTTCTGGGGCAAAGCAGCCGCTGTTGAGGTTGAAGGTGGCGAGAATACCGTATTCATCGAGGATGCGGATGAGTTCGATGTCGGTTTCCACGCCATCGTCGTAGGAGAGGGTCAACGCCTTGCGCAGACCGTAGGGGTAGAGAATCATCATGGGAAAAGACTCCTTTCTTTGTGGGTAAGAAATGATTGGCAAAAGGATCTCTTTTGCCTTGGTTACGCGAGTTTATTGGGAAAGTGCTTTTGGGTTGCAGGGGTGCGCGCCTGCGGGCGCACAAAAGGGTCAAGCCTTTTGCTTCCGAGTAAACAGCTTTTTCAGCGCCCACGCGCAGGGCTTTTCAATCAGCAGGGTGATGAGAATCGCGCCGAGGAGGGATAAGCCGAAGCAGAGCGCCATGTACTGGTTTTGCCACGGCTGTTCGCCGACGCGGTTCGGTTCATTGCTCACGGACGGCGGGATGTGCAGCCGCTTCAGGTGGACGGCGAGGTTCTGATGCAGCAGGTAGTAGTTCATCGAGATGGCGGCAAGCCAGCCCATGACGCGGTTGCCCAGCAGGAAGCGCAGGGGGCGCACGGCGAAGGGGAGCGAGAGCATGAGGCCCGCAATCGTCAGGCAGAGCAGTGGACGGCGCATCATCTGCGCGGCCTGCATGGCAGCTTGTCCGGACGTGTACGCCTGTGTGCGGATGACGCGGAGCATCCCGTAGAGAGAGACGCAGAACACAAGCGTCGCCGCGCCCTGCCAGAGCCACTTGCGGCGGCTTTCCGCCGGGTACAGCTGCGTCAGGCGCACATAGAGGATGGACGCGCCCATGCCCATTGCGTAAACATCAAGGAAATTCGCCAGCTGATTGACAACCATGTTGTACTCGTCCAGCCGCCATAAACACCAGCCGCGGAACGCAAACGCGACCGCCGCCATGCTCATCAGCGTACCGAGCGGATTCTTCATCACGCCCTTCGCCAGCAAGGGGAAAATCAGGTACGCCTGCATCTCGATGGCGATTGTCCACGATGCAACGCCAATAGGCGTGGCAATGTAGGTGGCGTAATTGAACGTCTGCGTGAACGTCAGGTGCATGAGGACGTCGCGGACGGCTTCTGATGTGCGCCCGTAGAGGTTGTACGGAATTGCGACGACAACAAGCATCAGCAGCGTCAGGAAATAATAGCTGGGCACAATGCGCATGATGCGCCGCTGATAGAACGCCTTCGTGTCCGGCACGCGCTCGCCCAGCATCATCGTCCGCGCATACGGCAGGAACAGCAGAAAGCCCGACAGCAGAATTGTGCCGTCAACCGGCATATATCCAGCGCGCAGCAGATAGTCCAGCGAGTAACGGCCAATCGACGGCGTAAGCCACGACTGCTGCCAGAAGTGGTACCAGCTGACGATGAACACCAGCAGCACGCGCAGCCCGTTCAGCTCCGGGATTCTGCGGCAGTTCGGGCGATAGGCGGTCATGAGTCCGCCTCCAGCAGGGCGCGCATTCCCATCACATAGCCGTAGAAGCCGAAGCCGACAATCTGCCCCCGGCAGGCGCTGGCGGTGACGGACTTGTGGCGGAATTCCTCCCGCGCGTGGACGTTGCTCATGTGGCACTCAATGACCGGCATCGGCACGGACGCAATCGCATCATGCAGCGCAACGGACGTGTGCGTGTACCCACCCGGATTGAACACCGCGCCGCAGAAGCCGTCGAAGTACGCCTTTTGCAGCGCATCAATCAGGTCTCCCTCGTGGTTGGACTGCACACAGCGCACCTCCACGCCGAGCTTTTCCGCTTCCGCATGGCACAGCGCAAGCAGGTCGTCATACGTCTTTGCACCGTAAACTGCCTTTTCACGCAGCCCAGTCAAATTGATGTTCGGGCCGTTGAGAATGAGAATCTTTTTCGGTTCGCTCACAGCAAATGCAGCTCCTTCATCAGCGTTTCCGCAAGGTGCGGCGGCATGGGACATCCCTGCCAGATGCTTTCGGCTTCCACCGCCTGCGCAATGAGCATATACAGCCCTGTGCAGGCGGGTGTCCCGACCCGTTTTGCGGCGGCGGTCAGTACCGTTTCCGCCGGGTTGAAAATAATGTCCGCTACGCCGTCGGCGCGGGCGACGATGCTGGTCAAGTGCGCCGTATCTATCGGACAGCCCTCGACGTGCGGGTACATTCCGGCAGGGGTCGTGTTGACAATCAGCCCGCCCATATCGGGGAAGCGCGCATAGAAATCGTCGTAGCTGATTTCATCCGTGTGCTTCGGGCTTCGGGAGACGACCCACGTTTCGCGCGCCCCCATGCGCTCCACGGCGTTCCGGCAGGCGTGCATTGCCCCGCCTGAACCGAGGATGAACACCGGGCGTCCGTCCGGATTCATGCCGAAGTGGCGCAGCATCTGCTCAAAGCCGGGGTCGTCCGTGTTGTAGCCGCGGCTTGTTTTGCCCGTCAGCACTGTGTTGACCGCCCCAACCTCCCGCGCAAAGGGGGTAATCTCATCCAGCAGGGGCATTACGTCCGTCTTGTACGGCACGGTGATATTGAAGCCGTCCAGCGTGCGCAGCAGTTCCGGTACAACCGCCGCCAATTCACCGCGCGGAATCTCAATCAGGCGATAACTCGCCGCCAGAGAGATTTTCTCCCAAATCGCCTCGTGAATGGGGACGGACAGGCTATGCCCCAGCTTCTCCCCAATCAGGCCGTACTGCTTCATGAACATGCACCTCCGGGCTGCTTTGTTCCCATTATAGCATGATTTAGGCAAGGGGGCAATGCTTGTACAGTTTTTTTCTGTTTTTGCATTTTGGGTGCAACAAATGGCATTTCTGATTCGTCTAATAGGTAACAGGCTGGAAAAGGAGGGAGCGTATGGTCAGACGGCTGATAAGCTGCTGCATGGCGCTGCTGATGCTGGGGTGTGCGCTGGCAGAGGACGAATTGGACATCACTTATCGCTTCGGCAGCCGCGAGGAGAAGAAAATCGCGGTGACGATTGACGACTGCTATCACGCAGAGGACGTTCGGGCGGTGCTGGATATTTTGCAGGCAAACGACGTCCGCGCGACGTTCTTCCCCATCGGCAAGGCACTCAAATACGAGGACGCGGCGCTATGGCAGGAGGTTGTGGCGTCTGGGTGCGAAATCGGCAATCACTCATGGGGACATACTTACCTGACGAAGCTGAGCCGGCAGAAAATCAAGTTCCAGATGCTTCGGACGCAGGAAAAAGTAGATGCGCTGCTGGACTGCCATTACCCCATGCAGGTCATGCGTCCTCCAATGGGCAAAACGAATCCGAAGGTGGAGGAAAGTGTCGCGGAAGTGGGGTATCTGGCGGTGGTCAAGTGGGATGTGAGCGAGACCGACCCGGTAAAGGCGCTGGCGGCCGTGCAGAACGGCAGTATCCTGCTCTTTCATGCGCGGAAGAAGGATGCGAAATGTCTGTCCGTGCTGATTCCGCAGCTGGTGGCGGAAGGCTATCAGCTGGTCACGGTGTCGGAGCTGCTGGAACTGCCGGAAATTGTATGCAGTGCGGAAAAGTACGTCTATCACCGCCGTGATACGGAGGAAAATATCCGCCCCGATGCTGTTCCCCAGAATTGACAACCCTTCCCCATTCCGGTATAATGAAAGACGGGAAAAGGACGTTTTGCTGTGGCAAAATCAAGCATGAAGAGGAGTGAACCCTGATGAAGAAACGACTGTTGGCGCTGCTGAGCGCCATCGTGCTGATGGGTAGTGTATCGTTGGCGGAAAACACGGAAGAATCGGCGGAAACCCCGGCGACGGCGGAACCGATGGTTTCCCTGCCCATCGATTTCTCTCCCGGTATGCCCGCTGATCCGGACGGCTTTACCCTCGGCGACGGCACTTGGAGCTATGAGGATCCCACCATCAGCGTGCAGGTGACGCAGAAGCGCAAGGCGGAGTGTGACTATTGGGTTGCGCATATCAAGATAGCGGATGCTTCCCAGCTGCGCACCATGTCCGCCGGCGGCTTTGACTCCACCCGCACGGTCAAGGGCACGATTATGGCCAAGCGCAGCAACGCCATCCTTGCCATTGACGGCGATTATTTCTGCTATACCGGCATCGGTTATATCGTCCGGCAGGGCACGGAGTATCTTGACCACCTGCGCGGCGACCGCGACGTTCTCCTGATTGATGAGGACGGCGATTTCCACTATGTCCTCCGCCCCAAGCGCAATTCGCTTGACGGCACGGTGGACGGCAAGAAGGTCATCAACAGCTTCTTCTTCGGCCCGGTGCTGGTACGCGAGGGCAAAGCGGTGCTGAACCCGATGGCGGAAGGCATGGCGTTCGATGAGCCGCGGCAGCGCATGGCCATTGCGCAGGTTGGTCCGCTGGAATATATGGCGATTTGCTGTGCCTCGCAGGCGCGCGGCTCGATGGGCATGACACTCAAGCAGTTTGCGAAGCTCTGCGCCGATGAGGGCGCGTATATCGCCTATAATCTCGATGGCGGCGACTCCACCATGATGATTTTCAACGGCGAGAAAATCAACGACGTACTGAATGAAAACACCCGCGCCATCTCCGACATCGTGTACTTCGCGTCGGCATGGACGGGTGAGGAGGCGGAGGAGTGAATACCGTCTATTGGGTGCTCGTCGCGTTCGGCATCGTTGTGCTGGAGGCGCGTCTGCGCGCCCGGAACGTGCGCTATCTGCCGATTCTGCCCGCTATTGTGCTGGGCGCGGTGCTGTCCAAGGTCACTTATGTGGTGCTGCAATGGCACTATGCGTTCCCGCACTGGGGATGGGGCGCGTTCACTGTCCTTCGGCCGGATACGTTCTGCTTCTTTGGCGGCGCGGTCGGCGTGGTGCTGGGCGTCATCATCAGCGCAAAGCTGACGCATCAGCGCGTCCTGCCCGTGCTGGATGCGTTTGCCCCGGCGGGCGCGCTGCTGGTCGCCATTGCCCGGTTCGGCGAAAAGTATCTGGGCGAAATCGGCACGGCGGGCTTTGAGATGCCCGAACAGCTGGCTTTTTTCCCCTTTGCTCTGACGAACGAGTGGGGCGAAAGCTATCCCGCCATCTTCATGCTGTCCTGCCTTGCGGCGCTCATCGTGGCGATTGTCGGTCTGACCCGCAAGCCCGGCGGACGCGATGGTCAGCTTTTTCTGCGCACCGCGTTTTATCTGGCGCTGCCGCAAATCATGTGCGAGAGCCTGCTGGCGGAGTGCATGAAGTGGGGCTTCGTGCGGGTGCAGCAGCTCCTGTGTGCGCTGACACTGCTGGTAATCCTGATTGTGGAGTGCCGCCGTGCAGCGGGTTCATTGTCCTTTGCGAAGCGCTGGTGGCCGGTTGGCGCGCTGCTTCTGTGTGCGGCGGGGCTGGTCGGCGTGGAGTTCGCGCTGGATAAGTCCGGCTTGCCCGCGTTCGTGGGGTACGGCGCGATGGTCGTGCTGCTGGCGCTGATTGCGGCGGCGGAATGCGGGGCGGCGAAAAGGGTGAAAGAATCACAGAAAAAATAAAAGCAAACGAAGGAGCGAAGCAAGGAGAAACCCACTTATGATGGGAAAAACGCATATCGCGGTAGGAATTGCAGCCGCATATCTGATTACGCATCCCCAAACCGCACCGGAGTTCATCATTGCAACGGTCGGCGGCAGCATTGGCGGTGTGATGGCTGATATTGATGTGAAGATTGATACCAGCAATAAGTATGCTGCAAAGGCATCAATGGATGCTTTATATGGTGAAATCTTAGCAGTTGCGATTTCTGTCGGTGCATTAGCGGGCGACTACTTCACAGGAGGGAATATCCTTCAGGGAGCAGTTGCGAATCTGACGAGATTCATCATCGGGGCAGTGCTTTTCATTGTGTTCACCATTATCGGGGAAAGAAGCAAACATAGGGACAAAACCCATTCGCTTCTGGCGATGCTGTTGTTTTCAGCATCCGTGTATCTCATGGAATCACGCATCGGATTTGCATATTTAATAGGGTATGGCTCACATTTGCTTGTTGATACTTTCAACAAAAGTCCTATTCGAATGCTGTATCCGTTAAAAAAAGGAGTCTGCCTGAAACTGTGCTACGCTGACAGACTGGGAAATGAACTACTCCTTGTGGGCAGTGTTCTCATCATGGTACTCTATATTTTCCTTCATACACTGTTGTAATGATTTGATAACGGCATATCACAATGCAGACGAAGGAAGCTGACAGCATGTCAAACATCATTGCAGAGCATAAAAATCGGGGGCGTCCCTCTTCATTCCGAGAGAGACGCCCCATTATATTACCCCTTATTTCTCCACCTTCGTCAGCCGAATCCGCACATTCGCCCCATTGCGCTGATCAAAGAGCCATGCGCTGGTGGCGCTGATGCCGGTCAGCTGGTGCGTAGCGGTCAGCGCATCCGCGGATGTGCCCGTGCGGATGGTCAGCCCGTCCACCGCGAAATACAGCGATTCGCCCGCAAGTGTGCAGGTGCCATCGAGATTGAACGTGTAGGCGTTTCCTGCCGTATCCTGCCATGTGCCAAGCACCAGATAGCACGCTTCCTTTAGGCGCTCCTTCACGCGGCGCTCGTCGCTGATTTCCTGATAGTACGGGTACGCCTGATACACCTGTCCGGCGGCATAATAGCTTTCGCCCGCCTGATAGCAGCTTTCGCGGAAAATGTCGCGCAAATCGGCGTAATCCGCGGGCAAATTCTCCATGTCCAGATTCATCAGCAAATCAGCCACCGCCGTGTACTCCTGCTGATTGTACTGTGCGCGGGCGCTGTCGGCAATCGGGCCATAGTAGGCGGCATACTGCGCCGCGGCGCGATCGGCAGCATCGGAATAGTCGCCCGCCTGTGTGAAGAACTGTGCTGCCGCCAGCGAAAGCGAATCCGCCACGGCCTTTTCGCCCTGCGCATAGCGCACGATTTTAAGCTGCTCATCCGCGTCGGAATAGCCGGAAATGCTTTCCAGCAGCGTCGCAGCTTCGTCTAACTGCCCAGCGTCCTTCTTTTGCAGCGCAATGGCGTAGTCGCATGCCTTCAACTGCGTCGCAGCATCCTCATACGTTCCCAGCGCGGCGAAAATCTCCCGCGCATCGGTATACTTGTGATTTTCCAGCAGCAGCGCCGCCTGTTGGTACTGCGTCGCGGCAAGGTTCGCTTCGTCGCCCAATTCGGCGTAGATGACGGCGGCGGACTGCAGATTGTCCAGCGCGCCGGTCGATGCAAGCGCCTGCGCCTTCATCGTGCGCACTTCGCTGATTTTCTGCGCGCTGTCCTTGTAGTCGCCCAAGGCTTCATACAGCGCGATTGCGCCGTCGTAGTCGCCATCCTGCGCCTTCTTCGCCGCCCAATCGTAGTTGCACAGACGAATCATGTCCGCCGCTTCGGAGTAATCCGAAACAGCCGTAAACCCGGCAATCGCAGCTTCATACTCGCCGCGCGAATACGCAATCTGCGCCGGCTGATACACGCAGTCTTTCAGCAGCGTCGCGACATCATTGTAATCTGCCGGCAGCTGATTCAGCAGCGCCGTCGCCGCATCGAAATCCAGCGCCTTCATTTCCACCAGCGCCTGCTGATAGATAGCTTGCTTCCACAGGTCGTCCGCGTCGCTGTAATCGCGGATGTTCTGCAGCAGCCGCGCTGCTTCCTTGAATTTTCCAGTCTCCAGCGCCTTCACCGCCGGAGCATAATAGCTGACGTTTGCCTGTTCATCGGCATCCTCATAGCCCTTCGCAAGGTAGAACTGCTCGGCGGCGGTTGCGGTTTCTCCTGCCGCTTGCAGCTGCTTGCCATAGGCGTAATGCGCCTGACGCGCCAGTTCCGCCGCGCCCTCGTAATCCGGTATTTCCTCCAGACAGGCAATGGCGGATACCGGGTCAGGATTGTCGCCCTCCAGCAGGCTCTTCGCCTCCAGATACCACGTTTTTTCGATGAGCGCTGCGCTGTCCTGATACCCATTCAGCGCGGTCAGCCCTTCGCGGATGGCATCGTAGTCACTTGCCGTCTCCATTTCGGCGGATAGGCGGCGATACGCGATTTCCTGCAGCTGCGTCCGCGAATTTTCGTAATCACCCAGCGCCGTGAACAGCTTTTCGGCATCATCCAGCTTGCCCTCGTTCAGCAGCAGCAGACCCTCCTGATAGTCGGCAGACTTGCGCAGGTCGTCCGTGCGCGTCTGGTCCGTCAGCGTGTCCAGCAGCGTGCGCGCCTGTGCAATATCCTCCGCTGTCACATTGTCGCTGTCCAGCAGGGCTTCCGCATGGCGGTAGTTGCTTTCCTCCACCATGTCCGCCGCATCTTTGTAGCTGCTGATTTCCGCGAATTTCTCCGCCGCGGCGGTGTATTCACCATTGGTGAGCGCCGTCTGCGCGTCGTTGTACTTCATCTGCGGCAGGAGGTGGAACATGATGCCGTAGCCACCGCCGAGAATCAGCACAATCAGCGCAACTGCCCCCGCCACAACGCGGCGGTGCCGACGGCGCTTGGTCACTTCCTGCTCACGCTGGGCTTGCAGCTTTGATGTTTCCTCCACGGCAACGCGGTTCTGGTCATCCGTCGCCTTTTCGCGCGCGGCAATCACGGCGTCCACCGCTTCTTTGCTGAAGTGGGTGAACACATCGCGCTTATCGCGTCCGCAGCGGGCGCACGTCGCGACAGACACGGGGTTCGGACGGCCGCAGACGCACAGCCATAGGTCGCCCTGCATTTCGGGATATCCCGCCGCCATGTTGCCTGCCACCTCGCGCAGCTCACTCAGCGCGGTACTGCGGTGCAGGTTGTTCGGCGTGTACTCCGTCAGTGGCTCTTTGCCGCGGCGCCAGATGCTGCTGTTATCGTACCAAACCTTCTCGATAATCGCTTCGCAGCCGCCGACGTTCGCGGGCTCTTCCACCGGCACGGTCATAGAGAATGTACGCATGGGTGCGCCGGTCAGCCCGTGCGCACGGTGGGTGATGCGGGTGATTTCCTGTCCGTCTGGATCAAGCAGGGTGAGGGTGACTTCCACGGAGACGACCTGCTGTCCGGAGAGATTGAACAGGGTCAGCTCGCAGGAAGGGAAGCCAGTATTGGGCGCATCAATGCGCCAGACCTCGACGGGGCTATTCAAATCAATCTTCAAGGGCAAATGCCTCCTTTGCAGCGTACATTTTTGTTACTTGATTTTTCTTGTCGCAGAGGGTTTCGCCTCTGCGGAGGCGAGGAGGGGGGCTTTTCGGTCGCCACTTCCATGCTTTGGGGTATTGTAGCTTCTATATCCCGTTCCCAGATAAACACGCGGAAGAAATATGCAGAAGTTACCAACTCAATCGCGCGGAAGGGTCAAGGGAGGGGACTTCGTCCCGTTTCATTCTCCCCTGCGGAGTCCAAAGGCAGAGTCTCTGGCGCCTCTCCTCACTCAATATACACCATGATTTCAGAGAGGACGGAGGCGGTGAATTCAAGGCGCAGAACAACGCGCACACCGTCATCAAGGACAAGACCAAAGCGCATGACCGTGCCGTCCACGGTGTACTCCACCACGCCGTACTGACCGCTTTCTTCGTCGCCGTAAAGGTGCTCAGTGTCGTTCTCATCAATCGCGGTGTTGTCATTGCGGAAACGGTTGTATACCTGCGCGAAAGTGTCGCCGATGCGGCTCGCGCGCGGGCCTTCCATGCCATCGGCAGCAATCAGCAGCATTTCCACCTGCGGGTTCTGCTTCTGCGCGTCGTAGAGGAACGTGATGTCGCACGCCGCGAACGTCATCGTGCGCACATAGCCATCTGTGCCGTTCTCCACCCACACGTCGTCAATCACGTCTCCCAGCACGTCCGCAGCGGATTCCGGCGTCAGGCTCATGAAGTCAATACCGGAGAACTGCAAGTCCGTTCCGTCAAACATGGGCAGCTCCGCGCCGTTGTAGCTCGACGGAACCTGCACATAGTCGTCAAAGAGCGCATCAAAGCGGAGATTGTCGCGCACAGTGCTGATTTCCGCCTCGGTCGTGCGTGCGGACAGACCGTAAACGCGAATCGCGCTGACGATATTGTCCTCCATCGTAAAGATGACGCCCGTGTCCGTGTAGCCCTCGCCATCGGTTTCCACGCGCTCATGCACGGCGTATTCCACCGTCTGCACGCGCTGGCCGTCGCGCTTCACTTCGCCCCATCTCATGCTTTCCGGCAGCAAGTCCAGCACATACAGCACGGCGGATTCGCGGCTGCCGCGCAGAGACGGATTCTCGCTGTAATTCGCTTCCAGCACGATGGACAGTTCGTCGCCTACCTGAATATCGCGCGGGCCCTGCTCTTCGGCGCTCGTCAGGACGATGGAAAGCAGCTGCGTGTCAATGCTCATCGCGGGCGAATCGGCATAAATCGTGCCGAAGGAATACTCGAAGGCATAGCCGTCCTCGGTCTTGGCATCCGCCGGATCGTTCAGGGGCGTAGAGGCCATTGCCAGCGTCTGCATCCGCGCGGCGAAGGCTTGCAGTTCCGCCAGCGTCAGGGCATCCGCGCTGTTGTCCTGCGCATCTTCCGCCGATGCGAAGATACAGCTTACCCCCATCAAGACCGTCAGCAGCAGACAGAACATCCGTTTCATCATCGTCAAGCGCTCCTTTTTTCGGAAACGATATGATTTACCAATGCTATTGTACCGCAAAAATCCGCCCTTGTACACCCTCGAAATGTGTGGAAAATGTAAACTTTGCGCAGAAAATCGCGGAAAAAAGACGATTTGCAGAAAAATATTCCACCTATTCCGCGGAAAATTCTCGATTTGCGCCACAAGGATGAGGAAGAATCCGACGCTGTTTCCAACGCATCCGCCAAATCTCCCAAAATGCGCCAGCAACGAACATCCGCCCCCTGTCGTTGGATGGGTGAAGCGGAAAGAAACGCCGCTTCAAAAGCACATCCTCTTCCATGGAAAGCAAAAGGAGGCAACAATCCATGAACAAGAAGAATCTGACCTGTTTGGCTGGCCTGAGCGCGGCGGCGATGCTCGCGCTGAGCGGCATGGCGATGGCAGAAACGACCGAGAGCGCGCTCGTCAAGGGCGGCGCGCTGAACCTGCGCGAAACCGCGTCGCTGGACGCGAAGGTGCTGGGGCAATACCCCACCGGGACATTGGTGGAAATCATCAAAGCAGGCAGCGAATGGCATCGTGTCAGCGTGAACGGCAAAACCGGCTACATGTTGGCAAAGTACCTGAATAGCGCTGACAGCGCTATCTCCGCGACCGTCCGCACAAACACCGGCACGGGGCTGAACCTGCGCGAGCAGCCGAACATGAACGGCACGATTATCATGGCGATCAAGAACGGTCAGTCCGTCAGCGTCCTGCAGAAGAGCAGCCCTTGGAGCCGCGTCAAGGTCGGCAACCGCGAGGGCTATGTGGCAACGAAGTACCTGAACTTCGGTTCTTCTTCCGGCAGCGTGTCCGGCACGGCGGCTGTCGTTCATAACCCGAAAAGCACGCAGGTGCTGAATCTGCGCCGCGAACCGAACCTCGACGCGCAGGTGCTGGCATACTATCACAACGGCACGAAGGTGACGATTCTGGGCAATGTGGACAGCAAGTGGGTCAAAGTACAGGTGCAGGACGGCAAGATCGGCTACATGATGAAGCAGTATTTGAAGGTGAGCGGGGGAGCGGGCGAAGTGAAGCCGTTCACGGCAAAGCTGTGGAATGTCAACGGCGGCAGCTATGTGAATTTCCGGAAGGGCGCATCGCTGAATGCGGAAGTACTTGCGCGCGTGCCGGTGGGGACGGAAGTGAAGGTGCTGGAGCACGGCACGGATTGGTGCAAGGTTGAGGTTGATGGCAAGACCGGGTATATTTCGACTTGGTTCATGAAGTGGTAAGGGATAGGGATACCGCCCAAAAGAGCAACACGCGGAAGAAGTAAGGGAAGAGAAACCAACTCAATCGCGCGAAAGGGGTCAAGGGGGGAGACTTCGTCTCTTTTCCTTTTCCCCTTGCGGAGTCCAGAGGCGGCGCTTCTGGTGGGGTTTGGGGCAACGCCCCAACTGTTCCTCGTCAAACCTACTCCAAGGGAAAAGTCAACAAGGCGCAGGCAGCGAAGCGTCCCTGCCAGTAACTTCGCGCATCCGCAGATGCGCCCCCCAACTCGCTTTAATTGTCGCGCCAAATGGGCGCGACCGAGAAGCACGAAAGCCATCCTCCTAACAATTTTTCTACAACTCCATAAAAACAGGCTCATGCCCCAAAACCACCGGGACATGAGCCTGCTTTCTTATCTTGCCTTTTCAATCAGCATATGCAGCGCGTGCTTCATGGCCAGCGTGCGGATGCGCTCGCGGTTGCCAGAGAGCGCCAGCCGAACCGCGCTTGTGCCGCCCGCCGTCGATACACCGACGCACACCGTCCCCACCGGACAGTCCTCCGTCCCGCCGTCCGGCCCTGCGACGCCCGTCGTACTCACCGCAATGTCCACGCCCAGCCGCTTCCGCGTGCCTTCCGCCATTGCGCACGCCGTCTCCACGCTCACCACGCCGAAACGCTCGATGACCTCCGCAGGCACGTCCGCCAGAATCGTCTTCGTGTCCGTCTGGTACGTCACCAGCCCCGCGCGGACAACCGCCGATGCGCCCGGAATATCCACCAGCGCCGCAACGACCTTGCCGCCCGTCAAGCTTTCGCACGTCGCGCACGTCATGCCCCGCGCCCGCAGCGTCTCAATCGCCGTTTTCGCCAGTGAACCGCCGTCTGTTTCCTCCATCGCGTACACAACATTGCCCAGGCGCGCCTTGACCTCCGCCAAAAGCGGTGTCAGCAGCGCCAGCGCCTTCTCCGCCGTATCCGCGCTCGCCGTTGCGCGCAGCTGCACCTCGCCTAACGCGCAGTAGGGCGATAACGTCGGATTCTCGCCGTTCTCCAAGTCGCGCAGGCGCGTGTCCACCTCGGATTCACCCATGCCGAAGATGCGCACATACCGGCTCACCAGCGCGCGCCCTGACCGCGCCATCAGGTACGGCTCGACCGATGCGGTGAACATCGGCTCCAGCTCGCAGGGCGGGCCGGGCAGGTGGATAACGACTTTTCCATCACCCATCGGGACAATCGCGCCGGGGGCTGTGCCGTTCGGGTTCATCAGCAGCGTAGAATCCGCCGTGAACATAGCCTGCGAAAGGTTGTTGAGGGTCATGTTGCGGTGATACTGCTGGAAACGGGTGCGAACCATTTCCTCCGCTTCCGGAAAGAGGACAAGCTCCTTGCCCGCAACCTTCGCCGCCACGCGCTTGGTGATATCATCGACCGTCGGGCCGAGGCCGCCGGAGGTAATGACGATATCCGCGCGGCTGAGCGCAAGGCGGTAGGCGTCCTCCAAGCGCTGCGCATTATCGCCCACGACGGTTTGGTGCTGCTGCGTGATACCCAGCGCGGACAGGCGGCGCGAGAGGAACTGCGCGTTGGTGTTGAGGACTTGCCCCATCAGGAGTTCCGTGCCGACACATAGAATTTCTGCAATCATGGTATTCTCTCCGAAAGAAGGTGCTTCTTTCAATCACAGGGAATTTTGCGCCTGTGGACGCGACCAAAGGGCTTTCTGATTGTCCTTTGGGAACCTTCGTTGTCGCCACTTTTGGGGTTATTCAAACAAAATGTAGGTTGTATTCTGATTGAATACCGCCGAGGGCGCTGCGACGTAAAAACATTTATTTCCCCAATTTGCTGATTCCGGATGCTTTCGCGCAGTCCATGACCGCCTTCGCGACGGCGGGGGCGACGCGCTCGTCAAACGCGCCGGGGATGATGTAGTCCTCTTTCAGCTCATCATCCGAAACGATGGACGCAATCGCGCGGGCGGCGGAGAGCTTCATTTCCTCCGTAATATCTGTCGCCTGTGCGTCCAGCGCACCGCGGAAAATGCCGGGGAAAACCAGCACGTTGTTGATTTGGTTCGGATAGTCGCTGCGCCCGGTCGCAATGACGCGCGCGCCGCCCTTCGCGGCTTCTTCCGGCATGATTTCCGGCGTGGGATTCGCCATTGCGAACACAATCGCGTCCTTCGCCATCGTCGAAACCATCTCCGCCGTGACGATTTTCGGGGCGGAAACGCCGATGAACACGTCCTTGCCCTTCATCACGTCCGCCAGCGAACCGCGCTCGTTGTGCCGGTTCGTGATTTCCGCCATCTTGCGCTGCGCCGGATTCAGCCAGTCCTCGTCCACGCTGACCGCGCCCGCCCGGTCCACCAGCACGATGTTGCCCGCGCCGAACTGCAGCAGGAGCTTGGCGATGGAGATGCCCGCGCTGCCCGCGCCGTTGATGACGATGTTCACATCCTCCATCTTTTTGCCAACCAGCCGCAGCGCGTTCAGCAGACCCGCGGAGACGACAATCGCCGTGCCGTGCTGGTCATCGTGAAAGACGGGAATGTCCAGTTCCTTGCGCAGGCGGCTTTCGATTTCAAAGCAGCGCGGCGCGGAAATATCCTCCAGATTGATGCCGCCGAACGTCGGCGCGATTGCCTTCACCGTCCGCACAATTTCGTCCACGTCCTTCGTATCCAGACAAATCGGGAATGCGTCCACGTCCGCAAATTCCTTGAACAGAATCGCCTTGCCCTCCATGACAGGCATCGCCGCCAGCGGGCCGATGTCGCCCAGCCCCAGCACCGCCGTGCCGTCGGACACCACCGCAACCAGATTGCCCTTGGCGGTGTAGCGGTACACATCGCGCGGGTCAGCATGAATGCGGCGGCAGGGTTCTGCCACGCCGGGGGTATACGCGGTGGACAGGTCATCGCAGTTCTCGACCTTCACCTTGCTCTGTACGGCAACTTTGCCGTGGTGTTCCTCGTGCATTTGCAGGGCAGCCTGATTGTAATCCATAAAAATCGCTCCTTTCTCATACTATTTTCGGATTCATCCGCGCCATCTGCTCGTCGCATTTTCATCCGAAAACAGTATCAGGTCGAATGTTGGCATTTCACGGTGTTCAGTGTACCACATTTCGAGAAAAAAAGGAAGGGCGAAAAATTCCGCATCGTCAACCAAAGCGCAAAAAGCAGTTGACAAACGTCTGAAACTATGGTAAACTCAAAACCGCATTTTGGTTTACGCAAGGAGGATTCCCGACGATGGAAAAGACGGCTTCTACAAAAAATACGACCTATACCTTGGTTGCAATTGCGCTGATGACGGCGGTTATCTGCGTGCTTGCACCGCTCTCGCTGCCGATTGGCCCTGTGCCGATTAGCATGGCGACGCTGGTGCTGTTCCTGTCGATTTATGTGCTGGGCTGGAAGAAGGCAACCATCAGCATCTGCCTGTACATCCTGCTGGGGCTGGTCGGTGTGCCAGTGTTCAGCGGCTTCACGGGCGGCGTGTCGAAGCTGGCGGGCGCGACGGGCGGCTACATCGTCGGCTATATCCCGATGGTGGCGCTGGCGGGCTTCCTGATGAGCAAGAGCGACAAGTGGTGGCTGCACCTGCTGGCAATGGTCGCGGGTGAAGTCGTGCTGTACTTGATTGGCACAGTCTGGTTCTGCGTACAGGCGGGCAAGACGGCGAGCGCGGCGCTGGCCATCTGCGTCTATCCGTTCATTCCGCTGGACATCGTGAAGATGGTGATTGTCGTGCTGATTGGCCCGATGATTTCCAGCCGCTTGAAGAAGGCACACCTGAACGTTTAATACTATTTCCAGATAAGAATGCGCCAAGATGCGCCGCGAATTTTTCATTCTGGCTAACGTGAATGAAACGCAGCGTAGCAGCGCTACGCTAAGTGGAATGAGCGGACGCCAGAATGGAAAAGGCGCAAGCAGATGGCGCAGGTGAATCTGGAAATAGTATAAGGTGACATCGCCGCGTTGTGCGGTGTTGCCCTAATATAAACGATTTTCAAACGGCATTGCCATCTTCCCGCCAAGCAGAGAAAATGACATTCCGCAATTATGATGCACTGTCGTTTGGAAAATCATATCACATAAGCAGGGCGCTGTTCCGACCACCAAGCCGGACAGCGCCCCTTTATATTGTGTGCAATTAGCCGTGCTGACCTTCGCTCTGCAGCTGCATGTTCTCCACCACAATGTCATGGATTTCACCCAGCGACGCGCAGTATTCCAGCACCTGCCACGGTTCGTTCGTGTGGAAGTGAATCTTAATCAATTCATCGTCCCCCACTGCCAGCAGACAGTCGCCCTTGAAATGCTCCGTGATGTAGTCGTTGATTTCGTCCTCGTCGAGGTCGTGCCCTTCGATGAGCAGCTGCGTGTCGAACTTGAATTCGAGAATCTCTGCCATGTGCTTCACTCCTTTTTTTTTGATTTTTTTCTGAACAGAGAGACTGACCTCTGTTCATTAGCAAACAATCAGGTATTCTACAATGCAGTCGCTTTTTCCTGCCTATTCGGGCAGAAAAAGAATTCACGCGCGATTGTGTTGCTTTTTCTTCCATACGCCTTCCGTGCGTTTCTTCTTTTTTCTTACATGCGCTCGGGTGCTTCGATGCCAATCAGCCACAGCCCCGTCTTAATAACATCCTTCGTCGCCTTCGTCAGCGCCACGCGCGCGGCGGCCGTCGCCGGTTCACCATCCAGAATCCGATGCTCGTAATAGAACTTATTATACGCCTGCGCAATATCCGTCACAGCGCGGGTAATCATTGACGGCTCATACTTCTCCGCCGCTTCCTTAATGACATCCGGGAAGCGCCCCAGCAGACGCAGGAGTGCCTGTGCCTCGTCGTCCGTCAGCGCGTTCATATCCGCTTCGGGCAGGGACATTTCCGCCGCCTTGCGCAGGACAGAGCAGCAGCGCGTGTGGGTGTACTGCACATACGGGCCGCTTTCACCGTCGAAATTCAGCGCGCGATCCCAGCAAAAATCAACGTCCTTGATTCGGTTGTTGCTCAAATCGGTGTAGACGACCGCGCCAATGCCGACCTGACGCGCAACATCCTCCTTGTTCGGCAGATTCGGAGACTTTTCGTTGATGATGTCCAGCGCCTTCTTCTGCGCCTGTTCCAGCAAATCTTCCAGATAGACGACGTGCCCCTTGCGGGTGGAGAGCGCCTGACCCTCGTAGGAAATCATGCCGAACGCGACATGCACGCAGTCCTTCGCCCATTCGTAGCCCATCTTTTCCAGCACACGGAAAATCTGACGGAAGTGCAAATCCTGCTGATACGCCACGACGTACAGGCACTTATCGAAATGATAAGTATCATGGCGATAGATGGCCGCCGCAAGGTCGCGGGTGGCGTAAAGCGTCGCGCCGTCGGAGCGGAGGATGATGCAGGGGGACATGTTGTCCTCGCTCAAATCAACGATAGATGCACCCTCGGAGATGGTCAGCAGGTTCTTTTCCTTCAGCTCGTTGATAACGCGATCCATCTTGTCGTTATAGAACGATTCGCCTGCATAGGAGTCAAACGTGACGCCCAGCAGCTTATAAACGCGCTCGGTATCACGGAGGGTGAGCGCCTTGAACCAATTGAAGATGCGCAGGGCTTCCTCGTTGCCATCCTCAATCTTCTTGAACCACGCGCGGCCCTGATCGTCCAGCGCGGGGTCTTTCTCGGCTTCCTCGTGGAACTTGACGTACAGGCGCACCAGTTCATTCACGCCGCCCTTTTCCACTTCTTCCTCATTGCCCCAGAGCTTATAGGCGCAGATCATCTTGCCAAACTGCGTTCCCCAGTCGCCCAAATGGTTGATGCCGACGGTCTTGTAGCCAAGGAAATCATAGATGCGGCGCAGACTGTGACCAATCATCGTGGTGGACAAATGCCCGATATGGAAGCGCTTGGCGATATTGATAGAGGAATAGTCAAGACAAATCGTCTTGCCGTTGCCCATGTCGGACGAGCCATAGTTTTCTCCCGCCTTGAGCACGCTTTCAAGCGTTTCCGCCGCGAAATTGACGCGGTTGAGGAAGAAGTTCACATAGCCGTTGACGGCTTCTGCCCGCGCAACATCCTCATGCGACCACTTTTCGACCACGGTCGTGGCGATTTTCGGCGGTGCCATCCGCAGTGCTTTCGCCAGACGGAACACCGGCAGCGCGTAGTCGCCCATTTTCGGGTCAGGCGGCACGGCAAGCAGACCGCGGATTTCCTCCGCCGTCGGCAGACCCTGCGCGTCCTGCCATGTGTCGGTCAAGCACTGCGCCATCAGTCCGGCGAGTTTCGTTTTCATATCCATAAAGCTCATAACTCCTTATACGCTATGCTTCGATTTCCAACGGCTATCATACCATATTTTCGCCCGCGGCGCAAGGGTTCATCTCAATCCTCGAACGGGACGTAGATACCCTTGCGGAACATATCGCCCACCAGCGTCGAGCGCGCATGGGAACGCCAGCCATCCGCCGTGGAATGTGCGGCGGTTGTATTGATTTCTGTGTTCGGCAGCTTTTCCTTGAGTTGGGCGATAACCTCCGCCGGAACGGGGTTAATCCGCGCGTACTTGCCGCTGTAATTCAGCCACAGTCGCTCCAGCCACGGCATATTCTCCAGCGGCGACCAGTCCGTAATGCTGTTATAGCACAGGTTGAGATCGCGCAGGTGCGTCAGCCCCTCCAGCGGGGTCAAGTCGGAAATGTGGTTGAGAAACAGTTCGAGATATTCCAGATTTTCCAGCTTTGCCAGCGGGGTAATATCCGTGATATTGTTCGCCGCGAGAATCAGCACCTTCAATTGCGGCAAATCCTCCAAGAAGGACAGATCGCTGACCTCGTTGTGCCCAATGTCCAGCGCAACCAGATTGTGGCAGTATTTGAGTACCGAGAACGTCTTGCTGGTATGGAACTTGCTCTGATAAGTATGCTGGGTGGAGAACGCCGTCACATCCGTGCGGACGAGGTGGTCGCCAACGTACATCGTCCAGCCGAACTCCACCTGCGGATAGCGCTCCGAGAGCATTTCCATGTCTGCGCGCTTCATCTTCGTGCCGTACATATCGCACTTTTTCAGGTTCGGCAGCTCGTCCAAAAACGCCGTCAGCTTCTTGAAATCCGACACGACGGTTTTGCCCAAATCAATCGCTTCCGCGTCGCGGTCGAACGTCATGTTGGCGTAGCGAACCGTCGGGGCGGGGGTGGCGGTAGGTTCCGGCGTGGCAGTCGGCACAGGTGTCGGCGTCGGCACACCCGTCGGGGCAGGCGTTTCACCCGGCGCAAGCGTCGCGGGACTTTGCGCAAACGGGATGTATTCGCCGCTCTTGAACATCTTGTAGACAATCTGATAGCGGTCATGCTCACGCCAGCCGCCGCTGGTGGAGTACGACTTGGAATCAACATAAGTATTGGGCAGATGTTCCTTCAGCGAGCGCACAACTTCCTTGGGAATCGGGTCATTCTCCATGTAGTTATTGGAGTTGTAAACCCACAGGCGCTCCAGCTGCGTCAGGTTTTCCAGTGGTGTCCAGTCCTTGACGTAGTTGAAGCAGATATTGAGGTCAATCAGATTCGTCAGCCCGGAAAGGGGAGAAATATCGCGAATCTTGTTCTTGAAAACCTCCAGATACTCCAAATTCGTCAGGTTCGCCAAGGGGGAGATATCCTCCACCTTATTGCAGGCGATAATCAGCACGCGCAATTGGGGCATTTCCGCGAGGAAGGAAATATCCGTCGCCTGATTATGCCCGATGTCAAGCGCGAGCATCTCCGTGCAGTATTTGAGCACCGAAAGCTCCGCACTGGTGTGCGTCGCGCTCTGGTTGTTATGGAGCGTGGAAAACGCGGTGGCATCGGTGCGGACGAGGTGGTCGCCCACGCGCATCGTCCAGCCGAACTTCACCTGCGGATAGCGTGCCGCCAGCATTTCGATATCCTTGCGGCTGATTTTTGTGGCGAACATATCTACCTTGCGCACGTCCGGCAGTTCATCCAGGAAGCGGCACAGCGCGTCGTAATCCGTCACGACATTCTGCCCCAAATCAATTTCCTGCGCCGTCGTGGGAACGGTCAGCGTCATGAAGGACGCCGTTTCCTCCGCCAGCACCGCCGGAATCATCATCAGCAGCGCCAGCACTGCCGTCACGAGCCATTTTCCCATCTGCTTCATCGTTGTTTCCGCCTTTCCTGATTTGTCCAGCTTTCTTCCATTATAGCCGCGAAAGAGGGCGCTTGTCAATGCACGGGTGATACTTTTCCGGCGCGGCGCATAATCTCTGCGCGGAGGGATGCATATGCTGGAGCTGCTTGCGCTGCTGATGCAGCAATGCCTGTTTTTTCTGGGATACATCACCGGGCGATCGGAGTTTCCGCCGGCGCTGAATCGGGCGGAGGAAGCCGAGCTGATTGGGAAATTGGACGCGGGCGACCACAACGCGCGGCAGGAGCTGATTACGCACAACCTGCGTTTGGTGAGCCACATTGCGCGGAAGTACCAGATTCCCGGCTACGGCGCGGACGACCTGATTTCCATCGGCGTGATTGGGCTGATTAAGGCGGTGGACAGCTTCAAATCCGCATCGGGAACGCCGCTGGGGACATACGCGGCACGGTGCATCGAGAACGAAATCCTGATGACGCTGCGCGCAAGCCGGAAGCGGCGCGGGGACGTGTCGCTTTCCGACCCGGTAGGCAGCGATGGCGAAGGCAACGACATCACCTATCAGGACATTCTCGGCACGGACGCGGACGAGTTAGAAAACACGGTCATCCGCCGCGTGACAGCGGAAAAAGTACAGCAGGTACTGCACCGTCTCCCCGCGCGTGAGCGTTTCGTTTTGGAATTGCGCTACGGGCTGACCGACGGCCGTCAGCATCCCCAGCACGAAATTGCGCGCCGCTTAGGCATTTCCCGAAGCTACGTTTCCCGTGTCGAAAAGAAAGCCGTCGCTTTATTACGGGACGAAATCGAAAGGTAGTAGGGGAGACCCAAGGGGCGCTGCCCCTTGACCCCGCAAGGGAGTTTCTCCCTTGACCCTTTCGCGCGATTGAGTTGGTGACTTCTGCATACTGCTTCCGCGTGTTTATTTGGGGAACCCAAGGGGCGCTGCCCCTTGACCCCGGCAGGGACGCTGTCCCTGCACCCTGCAAGGGAGAATGAAACGGGACGAAGTCCCCTCCCTTGACCCTTTCGCGCGATTGAGTTGGTGACGCTATCAGGCTATGCCCGCGTGTTTATCCGAAGAGGCGGAAGGGTATTAAATGCACAGAAATGCCCTCCACAGGCGATGATGCTGTGGAGGGCTATTTCCTTGATTCTGTGTCTGCAAGCGCTCCTGATGCCCTTTGTGGGCGTTTGGCGGCGTTTGCTGCGTTACTCCTCGCCGAGGAAGCGGATTTCGCCGTTCTCCGTCTTTTCCACTGCTGCCAACGAAACCACCTTCAAGCCCATCCCACGCAGTGTTTCGCCGCCGGGCTGGAAGCACTTTTCGATGCAGATACCCGCACCGACGGGATGGCACTCCGCCTGACGGCAAATGTCCATCAAGCCTTTGAGCGCTTCGCCGTTAGCAAGAAAATCATCAATCAGCAGCACACGCTGTCCCTTTTCCAGACAACGTTTGCCAACGTGGATGGTACTGGTCGTCTGGTGGGTAAAGGAGAAAACATCAGCGGTATACACATCGTCGCCAAGGTTGCGGCGCTGACCCTTTTTGGCGATAATGACGGGCAGGTCGCCCATCGCCAGCGCAGTGGTCATGGCAAAGATGATGCCGCTGGCTTCGACGGTAAGGATGCAGTCAATCTGGTCATTGCGGAAAGCGTCCGCAAACGCCTGACCAATATGGCGTGCGAGGGCGGTATCGACGCGGTGGTTGAGGAAGCGCTCGACGCGGACAACGCCGCCGGGGAGGATGTCACCGTCTTGAAGAATGCGCTGCTGAAGTTCCTGCATGGTGTGATTCCTGCCTTTTTTGCTGATTTTTTTGTAGGTTGCAACTGCTGCGTTTCCGCTCCCGGATAAACACGCGGAAGAAGCATGAAAGTGAAACCAACTCAATCGCGAGATGGGTGTCGAGAGGGTCGAAGACCCTTCGCGGGTGCAGGGCAGAGCCCTGCTGGGGTCAAGGGGCAAAGCCCCTTGGGTCTCCCCCATAAATTGAAGGAGAAAGCAATGACGAAACTCAAGGTTGGAATGATTTCGCTGGGATGTAATAAGAACCGCGTGGATAGCGAGACCGCGCTGGGGCTGCTGCGGGAGCACGGGTATGAGCTGACGAACGATCCCGCGCAGGCGGATGTGCTGATGGTGAACACCTGCGGGTTCATCGCGTCGGCGAAGGAGGAGTCCATCGACGCGATTCTCGACATGGCGCGGTACAAGCAAATCGGCAAATGCCGTGCGCTGGTGGTCACGGGCTGCCTTGCCCAGCGCTACGAGAAGGATTTGATGCAGGAGATTCCTGAAATCGACCTGCTGATGGGCGTCAACCAGTATCAGCAGCTGCCTGACGCGCTGGAAAAGGCGCTTGGCGGCGTGCGCAAGACCTACTGCATGGACGACCACACCTACTACGCCCACGACCGCGTGCTGACCACCCCGTCGTACACCGCGTACACCCGCATCGGCGAGGGCTGCTCGAACTGCTGCACGTTCTGCGCGATTCCGAAAATCCGCGGCCCGTACCGCTCCCGCCCCGAAGCCGACATCCTCCGCGAAATCGAAAGTTTGGCCAAGCAGGGCGTGAAGGAGCACATCCTCGTTGCGCAGGACACGTCGCGCTACGGCATGGATTTCGGCGGCGGATCGAAGCTGGCGGAGCTGATGCAGAAGGCGGCGAAAATCGACGGCGTGGACTGGCTGCGCGTCCTCTACTGCTATCCGGAGGAAACCAGCGAGCAGCTGCTGGACATCATCGCAAACACGCCCAATATTTGCAGTTATGTTGATTTGCCGATTCAGCACGTCAACGACGCGGTGCTGAAGCGGATGCACCGCCGCGGCACAAGCGCCGATATTCGCCGCGCTGTCAAGGGCGCGCACGAGCGCAGCATCACCCTGCGCACGTCGATTATCGTCGGCTTCCCCGGCGAGACGGAAGAGCAGTTCCAAGAATTGCTTGATTTCCTGCCCCAAGCCGAGTTCGACCGTCTCGGCGCGTTCACCTACTCCCCCGAAGAGGGCACGCCCGCCGCGAAAATGCCCGACCAAATTCCGGAGGAGGTCAAGGCGGAGCGGCTCGACCGGCTGATGAAGCGGCAGGCCGCCATCGCGCGGAAGAAGAATCAGGCGCGCGTGGGCACGGTGGAGAAAGTGCTCGTGACCGACCGCAACGCGCGCGGCGAAATCCTCGGCAGAAGCCAGCGCGAAGCCCCCGAAACCGACGGCGAAATCATCTTCACCGCGGGCGAAAGCAAAATGCCCAGCGTCGGCGATTTCGTGGACGTCCGCATTGAAAAAGCCAGCACCTACGACCTGACAGGGGTGATTGCATGAACCTGCCCAACAAATTGTCGCTCCTGCGCGTCGCGCTGATTCCGGTGATGGTGGCGCTGATGCTCCCGCAGACCCTCGTTTGCGATCTGCTCGCCGCCGCCGTGTTCGCCGTCGCTGCCCTGACGGATTATTTTGACGGCCATATCGCTCGCTCCCGCCACCTGATTACCGATTTCGGCAAGTTCATCGACCCCGTCGCGGACAAGCTGCTCAACCTCTCCGCCATGATGATGCTTGTCCAGCGCGGGACGCTGCCGGGCTGGGTCGTCGTGCTGATTTTGGCGCGCGAACTCGCCGTTGACGGTCTGCGCATGGTCGCCGTGGGGCAGGGGCGCGTGATTGCCGCGGGCAAGCTCGGCAAAATCAAGACCGCCAGCCAGATGGTGATGCTCCTCTTCGTGCTGATTACGCACCAGCCCGCTCTGACCGCCCCCGCGTGGGACGTGGTCAACGCGACTGTCCTCGGCGCGCCGTGGATGCGGTGGATCAGCACCGCGCTGACGCTGTGGGTCGCCGCCATCACCCTCTGGAGCGGCATCGACTACTTCGTCCGCAACAAGGACTGCATCAAGGATATGTGATGCTTTCAGAAGCAATCAACTCACAAAATCATAACTAACGATAACAACCAAGTGTGGAGGTGTGCGCTGCGAAGGGGTCGAGGGGGCGAGCGCAGACATTCGTCTGTTTTCATTGCCCCCTCGTCGCGTCCGCAGACGCGAAATCCCTGCGTAACAAAAAGGTTAATTCCGCTTCACACGGAAGCTGCCGAACCCCGCGCCACGGTTTCTTCCACCGCCTTGGCGACAACCTCTGCCATCGACATTTTCGGAGCGCCAGCAACACTTGCCTGACACCGGCTCACCGGCAGCAGAATCTTGTGCGCCTTGCTGCGCCCGACCGCCAGCGCCATGTTCGCGGTCACTTCGCCAAGCATCGCGTCGCACAGCACCATGCCAATCGGGCAAAGAATCAAATCCGCCATCCCGGCGCATACCACGACGGCGTTTTCGCCCGTCGCCACTTGGTCTGCCCCCGCGCGGAGCATCGCTGCCGTCGCCAGCGCGTTCGTCCCCACCGCAATCAACGGCTGATTTGGCAGCGCTTTCTTCAGCCCCTCGACCAGCTGACGCCCCATGCCGCCGCCCTGCGCATCAAGAATGACAATTTTCATGCGGATTTTTCCTCCTCGTGCATGTTGCATTTTTCTTGATTAGTATAGCATACAATGGGTTGGGCGTTCAAGGGGACTTTTCAGCGGGAATGCCGGTTTGTTATGTTTTCAGAGCAGAAACAGTACACAAACTATAACCATTTTCGCTGACGACCAAGAAACAGGAGTGTGCACCGCGAAGCAGTCCAGAGGGCGATCGCAAAGCCCTCTGGTCGCTCCCACAGGAGCGAAATCTCTGCGCAACATATACCAACAAGCCAGAAAGAAGGCTGCCAGTCATGAAAAAGATTGTTTTAACCGGCGGGGGCACGATGGGTCATGTGACCCCCAACCTCGCCCTCCTGCCGCACCTCCTCGCCGCCGGCTACGAAGTCCACTACATCGGCACGGAAAACGGCATGGAAGCCGAGAAGCTCCGCAATGTCCCCGGCGTCATCTACCACGGGGTGAAGACCGGCAAGCTCCGCCGCTACTTCGACTGGAAGAATTTCACTGACCCCTTCCGCGTCGCCGCGGGCGCGTTCCAGTCCGCGCACCTCATGGGCAAAATTAAACCGGATGTTTGCTTCAGTAAGGGCGGATTCGTCGCTGTGCCGGTCGTGTTCGGCGCGTGGCTGCATCACGTTCCCGTCGTCTGCCACGAAAGCGATTTAACCCCCGGTTTGGCGAATAAGCTCAGCCGCCCGTTCGTCAAGCGAATCGCCACCACCTTCCCCGAATGCGCGCAAATGCTCGGCGCCAAGGCGGAGATGGTCGGCACGCCCCTGCGCCCGGAGCTTTTCCGCGGCAGCCGCGCTAAGGGCTTGTCCTTCCTGCGCTTCGACGGCACGAAGCCCGTTCTGCTGATGATGGGCGGATCGCTCGGCGCGCAGGCGGTCAATAAGGCGCTGCGGGACGCGCTGCCGATGCTCACCGGCGCGTTTGATGTCGCCCATATCTGCGGCAAGGGCAACCTTGACCCGACGCTTGATAAAACCCCCGGTTACACGCAGGTGGAGTTCCTCGATCAGGAATTGCCGGATGTGCTCGCCGCCGCCGACCTTGTGCTCTCCCGCGCGGGCAGCAACGCCCTGATGGAGTTCCAAGCGCTTGCCCGTCCGCTGCTGCTTGTCCCGTACCCCAAGGGTGCCAGCCGCGGCGACCAGATTCTCAACGCCCAAAGCCTTGAAAAACGCGGACTCTGCCACGTTCTCCTGCAGGAAAACATGACCCCGCAGACCCTGACCGACGCGCTGATGCAGACGTGGGCGGAGCGCGACAAACTGACCGCCGCCGTCAAAAACGCCCCTCCCGCCGATGGCACAAAGCGCGTGCTGGAGATGATTGAAGAGGTGCAGACCCGAAAGGCTTGAGCGTGCGCCGGAAATCCCATTAAATCTGCGGTTACAACCAGCAAGTTCATAAAGCCAACCCTTCGCCCGACTGCGCCCCACGCCAGCCGGGCGTTTCTCATGCCCCAAAGCGCACACACCATTCCTCATTCCTCATTCCGCATTACGAATTCCGAATTTTTTCTTCACGCCGCCCCATGCTCCGCCTTGAACGCCGCCAAAAGCTCCCGCCCCTCCTCCCGCGTGTGCATCAGCGCATTCCCTTGCGCCATACTCCGTGCGTACAGGTAGTCCTCCATCTCCGTCACTGTCCGAACACCCGCGCCGCCCCAGTCCGTCAGCAGCTGAATCAGGTAATTCACCGCGTTCGTCGGATTCGCCTCCGCCGTTTTGGCGACCGCCTGAATCATCAGCCCGTCCTCGAACGGGTAGCGATTGAACGCCGCCATCACCTGATTCAGCTGATTCTCCGTGAACACCTGATGCAGCAGCACTTTACCCGCCAGTTTCGCGCTCTCCCGCACTGACCGCGGAAACGCCCCCTCGCGCGCGCCCGCATCCGTACACGCATACGCACCCGTACACGCGCCTGCGCCCGCGTATCCGGCAGAGAAAGCAGATGTCTCCGTTTCATCATCATTCGTTTTCCTTGTTGGGTTTGCGTTTTCCGTTTCTGTTTCTGTATAGTTTATATTAGTGTCGTGGAAATCGGGCGTATTTCCGTGGCAATCGGTTGTGCAATCGGTTGGACAAACGGTTGTGCAATCGCTTGGGTAAACGCTTGGGTAATTCGGATGATCACGGGGATAGTCGCGGATTTCGGGGCAATCGGCGTAGCAATCAGCGGGAGAATCGGGATTGTCACGGGGATCGTCACGGATTTCAGAGCAATCAGCAGGGCAATCGGCTGTGCTATCAGCACCGATTTCACGCGGATAGTCACGCTCAACAGCGCCTTTTCCGTCGCAAACGGAGAAGTAATGCAGGCGGTACGCGGGCGGCGTGCGCTTCTTTTCGCCGGGAATGTACTCCAAAAGCCCGGATTCGCAGAGCGTGCGTCGAGCGTCGGCGAGGGCGGTGGCGCTCATGGGAAAGTAGGCGAGCAGATACGGGTTGTCGATGCGGAGGAAACCGTCGCACCAGTCACCGCCGCGGGCGTGCTGGTTCATGATTTCAATCAGCTTATACCACAGCAGCTGGGCGCTGGCGGGAAGGCGGGTTCGCGCGGCGAATGTGTTGAAACGGCGGATTTCAATCAAGTAGTTTACATTGCACATTTGGGTCATTCCTTTCGGATTTTATTCGCCGCTATTGCGACAGTGATATTGTAGAACGGGGAATGGATGTTCGTCAAGCAAATTTGATTTCATTTGATTTCGCTTGATTTCATTTGATTTTGGAGGGAAAACTAACTGCATTTTTTTGTCGCGCAGGGGATTTCGCGTCTGCGGACGCGACCAAAGGGCTTTGCGCTCGCCCTTTGGAAACCTTCGCAGTGCACGCGCCTGTTACTTAATTTTTATCGCGGCAGGAAATTTGCACCCATGCTTCTTGAACTCTTTGTTACATGAGATAACCGAACTTCCCCAAAACAAAAAGCCCCGTGCCTTTCCGGTTCCGGAAAAAACACGGGGTGCATTCGATTGCAATTGCTTACAGGCGCTTGAAACCCTTGCGGCCGTCGTCGAGCAGGGAGGCGTAGGCGCCGGGGTCTTCCACGGCAATGCCGCAGCCGAGAACGACGCTGGTCTGCGGGTCGTCGGCGACGCCGCAGGGGATGTGCAGGGCGGTGTAAATCGCTTCGGGCAGGCGCGCCAGTCCCGCTGCGCCGCCGCTTAAGACGATGCCGTCATCAAAAATATCGGACGCCAGCTGCGGGGGTGTGCGCACCAGAACGTCCTGAATGCTGCCGATGAGGGCGGCGACGGGGTCTTTCAGCGCCTCGTAGATTTCAGCGGCGTGAATCTCCTGCGTGCGGGGCAGGCCGGAGAGCTGGTTGCGGCCGACGACGGGCATGGCAAGGTTCGCTTCGTCGGTTTCAGGCTTCATCGCCGTGCCGATGTTGATTTTAATCTGCTCGGCGGTGCGCTCGCCAATCAGCAGAGAGTACTTCTTGCGGATGTAGCGGACAATCGCGTCGTCAAAGTAGTCGCCGGCGTAATAGACGCTGGAGGACTGGACGATTTCGCCCTCGGAAATAACGGCAATATCAGTGATGCCCGCGCCCATGTCCACAATCATGCGGCCGTAGCGCTGGCGCAAATCCATGCCGACGCCAAGCGCCGCCGCGAGCGGACGGTCAAGCAGATAGGTACGCTTCACGCCCGCGTCCAGCAGGATGTTGATGAGGGAGTGCTTTTCCGTCTCGGTCACGCCGGAAGGGACGCTCATGACGACGCGCGGCCCGGAGAACAGGCGCTTGGACAGCACACCGTTCAAGAAGAAGCGGAGCATGGTGTTCGTCAGCTCAAAATCCGCGACGGTGCCCTGCTTCAGCGGGCGAATCGCCATGATGTTGCTGGGCGTGCGGCCGACCATGCGCTGGGCATCGTCCCCGATGGCCAGCACCTTCTTGGTGGAGCGCTCAATGGCGACTACCGCCGGTCTGCGGAGCACAAGCCCCTTGCCCTGCTGGTAAATCAATACATTGGAGGTTCCAAGGTCAATGCCCAAATCGTTCAGCTGCGCCATCGCATACTCTCCATTTCCCGGCACGCTTTTCGCGCCGTACACACCATTATACCATCAAAAACGGAAAACGTAAACAGGTTTTTTCGGGCGGATGGCTATTTTCGGGCGCTGGAACATAAAAATTCGATGAGAAAGGGGGCTGTGCATCATGGAGAAGGAGCCGTTTTTCCCGTCGGAGGTGACGGGCGGCGCATTCAAGGTGACGCTGACGGGGCGCGGCCGCGCGTGGGTGGAGCAGCATCAGGGTCTGCTGGGGTACACGGCGGAGGAGGCGCTCTTCCGCACGAAGGAGGGTACGCTGCGCATTAGCGGGGCGAACCTGCGCTTCCTGCGCTATTCATCATCAGACGCGATTGTGACCGGGCGAATTGACGCTATCAGCGTGCTGGGAGGCGGAACATGAGCGGGCGGCCGTGGCTTATCGCCGTCACGGTGGATGGGGTCAATCTGCCGCGGTTTTTGCGCCGCGCGGGGGAAATGGGGCTGCTGCTGACGGGCGTGCGCATCCGCGGCAAACATCTCAGTGCCTTTGCCCGCGAGGATGATGTGATGACGCTGCGGATGATGGCGGAAAACGGGGGCTGGCGCTTCTCGGTGGGCAATCGGCAGGGCACGGGACGGCTGATGACGTGGATTCGCCATCGGCTGGCGCTGCTTTCCGCGCTGATGCTGGGCATTGGCGCGCTCATCGGCGCGTCGCAGGTGATGTGGCGCGTGGAGATTGAAAACGCCGGGATTTACGCCGCGGATTTGCCCGAATACCTGCAGGCGCTGGGCATCACCCCGCCGATGCGAAAAAGCGACGTTCATCCGGGTCAGCTGCGTGACCTGCTGGAATGGCGCTACCCGGAAACGGCGTGGGTGGAGTGCGGCTGGCGGGGGATGACGCTGCTGATTCGCATGGTGGACGGCGTGCCAGCGGGAACGCCCTTGTCCGAGACGGGCGCGGGGGACGTGGTCGCCGCGCGGGACGGCATCGTCGATAGCATCCGCACGAAGGCGGGCACGGCGCTTGTTCAGCCCGGCGACGTGGTGCGCAAGGGGCAAATCCTCATCCGCGGCGAGGAACGCACGGGCAGCGGCGTGCGGGCGGTATCAGCGCGCGGGGTGGTGATGGCGCGCGTGTGGGACGCGGCGGCGGTTCGCATGGACTTGACGGAGCTGCACACATCGTATTCCGGGCGCACGGAGGAAAGCGTGACGGTCGTCAGCCCGTGGTTCGCCCTGTGGCATGAGCCGGAGAGCGCGTTCCATCAGGCGGATGTGTCCCGGCGCACGCTCCCGCTGGGCGGCTTCTTCCTGCCGCTCACCTGCGTGTGGGAAAAGCGGTATGAATGTGAAATTACGAAACAAAATCGGGCAAATGAGGAAATAACTGCCGAAGCAAGCATAGCGGCTTTGCGAAAACTGCGCGAAATCATCGGTACGAACGAATCTTTGGTTGACAAGTGGGTAAATTGTAGTATGATAGATCATGAGGTACTGTTGGCAGTGGCAACGGGCGAAAGGCTTGTGGATATTGCCGAGCAGATACCCAGCGGCGCGCCAGATAAGGGATACTAATTCTCATCTAAACCATGTCATTCGCCCAGCATCTTTTCCGCCCCGGCTTTGCTTCGTTCCGCTCGCGCGTACCTCCAGTACGCCTCGCTTCACTCAGCTTTGCCGGAACGAAAAATCTGCTATGCTCGATGCCATGTTTTGGAATCGAATTAGTATGAACTTGATTGTCGCCGTTTCAAATGGAAAGAAGGACATCGTTTTTGACTGAAACGAGAAAGATTCCCCTGACGCTGGATTCGATGGATGCCTATATGTCCCTGTTCGGGCTGAACGACCAGAATGTTGCGCTGGTGGAGCAGGAGTGCGGAGTCACTGTCTCCCTGCGCGGCTCGGAGCTGTTCCTCACGGGCGAAGCGGAGGATGCGGGGCTGGCGGAAAGCGTCATCCTGAAGCTGCTGGAGATGATCCGCCGCGGCGATCTGGTTGACCGCACGCGCATCCGCTACGCCATCGCCCTGGCACGCGAGGGCGACGTGGATCGCATCGACGAGATTCTGCGCTCCGTCGTCGCCATCACCCACCGCGGCAAGCAGATTCGCTGCAAGACGCTGGGGCAGCAGGAGTATGTGCAGGCCATCCGCGACCATGACCTCACGTTCGCCGTCGGCCCGGCAGGTACGGGCAAGACGTATCTGGCAATGGCGCTGGCTGTCGTGGCGCTGAAAAACAAGGAGATTGAGCGCATTGTGCTCACGCGCCCGGCGGTGGAGGCGGGGGAAAAGCTGGGCTTCCTGCCCGGCGACCTGACGCAGAAGGTTGACCCGTATCTGCGCCCGCTCTACGACGCGCTGTACGACTTCATGGGCGTGGACAGCTACCAGAAGCTGCTGGAGCGCGGCGTGGTGGAGGTTGCCCCGCTGGCGTACATGCGCGGCCGCACGCTGTCGGATTCCTTCATCATTCTGGACGAGGCGCAGAACACGACTTCTGAACAGATGAAGATGTTCCTGACGCGTCTGGGCTTCCACAGCAAAGTCGTCGTTACCGGCGACATCACCCAGACGGACTTGCCTTACGGGAAGAAATCCGGCTTGGCGGAAGCAATCGAAATTTTGAAGGACATTCCGGAAATCGGCATGGTGCACCTGACGCACAAGGACGTCGTCCGCCACGAGCTGGTGCAGACGATTGTCAAGGCGTATGACGCCTACTACCATCGGGAAGCGGAAGGGCAGCGCCCGTAAATCCGCCCCCTCCGGTGCAGAAGGAGTGATAACTACATGCGTAAACGCGAAAACAAGCAGAACCACCGCCCGATTCTGCGCCGCTTCACCACTTGGCTGCACGGCGCGGGCGCGAAATGCGCGCTCATTTACGCCGTCGGCACGCTGGTGCTGCTGGTCTTGTTTGCCGCGGCGTGCGCACCGCAGCGCTACAGCCTGAGCGTCGGCGCGATTTCGCACCAGACGATTACCGCCACGAAGGACGTGGAGGACACGGTGACGACCGAAAGCCGCCGCCGCGAAGCCTCCGTCCGTGTGGAAGCGACCTACCACTTTCAGGAGGGCGTGACCGAAAGCGTGCTGAGCGACCTCGACGAGACGTTCCGCCAGCTGCGCATTGTGCAGCAGTATGGGCTGACCCTGCGCGTGCAGGACGGCGAAACCGCGACGGAAACGAACCTCGCGGCGACCTTCAGCGCGGAGGAAATCGACTACGCCCTCCAGCAGGTGGAAGCCGTGCCGCTCACGCGCTATCAGGCGACCGTCCTCATGCGCGCCAGCACGGAGAATTTCGACACCATGGCGGTGACGGTGCGCCTCGCGGTGGAAAGCGCGCTGAACACCACCATCCGCGAAGGGCAGGTCAGCCAGTCCATCGCGACGATTAAGCAGATTGCGGGCTACCGCGTCGAAACGTCGCTGATGCAGAACATCGTGCCCATCGTGCTCAACCACTGCGTCCGCCCGAACATGGTCATTGACCAGGAATTGACCGCGCAGGCGCAGGAAAACGCCGCCGCGCAGGTGGAGCCGGTGGTGTACCTGCAGGGGCAGAACATCATCCGCGAGGGCGAGCGCGTGCAGGCGAATCAGCTTGCTATGCTGGAGGCGCTGGGGCTGCTGGATACCGCGTCGTATGATTATGACATCTACCTCGGCGCGCTGCTGCTCATCGCTATTTCCATGTCGATGCTGATTTTGATGCTCGTTATCCTTGCGCCGGAGGTTTTGAGGGATGTACGCCGCTCCAGCGTCATCATGGTGGTGCTGGTGCTGTGCGAAGGACTGTGCGTGATTGCCGTCAAGCTGCTGGATGTCTACCTTGCCCCGGTTGTGATGGCGGCGATGCTGCTGACTACGCTGCTGAGTGCGCGCGTCGGCATTTCCGCCACGTTTACCATGGCGCTGATTGCGGCGGGGCTTAGCGCGGGCAGCTCCAACGCCTACTCGGCGGAAATGGTGCATTTGATACTCACGGGCGTCGTCTCCGGCATCGTCGCCGTGCAGTACTTGAAGGATAAGCCGCAGCGTGTCCGCATGGTGATTGCGGGCGTGATTGTCGCGGTGGTGAATATGGTCGTCATCCTCGCCATGAGCCTGATGACCTCCAACAATATATCCGGCATGATGACCAACGCCATGTGGTCGATGGCGGGCGGCATTTTGAGCGGCCTGATTTCCGTGGGCTTCCAGCCCGTGTTCGAGGCGGCGTTCAACCTCGCCACGCCCGCGAAGCTGCTGGAACTGGCGAACCCGAATCAGCCGCTGCTGCGCCGTCTGCTGCTGGAAGCGCCCGGCACATATCACCACGCGATTGTGGTGGCGAATCTGGCGGAAGCAGCGGCGGAGAAAATCGGCGCGAACCCGCTGCTGGCGCGCACAGGCGCGTATTTCCATGACATCGGGAAACTCAAGCGCCCGCTGTACTTCAAGGAAAACCAGATGGGCGACAACCCGCACGACCGCACCGACCCGTATGTATCCGCCGCGATTGTTACGGCGCATACCCGCGATGGTCTGGCGCTGGCGCAGAAATACCACCTGCCGCCTGAAATCCAGACGATTATCATGGAGCATCACGGCGACACCCCCGTGATGTACTTCTACCACAAAGCCTTGCAGATGGCGGACGGCAAGCCGGTTGATATTGCCGATTTCCGCTATGACGGTCAGCGCCCGACGACGAAGGAGAGCGCCATCGTCATGCTGGCGGACACCATCGAGGCGGCGGTGCGTTCCATCCCTGACCCCACGCCCAAGGCGATTGAGCAGTTCATCGAGCGCCTTGTCCGCGGCAAGCTGGAGGACGGACAGCTCAGCAATTCGCCGCTGACCTTGCGCGATATCGACGCGATTTGCGAAGCGTTCTGCAAGGTCTTGAATGGCGTGTTCCACGAGCGCATTGAGTACCCGACGGTGAACGTCCCCGCGCGCCCGCTCGTCAAGGCGGAAAAGGAAGCGGAGAAGGAAACGAAGCAGATGCAGGCGGAAATCAAGGCGGAAAAGCCGGCGGAAGCGGAAAAAACACCCGAAGTGAAGGCAGAAGCGAAGGCGGAGAAACAGGGGGAAGCGGAAAAAACACCCGAAGTGAAGCCAGAAGCGAAGGCGGAAAAGCCGGATGTGCCGGAAAAGCCCGCCGCGCCGGTGGAGGAAAGCGAGGAGAACACATGAAACTGCTTTGGCAGATTGACACGCAGGTTGACCCGCGCTATTTGTCCCTGATGCAGACGGCGGCGGACTGCGCCCTGTGGATGGAAGGCGTTTCGCGTCCCTGCGCGGTGAACATCCGCATTTGCGGCGACGACGCGATTCACGAAATCAACCGCGAGTACCGCGGCGTTGACCGCGCGACGGACGTGCTGTCCTTCCCGACGGTGAATTATCCGGCAGGCAAAACGGCGGGGCAGTGCGATAAGCTGCTTGCGCGCGAGCTGGATGACGAGGTGGATGCCTGTATGCTCGGCGATCTCATCATCTCCATGCCGCATGTGCTGGCGCAGGCGGCGGAGTATGGGCATTCCCCGGAGCGGGAGGCGGCGTATTTGACCGTCCACGGTCTGTGCCACCTGATGGGCTATGACCACATTGAGGATGAAGACAAAAAGAAGATGCGGGCGATGGAGGAGAAGATTCTGTCCGCCATCGGCATGACGCGCGATGGCGAAACGCAGACCGACGTTTCCGACGAGACGCTGCTGGAAATGGCGCGGCAGGCGATGCTGCGGAGCTATTCGCCCTATTCCGGCTATCCGGTCGGCGCGGCGCTGCTGTGCGCGGATGGGCGCGTGTTTCAGGGCTGCAACATCGAGAACGCGTCGTTCGGCTTGACGAACTGCGCCGAGCGCACGGCGATGTTCAAGGCGGTCAGCGAGGGCGTGCGGGAATTCACCGCGATTGCGATTGCCTCGCGCGACGCCGCCCCTTGGCCCTGCGGTGCGTGCCGGCAGGTACTCAACGAATTCGCACCGAATATCCGCGTACTGGTGACGTGGCAGGGCGGCACGGAAAGCGCGACCCTGCCGGAACTGCTGCCGCACGGCTTCGGCCCGCAGCAGCTGACGACGAAGGAGTAAAATCAGGAGAAAAATCATGAGCGAAAATACGAAATTCCATTCTGGATTTATTACCATTGTGGGTCGCCCGAATGTGGGCAAATCCACCTTGATGAACGCGATGGTTGGCGAGAAAATTGCGATTGTCTCCAGCCGCCCGCAGACGACGCGCAACCGCATTATGGGCGTGATGACGCGCCCTGACTGGCAGATTGTGTTCCTCGACACCCCCGGCATCCACACGCCCCGCACGAAGCTGGGCGAAAGCATGATGCAGTCCGTCAAGGACGCGATGGACGGCATGGATGGCGTGCTGGTGCTGGTGGACGCGACGCAGGTGGGCGAACACGACCGCGCCATCGTCCGTGATATGGCGGGCAAGAAAGTACCGAAGGTGCTGGCGATTAACAAGATTGACCTGCTGCCGCCGGAAAAGCTGCTGGGGCTGATTGCATCCTTCGCCGACCTTGGCTATGACGCGATTATCCCCATCAGCGCCAAAACCGGCGACGGGCTGGATGACCTGACGAAGCAGCTTTCCACGCACCTGCCGGAAGGCCCGAAGTATTTCCCGGACGATATGATGACCGACCAGCCGGAGCGGCTGATTTGCGCGGAGCTGATTCGCGAGAAGGCGCTCCAGCATTTGCGCGACGAAGTGCCGCACGGCATCGGCGTGGAAATGATGGGCATGGAGAAGATGAACGACAACTTCATGGAAATCAACGCGACGATTTACTGCGAACGCGACGCGCACAAGGGCATCATCATCGGCAAGCACGGCGCAATGCTGCAAACCATCGGCTCGGAGGCGCGCGAGGACATCGAGAAGCTGCTGGGGCTGCATGTGAATTTGAAGCTGTGGGTGAAGGTGCGTCCCGACTGGCGCAACCGTGCATCGGATTTGCGCACGCTGGGGTATGACGCGAAATAAAAGGGGGATTTGCGTATCCCCCTGACCCTAAGCAGGGGAAGCCGATGCGGGCTTCTCCTGCATCATTGTGCGGCAGGGGTTTCGCCTCTGCGGAGGCGACCAAAGGGCAATGAAAACAGACGAACGTCTGCGATCGCCCTTTGGAAGCCTTCGGTGCACACTCCTGTTTATTGACTTCTATCGGAAGTTATTTCGTTAGTGGACAAAAGTCAACCATGCCTATCCCCAAAAAAATCAATGCGAAGGAGACAATCACCATGGGCAAGTATTTCGGAACGGACGGATTCCGCGGAGAAGCGAACAAGGAGCTGACCGCTGACCATGCCTACCGGGTGGGACGCTTTCTCGGCTGGTACTACGGCGAGTGCAAGCGCCGCAATGGCGACCACACCCGCCCGCGCATCGTCATCGGCAAGGATACCCGCCGTTCCAGCTATATGTTCGAGTATTCGCTCGTCGGCGGGCTGACCGCGTCCGGCGCGGATGCGTACCTTCTCCATGTCACCACGACCCCGTCCGTCGCGTTCGTCGCGCGGCTCGATGGCTTTGACTGCGGCATCATGATTTCCGCCAGCCATAACCCGTACTACGACAACGGCATCAAGCTCATCAACGGGCAGGGCGAAAAGATGGATGAGGACACGATTGCCCTTGTCGAAGCCTACCTGGACGGGCATCTGGAATGCTTCGGGGAGACGTGGGACGAAATTCCCTTCGCGCATCAGGAGCAGATTGGCTGCACGGTGGACGATGTGTCCGGGCGCAACCGCTATGTCGGCTACCTGATTTCGCTGGGGCTGTACTCCTTCCGCGGACGGCGGATTGCGCTGGACTGCGCCAACGGTTCCAGCTGGAACATCGCCAAGGCGGTTTTCGACGCGCTGGGGGCGACGACGCTGGTCATCAACGCCGAACCGAACGGGCTGAACATCAACCGCGACGCGGGTTCGACGCACATCGGGGGCTTGCAGAAGTTCGTCGTCGAAAACCACTGCGACGTGGGCTTTGCCTTCGACGGCGACGCGGACCGCTGCCTGTGCGTGGACGAAACGGGCATGGAAATCACCGGCGACCACATTCTCTTCATCTGCGGACGGCACATGAAGCAGACGGGTGAGCTGCTGGGCAACACGGTCGTCGCGACGGTGATGAGCAATCTGGGGCTGTTCCGCGCGCTGGATGACCTTGGCATTGCATCCGCCAAGACCGCCGTGGGCGACAAGTACGTCTACGAGTACATGACGAAGAACAACTGCCGTCTGGGCGGCGAGCAGTCCGGGCACATTATCTTCAGCAAGTACGCGTCAACCGGCGACGGCATCCTGACGAGCCTGAAGGTGATGGAGGTCATGTGCGCGGCGAAGAAAACGCTGCATCAATTGGCTTCTGACCTGACGATTTATCCGCAGAAGCTGATTAACGTGCGGGTAAAGGACAAGAAGGCGGCGCAGGCGGACGCGAAGGTGCAGGAAGCGATTCGCGCGGCGGAGGAAAAGCTGGGCGACACGGGGCGCGTGCTTGTGCGCGAGAGCGGCACGGAGCCGCTGGTGCGCGTGATGGTGGAAGCGCAGGACGCGGCGCTGTGCGCGCAGTGCTGCGAGAAGATTGCGCAGACCATCCGGGCGCAGGGGTGGGCGTTGTAACCGAAGGAGTCCAGAGGGCGATCGCAGACTTCGCCTGTTTTCATGCCCTCTGGAAGTAACTCTTTTTACCAGATTGATAGCAAAGTCAACTATGCCTATACGTCATAAAATCCGCAAGATTATGCATGAAACAGCATAAAAAGCCCTGCTGCGCATGAAGAACATGGCGTGGCAGGGCGTTTTTCTTGCAAAAATCCATTGCAAAATCAGCGGAAAACAGGTACAATAGAGTAGGGGAGAAACCGTTTTCCCGGAAAGGCGTGGAACGCATGGATTTGTTCGACCTGATAGGTCCCGTGATGATTGGGCCAAGCAGCTCCCATACCGCGGGCGCGGCGCGCATTGGGCTGACCGCGTATTCGCTGCTGGGCGAAAGGGTGGTCAAGGCGGATGTCGGGCTGCATGGCTCGTTCGCCAAAACATACCGCGGGCATGGCACAGACCGCGCTATCGTCGGCGGATTGCTGGGTATGCACGTCGACGACCCCCGCCTGCGCGATTCGCTGGAAATCGCCCGTCAACAGGGCATGGACGTGCGCTTTGAGCAGGTCAATCTCCGTGGGGCGCACCCGAACACCGTCCGGCTGCACGTCACGGGGGAGCGCGGCACGGCGCTGACCCTCGAAGCGGCGTCCGTCGGCGGCGGCAACATCGAAATCCACCGCATCAACGGCTTGAGCGTCAATTTCACCGGCAAGGCGGACACGATGATTATCCACCACATCGACATGCCCGGCGCGATTGCGGCGGTCACGACGACCTTGGCGCGCCACCGCGTCAATATCGCGAACATGCAGGTCTATCGCCGCAAACTCGGCGGAGACGCCATGATGGTGCTGGAGCTTGACGGCGCGCCCTCCCAGGCGGACTTGGACATCATCCGCCAAATCCCCGATATCAGGAGCTGCACGTTCCTCAAAAGGAGGGATGACTGATGGACTATACGCTGCACGAATGGGTGCGCATGGCGAGCCATCATGGGTCGATTGCGCGGTGCGCGATTGAAAAACAGGCGGAGGAATCCGGGCTGGACGCGCTGGCGGTGCGCGAAAAAATGCGCCATCACCTGCGCGTGATGCAGGAGGCGGCGCAGCAGGGGCTGGATGAGCGCCTGCGCAGCGTTACCGGGCTGACGGGCGGGCAGGCGGCGCTGATGATGAAGCGCCTGCAGGCGGGCAAGTGTCTGGCGGGAAATTTGCTGGGCAAGGCGGAAGTGTACGCGCTGGCGACGGCGGAGTGCAACGGCTGCATGGGCAAAATCGTCGCTGCCCCGACGGCGGGCGCGTGCGGGATTCTGCCCGGCGCGGTGCTGGCGATGATGGAAGAAAAAGGCGCGACGGAGGAACAGGCGGTGGACGCGCTGTTCGTCGCGGCGGCGGTCGGTCAGGCGATTGCGACGCAGGCGAGCATCTCCGGCGCGGAGGGCGGCTGTCAGGCGGAATGCGGCTCGGCGGCGGCAATGGCGGCGGCGGCGCTGGTGTATCTGGAGGGCGGCAATCCGCAGCAGTGCGCGGACGCGGCGGCGTTTGCGCTGATGAACCTGCTGGGACTGGTCTGCGACCCCGTCGGCGGGCTGGTGGAAGTGCCCTGCGTGTACCGCAACGTGGGCGCGTCCGGCATCGCGTTCACGGCGGCGGACATGGTGCTCAGCGGCATTCGCTGCCCGATTGAGCCTGACGAGGTGATTCTGGCAATGAAGGAAGTTGGCGACGCGCTGCCGACATCCCTGCGCGAAACCGGCGAAGGCGGCTGTGCGGCGTGCGAAAGCATCTGCAAGCGCCTGCATCACAAGGAGTAAGAATATGTACATCCAGCAAGTCAACCAAGACGGCGTGTCCATTGCGCTGATTCGCAGCGAAAAGCCGCTGATGACGGACGTGCAGTCCGCGCTCGACCTGATGATGACGGTGCGCGCGGAGACGGGCTGCAAGCGCATCGCCCTCAACCGCGAAGCCATCACGGGGGATTTTTTCGTGCTTTCGACGGGCATTGCGGGTGAAATCCTGCAAAAATTCGTGAACTACGGCTTCAAACTCGCGGTTTACGGCGATTTCGCGCATGAAACGAGCGCGGCATTGCAGGATTTCATCCGTGAGAGCAACGAAGGACGGGATGTTTTCTTCCAGCCCGACGCAAATTCCGCGACGGAAAAGCTGGCACGGGCGGAATGAGGGGGATACTGCGCCATCCGCAAAATCCAACGAAAAAGGGCGATTCGGCATAAACACCGAACCGCCTTTTTCGTGCTCCAATCAGCACGCGGAAGAAGTATGAGCGTGTGCTCAACTCCATCGCGCGAAAGGGTCAAGGGACGAAGTCCCTTGCGGAGTCCAGAGGCAGAGCCTCTGGTGGGGGTTAGGGGCAAAGCCCCTCGGTTCTCCCTTTACCCCAAAATCTTCTCAATCGCCGCTTTTTCCTCGTCTGTCAGCGGCACATGCTTCCGCACCGTTTCCACGTTTTGAAGAATCTGCGCAGGGCGGCTTGCGCCGGTAATCACGGTCGTAATCGCCGGATTCTCCAAAACCCACGCAAGCGCTAACTGCGCCATCGTTTCGCCGCGCGCCGATGCCATCGCGTTCAGCGCCCGCACGCGCGTCAGAACATCCGCCGTCACGTTGCCTTCGTTCAGGAACACGCAGGAGGATGCCGCGCGCGAATCCGCCGGGATGCCGTGCAAGTAGCGGTCGGTCAGCAAGCCCTGACTGAGGGGCGAGAACACCGCAGCGCCGATGCCGCGATTCAGCAGCACGTCGCACAGGCTGGGGGTGCCGCGCTCAATCCAGCGGTCAAGCATGTTGTAGCGCGGCTGGTGAATGGTCAGCGGCACGCCGAAGGTTGCCAGCAAGTCCGCCGCCTGCGCCGTCTGCTCGGCGGAATAGTTGCTGATGCCGACGTAGAGCGCCTTGCCCTGATGCACAATGTCCGCCAGCGTCCGCATGGTCTCCTCCAGCGGCGTGTCCGGGTCGAAGCGGTGATGGTAGAAGATGTCCACATAATCGACCTTCATGCGGCGCAGGCTTGCGTCAAGGCTGCTCATCAGGTACTTGCGGCTGCCGCCGTTGCCATATGGGCCGTCCTGCATGATGTAGCCCGCTTTGGTGGCGAGAATCAGCTCGTCGCGGTGTGGACGCAGGTCGCTGTCCATAATTTTCCCCAGCGTTTCTTCCGCCGCGCCGGGGCGAGGGCCGTAGTTGTTTGCCAAATCGAAGTAGGTGATGCCCGCGTCGAACGCCGTCAGCAGCATGTCGCGCGCGGTATCCTGCGGCGTGACTGAGCCGAAATTGTTCCACAGACCGAGGGAGATGCGGGGGAGCTTCAGCCCGGAGCGGCCGCAGCGGACGTAGGGCATGTGCGCATAGCGATCGGCGGCGGGGGCGTAAAAACCGGGTGCGGGCATGTTCATTCTGGTCAATCCTCCTTACTTCCGTTTGGCTGATTTCGGGTCAAGAAACGTCATAAATTCGCACTCCAGCCGTCCGTTGTACAGGCGGCGCTTCTTGTCCGCGCGGCGGCCGAACGAACGCTCGAACGTCGGGTCGGATGTGATGGCGCACAGGCTCCAGCCGGGGTGGCGGCGCATCATCCGCCCCAGTTCGCGGTAGATGCCCTCGCACGTCTTGCGGTCTTCAAGGCGCTCGCCGTAGGGCGGGTTGCACAGGAACACACCCGGTTCGCCCTCCAATTTCAGCTTTTCCAGCGGCTGGCACGTCAGCTCGATTTTGCCCTCCAGCCCCGCTTGACGCACATGCCGCCGCGCCAGTTCGAGCGCTTCGGGGTCTTTGTCCGATCCGGCAATGCCGAAAACGTGGTCGGGCAGCACGTCCGCCTTGCACGTCTCGCGGATTTGACGGCATTCCTCCGCCGGGAAGATGGAAAACTGCTCCATGGCGAACGCGCGGGTCAGCCCCGGCGCGCGGTGTTCCTGCCGGAACGCGGCTTCAATCAGCAGCGTGCCTGTGCCGCAGCAGGGGTCGTAGAGGCGCATCCCCGGCCGCCACGGGGACAGCTCCACCAAAGACGCAGCGAGCGTTTCGCGCAGGGGCGCTTCGCCGTTCCAGGTGCGGTATCCGCGGCGGTTGAGGGCTTCGCCGGAGGTGTCAAGGGTGATGCGCACGCGGTCTGAGTGGATGGCGGCGTCGATGGGGTATACCGCGCCCGTCTCCGGGAAAACCGCGCGGTGCGTCGCCGCTTTCAGCCGCTCGATGATGGCTTTTTTGGTAATCGCCTGACAATCGCGGACGCTCATCAATTGACTGCGGACGCACTTGCCGGACACGTTGATTTTCGCGTCGGCGGGCATGATGTCCTCCCACGCGATGGACTTGACCAGCTGGAACAGCTCCTCGAACGTCCGGCATTCGTCCTCCGCCAGCACGATGAGCACGCGGTCGGCACTGCGCAGCCGCAGATTGCACAGGAACGCGTCTGTCAGCGTGCCCGTGAAGCGCGCGCCGCCGAGTTCCGCGCGGACATTCTGCATTTTCAGGCGCTTGAGTTCCGCGCCGATGATACCCTCCAGCCCGAACGCGGCGGTGGCGTAGAGGCTGTATTCCTTGTTGTTATTCATGATGATTTGCTCCTATATAAATAATTGCAGTTGATGATTGGAACGCGGGGGAACGCCCTTCGGGATGCTCACGCCCGCACCACGCCATATCGCTTCCACATATCGCCATCGACCCCCGCGCCGAGCGCCCACAGCCCCCACGCGCGCCGCTCCACCTGCGCCCACGCCGCGTCTTTCCCGCACTGCGCCGCGCTGCTGACCAGCGGAATCACCCCTTGCGCCAAATGCGACAGCAGCGGTTCGCACCCGCGCCGGAAGCCAAGCAGGAACGCGGCGGGCGGCAGCGGATTGCTGTCAACGACCGCCTGCGTCACGCCCAGCAGCGCGTGCGTCGCCAGCCGCGACAAGCGCGCATACGGGTATCGCCGCGTCTTGGCAGCTTGCAGGAGCGTCTCGCGCGTGCGGGCAGTGTCGGCAAATCGGCGCAGTCGGCGCTCGATGCCTTCGCTGATGTCCGGCAGCGCGGCATAATCCGCCTCATCCATCAGCCGAAGCCGCGCCAGCAGCACGCTGTCCAGCGATTCCGGACGATGCAGGTGATTCACCAGCGCCTGATTTTCCAGCAAGTCCGCCGCACTCCCTGGCATGGCGGAATAGGCGGATGCCCAGTCGCCGCGCAGGATGGCGGAGCGAATCGCCGTGGCGGACGAAAAGCCATCCCCAATGGCGGACGCGTGATAATCCGACGCGCGGGCAATCGGGTACACGTCGGTGGACGCGCCCAATTGCCGCAGCGCGCGCAGGTAGCACACGCCGAGCGTGTTGTTGGGGGATTGGAGGACACGCGCGGCAGCCGGGGCGATCTCCGTCATCGCGGCGGAAAGCGCGGCGGGATAGGGCAGCCCGGCAGACAGATGCGGCTGAATCGCTGCGGGTAAATCGGGGGATTCGAGCGCATCCGCCGCCTCCTGCAGCAGGGGAAGATCCGCCGTTTCCGCGCCGAAGGAGAGTGCGTCGCAGCCCAAGCCGGTCAGCAGATGTACGCCGCCTAAGGCGAAGTGCTCCGCGTCGCGGACAGACCACAGCGCGGGCAGCAGAATCACGGCATCCGCGCCGTTTTGCAGCGCCATTTTTGCGCGGATGGCGGGGGAGACAATCGCCGCGTCGCCGCGCTGCACGAAGCAGCCGGACATGACGGCGACGACCGCATCCGCATGGGCGGCTTCCCGCGCCTGACGCAATTGGTGCGCGTGCCCCGAATGGAAGGGGTTGTACTCGGCAATCACGCCGACAATGCGCATGGAAAAACTCCTTTTAATGAGCAATGAGGAATGAGCAATGAGCAATGAAAAGGTGCGTTCCTATTATAACAAAAAGAACAGAAACGTCAAGCGAACGCGCGAAATGACGTGGAATGATGCAATTTTGCCGCCGTTTTTGCCTTTACAGAACCGCCGAAAGATGGTATAATAGATTGGGTTCATCCCCAAACAAGACCATGAAAAGGAAGTAATTCATATGAAGCAGTTCATCGTGGAAACCTCCGCTCGTCACGTTCATGTCACCCAGCAGGATCTGGAAACCCTGTTCGGCAAGGGCTATGAGCTGACCGTCAAGAAGATGCTGTCCCAGCCCGGTCAGTATGCCAGCGCGGAGCGCGTGGACGTTGTCGGCCCGAAGAAGACCCTGACCGGCGTGAGCATCCTCGGCCCGGTTCGCAGCGCGACGCAGGTGGAGCTGTCCCTGACGGATGCGCGTTCCATCGGTGTGACCGCGCCTGTGCGTGAATCCGGCGACATCGCGGGTTCGGGCGCCTGCAAGCTGGTTGGCCCGGCGGGCGAAGTGGAACTGACCGAGGGCGTGATCGCCGCCAAGCGCCACATCCACATGACCCCCGCGGATGCTGAGGAATACGGCGTGAAGGACAAGGACGTTGTGTCCGTGAAGGTGGATACCGACGGCCGTTCCCTGATTTTCGGCGACGTGGTTGTCCGCGTGAGCGACAAGTACGCGCTGGCGATGCATATTGACACCGACGAGTCCAACGCGGCTGGCTGCGGCCGTGCGCAGATGGGCGAAATCGTCAAGTAATCCGAATTATTCGGCTTTTTTGCGGAAAAATCGTATCGCCATGCAGGGTTTTCTACGCCCCAAGCGTTCTATGTTTACAAAACGTTTGCAAAACGTTTGGCGAACCGTTTGGAGAACAAAAGGAGGAAACCCTGCATGAAATCTCGTTTGACCGCGCTTCTCTTGACCCTTGCGCTGCTGCTGACGGCACTGCCCGTCTGCGCGGCGGAGGAGGAGGCATCTGCCACCCGGATGCCGTTTTACGACGTGTTCCCGCTGCAACTGGATGACAACACCGTTCTTGAACTGCCCATAGATTGGGGCTATCAGTTCGTAGAGCTGGAAGGCGTGCCGCCCATTGCCTACGCGATGAACGACAGCGAACAGCTTCTGATGATGGTGAAGATTCCGGCGGACTACACGCCCAATGAGGCGAGCGACCGGCTGGGGCTGACCTCGTTCATCCCCGAAGGCACGGCGGTGATGCTGGGCATCACGACCCCGCAAAGCACGCGCTTGCAGGAAATGACCATCAACGACATGCCGGCGGTGCTGGTGGAGATGAAGGGGCAGGGCTTTGACATCCTCTGGATTGGGGATTCGGGCGACCTGTACTTCCTCATGTTCCCCAACGACGATGACACGTTTGTGCAGCAGGCGCTGGAAGTGGGTCAGTCGCTGCGCGTGTTCCATCGGAAGGACGAGCGGGTCAATCCCGCGTCGGATTTCGACTGCACGGCGGAAAACGGCGAAGTGACCATTACCGATTATATTGGGACGCGCGAACATGTGCTGATTCCGTCGGAAATTGGCGGTTTTCCGGTGACGGCGCTGGCGGACAAGGCGTTCTATGAGAAGCACGTGACGACCGTTGTCGTGCCGGACAGCGTGACGGAAATCGGCGATTTGTGCTTCTCCGGCGACAACTATCTGGTCAGTTTGACGCTGCCTGATGGACTGGCGGAACTGTCGTATGGCGCGCTGGAAAGCTGCTATTCGCTGATGGATTTCGAGCTGCCCAAGGGGCTGAAAACCATCGGCGAGGGCGCGCTTCAGTCGATTTTCTACCTGACGCACCTGACCATCCCCGCCGGCGTGACCGACATCGAGCAGATGAACTTCCTGATGATGCACGGGCTGGAGGAAGTCTCCGTGGCGGAAGGCAGTACGTCCTTCACCTACGACGCGGAAAACGGGCTGCTGATGACCGCTGACAAGGCGCGTCTGCTGCACTGCTTCTTCCACCTCGCGCCGCAGAAGGAAATCATCCTCCCCGAAGGGATGAAGACGATTGACCCCTTTGCATTCCACTACGACGTGACGGTGGAGAAAATCGTTCTGCCGGAAGGTGCGGAAACGATTGGTCTGCTGGCATTCGGCATCTGCCCGAAGCTGACGGAAATCGTGATTCCCGCCAGCGTAACAGCCATCGGCGTGATGGAAGGGCAAGCGGGCAGCGGGAGCATTACGTCCTTTGCGCAAAACGTCTTGGTGACCCCGGAGGGCAGCCCGGCGTGGGACTGGGCGCAGAAAACCGGCGTGACGGTCAAAGCGCCGGAAACAAACGAATAAATGAACATCTGGTTGATAGAAATAGAAGGAGTGTAACCATCCATGAAGGTTCTGATTGTCAACGCGGGTTCTTCCTCCCTGAAGTACCAGCTGGTGGACATGGACAACGAGCAAATGATCGTCAAGGGGCAGGTGGAGCGCATCGCGATTGAAGGCTCCCACCTGAACCAGAAGACCCCTGACATGTCGAAGGTCATCGACCTCTACGAGCCGATTCCGGACCACGTCGTGGCGACGAAGCTGATGCTGCGCGCGCTGCTTGACCCGGAAAAGGGCGTGCTCAAGTCCGTGGATGAAATCGGCGCGGTGGGTCACCGCGTGCTGCACGGCGGCGAGGAGTTCACCGCCAGCTGCATCATCACCGACGAAGTGAAGGCTGCCATCCGCAAGTTCATCCCGCTGGGCCCGCTGCACAATCCGGCGAACCTGATGGGCATTGAGGCGTGCGAGGAAGTCATGCCGCACACGCCGCAGGTGGCCGTGTTCGACACCGCGTTCCATCAGACCATGCCCCCGAAGGCGTTCATGTATGGCGTTCCGTACCGCTATTATAAGGAAATGGGCGTCCGCCGCTACGGCTTCCACGGCACGTCCCACCGCTATGTGAGCAAGCGCGTGTGCGAGTTCCTCGGCGTGAGCCCCATCGGCAAGAAGATTATCATCTGCCATCTGGGCAACGGTTCTTCCATGTCCGCGGTGGTGGATGGCAAGTGCGTTGACACGTCCATGGGTCTGACCCCTCTGGAAGGCGTTGTCATGGGCACGCGCTCCGGCTCCTGCGATCCGGCGGTTGTGCAGTTTATTGCCAACAATGACCACATGACTGTCAACGAAGTGCTGACGATGATGAACAAGCAGTCCGGTCTGATGGGCATCTCCGGCCTGTCCTCCGACATGCGCGACATCGACAAGGCGGCGGATGAGGGCAACGACCGCGCGGCGCTGGCGCGTGACATGCTGCACTACGGCATCAAGAAGTACATCGGTTCCTACGCGGCGGCGATGGGCGGCGTGGACATTATCGTGTTCACGGCGGGCATCGGCGAAAACGGCCCGGAACTGCGCGAATCCGTCATGAAGGACATGGAGTGGATGGGCGCAAAGCTGGATGTGGAGAAGAACAAGGTGCGCGGCAAGGAAGCCGTCATCTCCACCGACGACTCCAAGGTGACGATCTGCGTCATCCCCACGAACGAGGAAATCATGATCGCGCGCGACACCAAGGAACTGGTCGAGGGCGCGAAGAAGTAAGTTTCAGTCAGACGAGGGCTTTTTTCGCAGGGGCGCGCAACTTTTTTCGGGGAAAAGACGCTTTTTTCCGCGAAAAGGTGTTGACAAAACCCGCGAAAAAACCTATAATATGAAATGGTCTAATTTGAGGTGGTGAGCATTTGAAGCTGGATGTACTTCATGCCCTGCGTGATCCGGGAACGGCTTACGCATTCGCTGTGGAGCAGACCATTGCCCCGCAGGATGTGAGCGGCGAAGAGGTCACGTTTGACCCCGTGCAGCTCTCCGGGCATCTGACTGCCAATGAAGATGGCAGTGTTGTGGTAGAAGGAAGTCTGACGACAACCGCTCATGCCCATTGTGCCAAATGCCTGTCTCCTGCGTCCTGCCCCGTTACGGGGGATTTCCGGGAAACGTTCCTGCATGGGGGCGACCCGGAGGATGATGAGATTTTTGCGTATGAAGGCGCACAGCTTGATTTTGCGAAACTCACCCTGACGCATGTGCTGCTCAACCTGCCGATGCGCTTCCTGTGCAAGGAAGATTGCAGGGGATTTGAGGAGTACGAGGAGGTCAACCAACACAAGCATTGCCGGGACGATGCGAATGTACAGCGTCCTTTTGCGGCATTGCAGCAGTTGCTGGCTGAAAAGTCCGACAACAAAGAATAATTCGGTCAGCAATTTGGCTGCCAATAACGAGGAGGTGTAACCATGGCTCTTCCGAAGGGAAAAATCTCTAAGGCTCGCAAGCACAGCCGTCGTGCGAACTGGAAGCTCACCGTGCCCGGCATCGTTGAGTGCCCCCAGTGCCATCAGATGAAGCTGGCTCACCGCGTGTGCAAGCACTGCGGTTTCTACAAGGGCGTGCAGGTCGTTGCGGTCAACGAGGAAAAGAACGCCTAATTGGTATCCGGGGGCAAATGAGGGGAGGAAGGCAGCAGCGGGGTCATCCTGTTCTGCTTGATTTCCTACATTCCCCGCAATTCCATATGCTCGCAACGTGATGAGGAGTACCCTGATTTTGCTGGCTCAGAGAGGGTGGTTCACCGGCTGAGAGGCCGCTCGCACAGCCGTCAGGGGAAGGTCGCTTCACAGAGCGTTCGGTGAGGATGATGCAGGATTTTTTTCCGCATGGAAAGTAGCCGAATGCGGTTCGCACCCGTGACCGTGCGCTTGAGGCAGTGTTTGCGCTGCGAAGCAAGGTGGTACCACGGAAACAGCTCCGTCCTTCGGGATGGGGCTGTTTTTGCGTTTTGGCAATCATTTCACGCGGAAAGGACACCTGTATGAACTACTTCCAGCAGATCGCGGAGCGCTTGCTCCAGCCGGGCACATTCCTGCTCGTGCTGGGCGCAATCCTCGTCTATACGTCCGGTATCGTCGCCCGAAAGCTGTTTTCGGGCAGCGAAAAGGCCAATATCATTACCAAAATCGTCGGCTGCGTCGTCGCGCTCGTCGGCGCAATTCTCATTTTTGCATGATACTCTTTCCAGATTCACCTGTGCTAACTGTAAATCGTATATAGGAGGTCATTCACATGGAAATGGAGAAAACATTCAATCCCCAAGCCGTGGAAAGCGAAATCTACCGCGACTGGGAATCCTCCGGCGCGTTTGAGGCGCACCGCGTGGAAGGCAAGAAGCCCTTCACCATCGTCATGCCGCCGCCCAACATCACCGGTCAGCTGCACATGGGCCACGCGCTGGACTGCACCCTGCAGGATCTCGCCGTCCGCTATCACCGCATGAAGGGCGATCCGACGCTCTGGCTGCCCGGCACGGATCACGCCGCCATCGCGACGGAAGTGAAAATCGTCGATGCGATGCGCAAAGAGGGGCTGACCAAGGAGTCCCTCGGCCGCAAGGGCTTCCTCGACCGCGCGTGGAAGTGGAAGGAAGAGTACGGCGGACGCATCGTCACCCAGCAGCGCCGCATGGGCATCAGCTGCGACTGGAGCCGCGAGCGCTTCACGATGGACGAGGGCTGCTCCAAGGCAGTGCGCGAGGTGTTCGTCCGCCTGTACGAAAAGGGGCTGATTTACCGCGGCAACCGGCTGGTCAACTGGTGCCCGTGCTGCGAAAGCGCGATTTCGGACGCGGAAGTGGAATATCAGGAGAAGGAAGGCAACTTCTGGCATATTCTGTATCCTGTGAAGGAGACGGGCGAGATGCTGGAACTGGCAACCACCCGCCCCGAAACCATGCTCGGCGACACCGCCGTGGCGATTAACGCCGCTGACCCGCGCTATGCCCACCTGCACGGCTGCCATGTGCTGCTGCCGCTGGCGAATCGCGAAATTCCGATTATCTGCGACGAACACGCCGACATGGAAAAGGGCACGGGCGTGGTGAAAATCACCCCCGCGCATGACCCGAACGATAACGAAGTCGGTCAGCGCCATGACCTGCCCGTCGTGCGCGTGTTCACTTATGACGGCCACATGACCGGCGCGGAGGACGCCGCGAAGGACGCCGACGGTCAGGCGATTGACTGCGGCAAGTACGCCGGCATGACGACGCTGGAAGCGCGCAAGGCGATTGTCGCGGACTTGCAGGAATTGGGGCTGCTGAAGAGCATCGAGCCGCTGACCCACGAGGTCGGCACCTGCTACCGCTGCCATACGGTGATTGAGCCGATGGTCTCCCGGCAGTGGTTCGTGAAGATGAAGCCGCTGGCGGAACCGGCGATTGCCTGCGTCAAGAGCGGCGAAACGAAGTTCGTGCCGGAGCGCTTCACGAAGCAGTATATGAACTGGATGGAAAATATCCGCGACTGGTGCATCAGCCGTCAGCTGTGGTGGGGACACCGCATTCCGGTGTGGTACTGCGACGACTGCGGCGCGATGACCGTCAGCCGCGAAGACCCGACCTGCTGCTGCAAGTGCGGTTCTGCGCACATTAAGCAGGATGAGGACGTGCTGGATACTTGGTTCTCGTCTGCCCTGTGGCCGTTCTCCACGCTCGGCTGGCCGGACAACACCGAGGATTTGAAGTACTTCTATCCCACGAACCTGCTCGTGACGGGCTATGATATTATTACCTTCTGGGTTAGCCGCATGATTACGATGGGCTTGGAGGAAATGCAGGTTCCGCCCTTCCAGACGGTGCTGATTCACGGTCTGGTGCGCGACGAACTGGGGCGCAAGATGTCCAAGTCGCTGGGCAACGGCGTTGATCCGCTGGAAGTCATCGACCAGTACGGCGCGGACGCGCTGCGCTTCTCACTGGTGATGGGCGTGAGCGCGGGCAACGACACCCGCTACATCCCGGCGCGCGTGGAATCCGCCCGCAATTTCGCCAACAAGATTTGGAACGCCAGCCGCTTCGTGCTGATGAACGTGACGGAGAAAGCGCCGCTGGATACCGCGCATCTGACCGCGGCGGATCAGTGGATTCTGTCCCGCTTCCAGGACGCGACGCGTGCGATTTCTTCCAATATGGAGGAGGGCGAGTTCGGTCTGGCGGCGGACCGCATCTATGATTTCGCGTGGAGCGAGTTCTGCGACTGGTACATTGAGCTTGCGAAGAGCCGCTTAAATGGCGACGATCCGGCGGCAAAGAAAGCCGTGCAGGGCGTGCTGCTCTATGTGCTGGAAGGGCTGCTGAAGCTGCTGCACCCGTTCATGCCGTTCCTGACCGAGCAGGTGTACAAGTTCCTGCCGGGCAGCGAGGGCTTCCTGATGCTCAAGTCGTGGCCGGAAGTGAAGCCGGAGCTGGACTTCCCGGACGAGGAAGCGAAGATGGAGGGCGTGATGGAGGTCATCCGCACCATCCGCAACCTGCGCGCGGAAATGAACGTCGCCGCGGGCAAGCGCACGCACCTGATGCTGCTTCCCGCGGATGGCTGGGCGGGGACGCTTGCGCACGCTGGGCAGTATTTCCAGCGTCTGGCAGGCGCAAGCGAAACGGCAATCATTGAAAGCAGCGCCGCCGTGACCGAAAAGACCGTTTCCGCCGTGACGAAGGCGTGCACGCTGTACATCCCGCTGGGCGATTTGGTGGACTTCGAGAAGGAAATCGCGCGCCTGAGCAAGGAACTCGACAACCTGCACAAGGAAATCGCCCGCGCCGAGGGCAAGCTGAACAATCCGGGCTTTGTGAGCAAGGCGCCCGCCGCGCTGGTGGAGCAGGAGAAGGGCAAGCTGGCGCTGAATCAGCAGAAGGCGGAGCAGGTCGAAAAGCGCATTGCGGAACTCAAGGAATCTATGTAATTGGGGATTTTTTTCTGGGGGACTGCTTGGGGGGCAGTCTCCCTTTTCTTTGGTGATGTGCGATTTCTGCATCATTTGCGCTGCCACGCAGGGGAATTTCGCGTCTGCGGACGCGACGAGGGGGCAACGAAAACAGACGAATGTCTGCGATCGCCCCCTCGCCCCCTTCGGGTGCACACTCCTGTTACTTGGATTTTGTCGGAAGTTTTTATTTTGGTTGCTCTTTTACCGCCCAATCATGCAGAAGCGCCCAACCCGGCAATCAACCGCCGCTCTTTCCCTCAATAAACATGAGCGGCGGGGGGAGTCCAGAGGGGGCTGAAATCCCCGCTCTTTACCTTTTCAGCCCCCTCTGGGCGCTCTTTGGTTACTTTCTGGCGCGCCAGAAAGTAACAACATCGCCTCCGCAGAGGCGACGGGAGCAGCGGAAAAAATCAAGAAAGCAAAAGCGGGGAAAATCCAAAGAAGGGAGTGCAAAACCTCTTTTTCTGCCTTGCCGATTGCAACCGCGCCGCCAGTATGCTATAATAATCAAGCACCAAAAGGTGCAAAAGAAGGTGTTTTCAATGCTGAACAGTGAGGAAATCATCGCCGCCATCCACGGCAGCTACGCCACAGGCAGCAAAAACGGCTTCCAGAATGTGCTGACGCTGCTGGATAAAATGCACGTCGCCCTGCGCACGCCGATTGTCCACGTCGCCGGGACGAACGGCAAGGGTAGTACCTGCGCGATGCTCGAAAGCGTCCTGCGCCGCGCGGGGTATCACACCGGGCTGTATACGTCGCCGTTTTTGCAGGCGTATCAGGAGCGGATTCGGCTGGACGGGCTGCCGCTGGATGACGCGCGGATGGTGAAATACGGAAATCCGCTTGTACAGGCGGCGGAGGAGATGCGGGCGGAGGGCGCGTTTGTGACCCCGTTCGAGATGGGGACGGCGCTCGCGCTCGCTGCGTTTGACGGCGAAAATTGCGATATCGCGATTGTCGAGGTCGGCATGGGCGGGCGCAAAGACCCGACAAACATTGTCCACCCGATTCTCTGCGCGATTACCGCCATCGGGCTTGACCACATGGCGTATCTGGGCAACACGCTCGAAGCGATTGCGGGCGAAAAGGCGGGGATTATCAAGGACAATACGCCTGTCGTCTGCCATCCGGCGAAGGAGGGTGTGCGCCGCGTGTTCGCCGAGGCGGCGGAGAAGCATCACGCGCCCCTGCGCCAGCTCAGCGACGATACGATTCTCTATGCCGCGTGCGACGCGCATGGGGCGACGGTCAGCTACCGCCTGTCGCAGGAGTGGCAGGACGTGCGGCTGAATCTGCCCGGCGCGCACCAAATCGAGAACGCCATGAGCGTGCTGGCGATGGTCGAGGAACTGCGCCGTCAGGGGTGGACGATTCCCGATCAGGCGGTGTACGAGGGGCTTGCGTCAACCGTGTGGCCCGCGCGGCTGGAGTGGTGCGGGCGAATCCTGATTGACGGCGCACATAACCCGCAGGGCGTTCGGGCGCTGCGGAACTTCGTCGAGGAGCAGCTGCCGAATCAGCGGCGCGTGCTGCTGACGGGCGTGCTGGCGGATAAGCTGCAGGAGGACATGCTGCGCGATTTCTGCGCAATTGCGGACGACATTGTGACGGTCACGCCGGATAATCCGCGCGCGCTGGATGCGCAGACGTATGCCGATGCCCTCTGTCAGCACGGCGCGCACGCACAGGCGGCAAAATCGCTGGAAGAAGGACTGACGGAAGCAATGCGGCTCGCCGGGGACGACGCGGTGATTGTCGCGGCGGGGTCGCTGTATTTTGCGGGCAGCCTGCGGACGGCGATGGGGCTGGCTTGGCGGTAAAATAAGGAGAACGACATGGAATTTATCCACGAACCGGTGTTATTGCAGGAAGTCCTCGAATGGATGGACGTGAAGCCTGACGGCGTTTACTGCGACGGGACGCTCGGCGGCGGCGGACACAGCGGCGCGATGCTGCGTCTCTCCGGCGGCACGGCGACGCTCTACGGCATCGACCGCGATATGACCGCGATTGAGGCGGCGACCGCGCGCTTGCGGGAGTTCCCCGGCTTCCACGCCCTGCACGGCAATTTCCACGATGGCAAGGCGCTTCTCATGGCGGCGGGCGCGCCCAAGCTCGACGGCGTGCTGCTTGACCTCGGCGTGTCGTCCCCCCAGCTTGACCGCGGCGAACGCGGGTTCTCTTATCATGAGGACGCGCCGCTGGATATGCGCATGGACGTCAGCCAAGGGCAAACTGCGGCGGATTTGCTCAATTCCGCCAGCGAGCAGGAGCTGTGCCGCATCATCCGCGATTACGGCGAGGAGAAGTGGGCGGCGCGCATTGCGCAGATGATCTGCGAGCACCGCGCGAAAAAGCCGATGGAGACGACGTTCGACCTTGTGCACGCGGTGGACGCGGCGATTCCCAAGGCGGTTCGCCGCAAGGACGACGGCCACCCCGCGCGCCGCACGTTCCAAGCCATCCGCATTGCCGTCAACGATGAGCTTGACCCGCTGGACAAGGCAATTTGCGACTTCGTGGACTGCCTGAAGCCCGGCGGGCGGATGCTCGTCATCACCTTCCATTCGCTGGAGGATCGACTCGTCAAGCGCTGCTTCCAGCGGCTGCAAAACCCGTGCACCTGCCCGCCGAAAGCGCCGATTTGCACCTGCGGCAAAAAGCCGGTCGTGAAGATTTTGGCGCACGGCGCGGTCGCCCCGACGGAGGAGGAAGTCGCCCGCAACCCGCGCGCGCGTTCCGCCAAGCTCCGCGTGGCGCAGAAGCTGGAGGTGCTGTGATGCCGACGCTCTATGTGGTGGGCACGCCCATCGGCAATTTGCAGGACATGACCCCGCGCGCCATTGATACCCTGCGCCGCGTCGCGCTGATTGCCGCCGAGGATACCCGCGTGACGAAGAAGCTCCTGACCGTTTTTGACATTGACACGCCGCTGACCGCTTGCCATCAGCACAACGAGGACACGAAGGGCGCGTATCTGGCGGACAAGATGCTCTCGGACAATATCGACATCGCCCTGACGACTGACGCGGGCACGCCCTGCATTTCCGACCCCGGCTACGCGCTGGTGAAGGCGTGCGTTGACCGCGGCATTGAGGTGCTGGCGATTCCGGGCTGTTGCGCGTCCATTTCCGCCTTGTCCGTCAGCGGATTCGACACGCGCGAGTTCGCGTTCTACGGCTTCCTGCCGCGCGAAAAGAAGGATTTGCGCGAGAAGCTCCTTCAAATGGCGCGCCAAGTGCCGATTGCGGCGGTGCATGAGTCACCGTTCCGCGTCGTCGAGCTGGTCGAAGTGGTTTGCGATACGCTGCCGGGCTGCCGCATCAGCGCATCCTGTGACCTGACGAAGCTGCATGAAAAGACGATTCGCGGCGACGCGGCGGACGTGCTGCGCCAATTGCGGGAGAATCCGAAGGCGGAAAAGGGTGAATATTGCCTGATTCTGGATTTTCATGACGTGCGCCTGCCAGAGGAAAAATCCCCCGCGGCGGATGTAAGCCTTGAAGCGCGCCTGATTGACGAAATGGTGCGGAACGGTCTGACGCTGCGGGACGCGCAGAGCGAACTCGTGCTGGACGGCGAAAAGAAGAACGCGGTCAAGGCGGCGGCGCTGCGGCTGAAAAAGCTCTTTGAGGAGGACGACGCATGAAGACGGTGAACGCGCAGACCATCACGGAGACGATTGCGCATTTGTGCATCGACGCGAACCGCAATCTGCCCAAGGACGTGGCGGCGGCGCTGCATCAGGCGGAGGAGACCGAGCCTTTCGCGCCCGCGAAGGACTTGCTCAGCCTGCTGACGAAAAACGAGCAGATTGCCCGCACGACGCAGATGCCCATCTGCCAGGATACCGGCATGGCGGTCGTCTTTGCCGACGTCGGGCAGGACGTGCATATTGCGGGGGATTTCGCCGAGGCGGTCAACGAGGGCGTTCGCCGCGGCTATGTGGAGGGGCTGCTGCGCAAGAGCGTCGTCGGCGACCCGCTCCGGCGCGTCAACACGGGCGATAACACCCCTGCCGTCCTCCATACGCGCCTTGTGCCGGGCGATACGCTGACGCTGACCGTCGCGCCCAAGGGCTTCGGGAGCGAAAACATGAGCCAATTGCGGATGCTCACGCCCGCCAGCGGGATTGACGGCGTGAAGCGCTTCGTGCTGGACACCGTGCGCGCGGCGGGCGCGAACCCCTGCCCGCCGATGGTGCTGGGCATCGGCATCGGCGGCGACTTCGAGCAGGTGGCGGAGAACGCCAAGCGTGCGCTGATGCTGCCGCTGGGCACGCCGAACCCAGACCCGTTCTACGCACAGCTGGAAGAAGAGCTGCTGGATGCCATCAACCAGACCGGCATCGGCGTGCAGGGGCTGGGCGGACGCACGACGTGCCTGGGGCTGCACATTATTGCCGCGCCGACGCACATCGCGGGTCTGCCCGTCGCCGTCAACGTCAGCTGCCACGTCACGCGCCACGCGACGGCGGTGCTGTGAGGGGAGGAACACATATGCGAAAACTGACCACCCCCTTGACGGAAGAAGACGTGAAGTCCCTCCACGCGGGGGATTACGTCCTGCTCTCCGGCGTGGTTTACACCGCGCGCGACGCGGCGCACCTGCGCATGATGGATTTGATCCGCGCCGGCAAGCCGCTTCCGGTGGACTTGGCGGGTCAAGTCATCTACTACGCCGGTCCGACGCCCACACCGCCCGGACGTCCCGTTGGTTCCATTGGACCTACCACCTCGACGCGCATGGATTCCTCCACCCCGACGCTCTTGCAGCACGGTCTGCGCGGCATGATCGGCAAGGGCAGCCGCTCTCCGGCAGTCATGGCGGCGATGCAGGAATACCCGGCGGTTTACTTCGCCGCGGTCGGCGGCGCGGCGGCGCTGATGGCGGAGTGCGTCGCGTCGCTGGAGGTCATCTGCTGGGACGATCTTGGCCCTGAATCGGTCAAGCGCCTGACCTTGAAGGATTTGCCGCTTGTCGTCGCCGCGGACTGCTACGGGCAGGACGCGTTCACGCTGGGGCAGAGGGTGTATCTCGAAGGGCAAAATGAAGCCTAATCGCGGATGAGATGCCGCACACTGGCAGCCAAATCATTCCGAATTAAAAACGCGCCTGTCACACCCCATTCGTGACAGGCGCGTTCTCTACCATCAGCCAGTTTTCCCAAATCCGCCGCCAGTGTGCGGGAAAATCATCGCGGGGCACGTCCGCGTCCGCCACAAGCGGCACTTCCGCAATCACCTCGCCGCCGCTGATGAGCCGCGCCACGCCAAGTGGTGTCCCGCGAATCACCGGCGCGTCGAGTTCCTCGCTGCCCAAGTCAATCTCGATGCTTGGAATCGCCCCCTGCATGACGACGCCGCGCAAATCCGCCGCCAGCACCGCGTGGACGCTCGCGCCGCCCGAATGCGCCACAGGCAGCGTCCGCAGCGATTCGCCCGCGTTCAGCATCGTCACGGATTCGTATCGCTGGAATGCCCTGTCCATCAGCCGCGCCGCCTCGTCGAACCAGTCCGGGCAGTTCAGCACCACCCCGATGATGCGCATTCCGTTCCGCTCCGCGCCGAACACCAGGCACCGCCCCGCCTTGCGTGTATAGCCCGTCTTGATGCCCGTCGCGCCCTCGTAGGTGGTCAACAGCTTGTTCTTGCTGCTCAGCACGCGGCTGTACGGCCGTCCCTCCCACGGAATCGTCGCGCGGCGCGTGGAGACAATCTCCCGGAAGAGCGGCTGCGTCATGGCCTGACGGCTAATCAGCGCCAAATCGTGCGCGGTGGTGTAATGCCCGTCGCAGGGCAAGCCGTGCGGGGTCAGAAAGACGGTGTTTTGGCAGCCAAGCTCCGCTGCGCGCGCCGTCATCATCCGGCAGAATTCCTCCGCCGTGCCGCCGATGTGTTCCGCAATCGCGACGGCGGCGTCGTTGCCGGATGCCAGCATCAGCCCGTAGAGCATCTCACGCAGGGACAGCGTTTCCCCCTGCGAGAGGTAGATGCTCGTTCCCGGCACACCGAAGGCATTGCGGCTGCACGTCACCGGGTCGCCTAAATTCCCGCGCTCAATCGCCAGCAGCGCCGTCATCACCTTCGTGGTGGATGCCATCGGCAGGGGCGTTTCCGCGTTGTGGCTAAGCAGCACCCGCCCGGACGCTTCGTCGATGATGATGCACGCCTTCGCGCTTGTGGCGACTTCCTCCGCCTGTGCGCGCGGAATCAGCAGGAGGACGAGCAGCAGCGTCAAGAGGGGGAAAAGGAGTCGTTTCAGCTTCATGATTTGCCTCTTTTACTGATGCGTCAGGAAAGACTTCACATCCTCGACGACCGTCGGAATCAGGTCGACGACGCGGTCGGCGACGCTTGAACACGTCGCGGGGAGCATCCGCACGGTGTCGCCGGAGAGGACGAGAAACCCAACCGGCTGCACGGATACGCCCGCGCCGCTGCCGCCCGCGAAAGGGAAATCCGGCGCGTCTTTCGCAGGCTTGTCGGCCAGTAAATCGCCGCCCGCGGTCATGTAGCCGAACGTGACGCGGCTGATGGGGATAATCGTGCTGCCGGAAGATGCCTGCACCGGATGCCCGACGACGGTGTTCACGTCCACCATGTCCTTCATCGACGACATGGCGGTCTGCATCAGTTCGCTGATGGGATGTTCCATGAGGATGCCTCCTTCCACGCGGTCAGCGCCATCGCCGCCGCAACGATGATTGTCCCCAAATGCAGGAAGATTATGCACCGCGCCGCCAAAACCGTCTGTTCATGCAGGAAATCAGGCGCAATGGCGATGCGGACTTTCTCACGGCAGTTCGCCGGAATCAGCAGCCGAATCTGCCGCAGGAACGCCGTCGTCAGCGCCGTCGTCGCCGGATCGCGCAGGGCGATGGAGACGTGGACGAGCAGCTGCTTTAGCGCGGTTTGGCGCATCAGCAGGCGAATCGGGCGCTTGAGTTTGGGCAGGGCGCGCAGCAGCGCCTTGCCTTTTTGAAGCTGCTGGGCGGACGGGGGTTTAGGGCGCATCGGCGCTTGCGAATGGTCAAAGCGCAGGGGAATGCCCCAGATGCGCAGGAGAATCCGGAAGCGCGTGCCATGTTCCTGCCGAATTTCCGCGCGGCAGGAGATGGGGGTCACGAGCAGCAGAAGCAGCGTCAACAGGGAAATCCACATGGACAGTCGCCTCCCGCGAAAATGATTGACGAAGCACCGAAAACAGGGTATAATGGTACTATTCTGATGAATCAGGGGGATGCAAGGATGATTGGTCTGATTGGCGCCATGGCGGTTGAGGTGGAGGCGCTCGAAAAGAAGCTCGAAGGGCGCAGGGAAACGACGATTGGCATGGATACGTTCGTCAGCGGCAAGCTGTTCGGGCAGGACGCGGTATTGGCGGTGTGCGGGCCGGGCAAGGTGAACGCGGCGGTTTGCACACAGAAGATGATTACGGCGTTTTCGCCGGATTGGGTGCTGAATCTGGGCGTCGCGGGCGCGGGCACGGACGGCGTGCACATTGGCGACCTCGTGGTGGCGACCGCCGCCGTGCAGCACGACGCGGACACATCCCCCCTGGGCGACCCGGCGGGCATGGTCAGCAAGGTGAACCTCGTTGAGCTGCCCTGCGACGAAACGCTCCGCGCACGCCTTGTGGCGGCGGCGAAAAAGGCGAATCTGACCGTTCATGAAGGCATTATTGCCACGGGCGACCAGTTTATACACGACGGCGCAACCCGCGCGCGCATTCATCATCTCTTTAACGCCCTGGCGGTGGAGATGGAGGGCGGCGCGGTGGCGCATACCTGCCTGCTCAATGGGGTCAAGTGCGGCGTACTGCGCTCCATCAGCGATCAGGCGGATGGCCATAGCGACATGGACTACCCGACCTTCACGGCGCTGGCGGCGGCGCACTCCCAGCAGGTGGTGGAAAACCTGCTCCGCGCATGATCGCCTATATCACGGGCGCGTCAAGCGGGCTTGGCGCGTACACGGCGCAAGCGCTGGTGGACGCGGGCTGGACGGTCGTCGCGGGCGCGCGCTCGTTCACGGGGGAAACCGACGGGCGCATGACACGTCTGCCGCTGGACGTGACGCGGGACGACAGCGTGCGCGATTTTATGGAACGCGCGAAGCAAATCGGCGCGCCGGACGCGGTCATTCACTGCGCGGCGGTGCTGTGCTTCGGCTCGTGCGAAGAGACGGCGATGGCGGATTATGCCCGTGTGATGGAGACGAACTTCCTCGGCATGGCGCGCGTGAATCAGCAGGTACTGCCGCTGATGCGGGAAAAAGGCGGCGGCAAAGTGGTGCTGTTTTCGTCCATCAACGGGCTGATGGGGCTGCCGTTCCAGAGTGCCTACACCGCCAGCAAGCACGCCATCGAGGGCTACGCGGAGTGCCTCGCGCAGGAGGTGACGCCCTTCGGCATTCAGGTGATGCTGATAGAGCCGGGCGACCACCGCGGCGGCTCGTCGCGCTGCCGATTGACCTCCGCCGCGATGACAGACGCATCCCCCTACTGGGCGGATTTCCGCAAGGGAACGGAAGCTATCCGCCGCGACGAGGAAAACGGGTCTGACCCGACGAAACTGGGGCGGCGCGTCGCGGAGCTTCTCACGCGCGAGAAGCTGCCGTTCCGCAAGAAAATCGGCAGTCCGGCGCAGATGCTTGCCCCCGCGCTGCACAAAGTTCTGCCCGGACGCGTCATGAACCGCATTCTGCGCCAATATACCCTCGGTGGCAAATAATTCGCCAAATTATCATTGCATTATTGTGTTTTCCGAAAAAATGCGGTATAATAGAGCAGGATCGACACATGAATTTGGAGGCTTGAAGGATGTACAAGCTCTTACTGGCGACGAATGACCCGGCGGTGGTCGAAGCGTTCAGCGCAGTCAAGTGGGAAGAACTCGGCTTTAAGCAGCCGCGGGTGGTCTCCACGGCGGAGGAAGCGCTGAGCAGCTTGCGCGTCAACCATGCGGACGCGGTGGCAATTGGGCTGCCGAAGGAGCAGGATGACCTGCTGGTTGAGCAGCTGCTGGAGAAAAATCCGATGCTGCCGATTATGGCGGTCAGCACGAAGCCCGGCGTGATTGAAAGCTATGCCGTGGAACTGCGCCGACTGCTGGGGCGCATCAACGCCGATGTGAGCAACGATGCGTTCTCCACGGCGGACTTGCTCAAAGAGTGCCGGCATGAGTTTTTCCGCGCGCTGATGGACGGCAGGGCGACGTCGGAGGAGGATGTGCTGCGCCATTTGCGGCTCATCCGCAGCAAGATGGATCCGACCAAGCCGTGCGTGGTCGCGGAACTGGAAATCCCGGCGGACAACGACTTTCTGCGCGGCCGCTGGCAGTACGGCAGTGACCGGCTGGAAGTGGCGCTGCGCAACATTTTCGGCGTCGAGGCGCACGGGCTGCGCATTCTCGCCTGCGTCCTGCCCGGCGACCGCATTGTGCTGCTTGGCTGCCCGATGCTCTTCCGCGAAGGCCCGGACGAGGACGCGTCGATTACCGGCATCCTGTCCGACCACATCCGCGACAGCATTGAGCATGTGGACGAGTATATGGGCATTGACCTGCGGATTGCATCGATTCGCGTGCTGCCGTGCCTGACGGCGCTCGCGCATAAAGACTGATGGCGTAACATACAGTTATGATTAGACAGCAAGGAGGCAAATTATGGGCATTTTTGACAGCATCGGCAACATCGTCCGCGGACAGTTGATTGATGTCATTGAGTGGACGGACAGCACGAACAATACCATCGTCCACAAGTACGACATGAACGGCAAGGAAATCATGATGGGCGCGCAGCTGACCGTCCGCGAGAGCCAAGTGGCGATTTTCGTCAACGAAGGCAAGCTGGCGGACGTGTTCCAGCCCGGCCGCTATGAGCTGTCCACCGCCAATATGCCGGTGATGACGGCGCTGAAGGCGTGGAAGTTCGGGTTCAACAGCCCGTTCAAGTCCGACGTGTACTTTGTGAACACCAAGCAGTTCCTTGACTGCAAGTGGGGGACGACGAACCCCGTCATGATGCGCGACGCCGAGTTCGGCATGATTCGCCTGCGCGCGTTCGGCGCATATTCCTTCCGCGTTGCTGACCCGGAGGTCTTCCTGCGCGAGGTGTTTGGCACAAGCAGCGAATACACGGTGCAGGACGTCGAAGGGCAGCTCAAGCGCACGCTGGTGTCCGGCCTGTCCGACGCGATTGCGGAAAGCAAGCTGCCCGCGCTCGATTTGGCGGCGAACTACGACGAAATCGGCGATTATGCGCTCAAGACCATCAACCCGCGCATTGAGAAGCTCGGCTTGACGCTGGCGTCGTTCGTCATCGAGAATATCTCCCTGCCTGAAGAAGTCGAAAAGACGATGGATAAGCGCACGTCCATGGGCGTGCTGGGCGACATGAACCGCTACACGCAGTATCAGGCGGCGGAAGCGATGCGCGAGGCGGCGAACAACCCCGGCGGCATGGCGGGCGCAGGCGTCGGCATGGGCGCAGGCGTGGCGATGGGTCAGGCGTTCGCGCAGGCGATGCAGCAGCCCGCCGCGCCGGTTCAGCACCAGCCGACGGCACAGAAGGGGAGTTTCTGCGCAAACTGCGGTGAGCAATTGACCCCCGGCGCGAAATTCTGCCCGAACTGCGGCCAGAAGCAGGAAACGGCGAACGTCTGCCCCGCGTGCGGTCAGAAGGTGCAGCCCGGCGCGAAATTCTGCGCCAACTGCGGACAGAAGCTGTAAACGAATCACAAAATAAACCGGGAGGTACACCGCATGGTGCGTCTCCCGGCTTTTTGCGTGCCATTTTTGCGGATTCGCGTCGCCTCATTCGGCATTCCTCATTCCGAATTCCGAATTTTCCTCCAGCCGTGCCCTTGCCACTTTCCCCGCCGCCTTCATTGCCGTGGGAATCGTCAGCGCGTCCATCTCATCCCGCGTGACGTACCGATACCCCTTCGGCGCATCCGCGTCGGGCGCGTCCATCTGATACAGCTTCATCCGCCAGATTTGGTGCGTGAAAACGTGCTTCGCGTCCCCCGCGGGGCGGACATTCCGCAGATTCATGTGCATCTGCGCACCGAAATCTGAGGGATTGTCCGTATGCCCCGGCAGCATCGGAAACACCCACAAGCCGTGCAGCATCGTCTCCGTGCGCTGGCGCATCAGGACTTTCTCGCCGGAAAAAATCAGCAGCACGTCCCAATCGAACGGCTTCGGCGGATTCTTCTGCGGCAGCACGGGCAAATCCTCCGCGTCGCTCGCGTCGTACGCGTCGCAGTGCGCCCGGAGCGGGCAAACGTCGCAGTTTGGCGTGCCGGGGACGCACACTGCCGCCCCCAAGTCCATCAGCGCCTGATTGAAATCGCCCGGACGCGCCGCTGGCACAAGCGAATCCACCTTTTCCTCCAGTTCGCGCCGAACGGAAGGGATGCCCACGTTCTCGCGGATGCCCATCACCCGGCTGGCGACGCGGATGACGTTGCCGTCCACCGCCGGAACACGCTGGTCAAACGCGATGCTTGCAATTGCCCCGGCAGTGTATGCCCCGATGCCCTTCAATTGCCGCAATTGCGCCACCTCGCGCGGCATTTCACCCCCGAAGTCGCGCACCACCTGCCGCGCCGCCTGATGCAGATTCCGCGCGCGCGAATAGTACCCCAGCCCCTCCCAGAGCTTGAGCACGTCCGCCTCATCCGCCGCCGCCAGCGCCGCCACATCCGGGAAGCGCGCCAAAAAGCGCTCGTAGTACCCGCGCACCGTCTCCACGCGCGTCTGCTGCAGCATCGTCTCGCTCACCCATGTGCGGTACGGGTCGTGGATGCCGCGCCAAGGCAGCGTCCGTGCGTTCTGGTCGTACCAAGCCAGCAGCAGCGCCGAAATCGTCTCACGCATTCGATAAAATCCCCCTCTTTATCGTCCTATTGTACCACAGAAGGAGACTTTTGCCCACCCCACGGCTGATTTTTCCCGATTTGCAGAAATTTTTTTGCGTTTAGAACGCTTGTTCGCTTGCATTCGTTCGCGTTTTGGTACATAATACTCCATGTTGATTAGCACTCATGCAAAGTGAGTGCTAACAGCCTGAAGAGAAGCAAGGAGGAAATGACACTATGACCGTGAAGCCTTTGGGTGACCGCGTTGTCATCAAGAATGTTGAAGCCGAGGAAACCACCAAGTCTGGTCTGATTCTGACCAGCGCCGCGAAGGAGAAGCCGCAGATGGCGGTTGTCCTCGCTGTCGGCCCCGGCGGCAATGTGGATGGCAAGGAAATCAAGATGCAGGTGACGGAAGGTCAGAAGGTTATTTACAGCAAGTACGCCGGCACGGAAGTCAAAATCGACGGCGAAGAGCTGATTATTGTGCGCCAGAGCGATATTCTGGCTGTGGTGGAGTAATAAGCTGACTCCGCAATTTATTGAAAGGAAGTAAGTTTTATGGCTAAGCAGATTCAGTATGGCGAACAGGCTCGCCGGAGCCTTGAAAAGGGCGTGAACGCGCTGGCGGATACCGTCAAAATCACCCTCGGCCCGAAGGGGCGCAACGTGGTGCTGGACAAGAAGTACGGCGCGCCGCTCATTACCAACGACGGTGTGACCATCGCCAAGGAAATTGAGCTGGAAGACCCCTTTGAAAACATGGGCGCGCAGCTGGTGAAGGAAGTCTCCACCAAGACCAACGACGTCGCTGGCGACGGCACGACCACCGCCACCCTGCTCGCGCAGGCGATTATCCGCGAAGGTCTGCGCAACCTCGCCGCCGGCGCAAACCCCATGGTGCTGAAGAAGGGCATTGCCGCCGCGACGGATGCCGCCGTGGAAGGCTTGAAGGAGCTGTCCCAGCCCATCAACGGCAAGCAGGCGATTGCCAACGTCGCCGCGAACTCCGCTGCGGATGAAACCATCGGCAAGCTGATTTCCGACGCAATGGAAACTGTCGGCGCGGATGGCGTTATCACCGTGGAAGAAAGCAAGACCATGACCACGGGCATGACCATCGTCGAAGGGATGCAGTTCGACCGCGGCTATGCGTCCGCCTACATGGTGACCGACACCGAAAAGATGGAAGCGGTGCTGGATGATCCGCTGATCCTTATCACCGACAAGAAGATTTCCGTCATTCAGGAAATCCTGCCCCTGCTGGAGCAGGTGGTGCAGATGGGCAAGAAGCTGCTCATCATCGCCGAGGATGTCGAGGGTGAAGCGCTGTCCACGCTGGTTGTCAACAAGCTGCGCGGCACGTTCACCTGCGTTGCGGTCAAGGCGCCGGGCTTCGGCGACCGCCGCAAGGAAATGCTGCAGGATATCGCCATCCTGACCGGCGGCACCGTCATCTCCTCCGAAACCGGCATGGAGCTGAAGGAAGCGACGCTGGATATGCTCGGTCATGCGCGTCAGGTGAAGGTGAACAAGGAGAACACCACCATCGTTGACGGCGCGGGCGACAAGGATCAAATCGCGGCGCGCGTGGGTCAGATTAAGGCGCAGATTGCCGAAACGACCAGCGACTACGACCGCGAGAAGCTGCAGGAACGTCTGGCGAAGCTGGCTGGCGGCGTGGCCGTCATTCAGGTTGGCGCGGCGACTGAAGTGGAAATGAAGGAACGCAAGCTGCGCATTGAGGACGCTCTGGCGGCGACCCGCGCGGCGGCGGAGGAAGGCATTGTGCCCGGCGGCGGCATTGCCCTGCTGAGCGTGCAGCAGAACGTGGCTGCCCTGCTGCCGAAGTACAGCGGCGACGCCAAGACCGGCGTGCAGATTATCCTGCGCGCGCTGGAAGAGCCGATTCGCCAGATTGCGGCGAACGCGGGTGTGGATGGCTCGGTGATTGTCGAGAACATCAAGACCACGAAGAAGCGCAACGCGAAGAAGGCTGCCGGCTATGGCTATGACGCGTTGAACGACGAATACTGCGACATGATTGAGCGCGGCATCATTGACCCGACGAAGGTCACGCGTTCGGCGCTGCAGAACGCGGCGTCTGTTGCGGCGATGGTGCTGACCACCGAATCGCTGGTGGCGGACATCCCCGCGCCCGAACCCGCGGCTCCGGCTGGCGGCGCTGGCATGGGCGGCATGTACTAATTTCCTTTGGCTTGATGGGCTGTGCCTTTTCCGACGAGGAAGGGGTGCAGCCCTTTCTCTATCATTTTATCCTGATTGATTCTTGCTTTGCAGGGGATTCACGAAAACAGGTATTGCAGCTTTTGCCGAAAAACAGCAAATTATGACGAGTTCATAACTGTTGTTCAAGTCCAAGCCCCCTCGGATTCGGAATGTCGCGAATAATTTCAAGTTTGTTCATGCAGCTGTCATAATTGTATGATATGATAAAGGTGGCGGACAAGTAGTATCGCGCTTGCGCCGCCGAAAAACGCTGTATATTTGTCAGCGCTGCTGCATAAGGTTTGCCATCCATGTGGCCAAAGTGCTTCCTGACTTGTTTTGTCGGGTCAAAAGCGCTTTTGCCGAAGCGGGCGAGCGGGGCTTCTATTTCCCCGCGCCGCCGCGTAGACTATGAAAGGATGGAGGGCAAGCCATGACCCATTCCACTGCACCTGCGCATCCGAAAAAGGCGGCGTACACCCGCGCGGCACTGTGCCTGCTGCTCAGCGTACTGACTTTTTGCTACGCCGGGCCGCTGCATCAGGACGCGACGACTGTACTCGCTGCCAAGCGGATTCTGCCGGTTTACTCCGTCGAGCGCGACGACCGCGTGATCTCGATTTCCTTCGACGCCTCGTGGGGCGGCGATCAGACCATGCGCATCCTTGATTTGCTGGACGAGTACAATGCCAAGGCGACGTTCTTCCTCGTGGGCATCTGGGTTGACAAATACCCGGAGCTGGTGAAGGAAATTCACGACCGCGGGCACGAAATCGGCAATCACTCCAGCAAACATCCGCACATGACGAAAATCAGCGAAAGCCGAATGCGGCAGGAGCTGTCCGACATGGCGGAGAAGCTGGAAGCGATTACCGGGGAAAAGCCGACGCTGTTCCGTCCGCCGTATGGGGACTACAACAACACGGTCGTCAGCGTCGCCCGCAGCGAGGGGTACGAGGTGGTACAGTGGAGCATAGATTCGCTGGATTGGAAGAACAAGGGCGCTGCTGATTTGATTCGGCGCGCGACAACAAACGTTGCGCCGGGCGACATTGTGCTCTTCCACAACGATTCTAAATACATTCTCGACGCTTTGCCTACCATTCTGAAGACTTACCACCAGCAGGGGTTCACGCTTATTCCTGTGGGCGAGCTTCTGCTGGAGGGAAACACAACGATCGACGTGCAGGGCAGACAGCATCCCGCAAAAGCGGAGTAGCCCCGCCGTCAAAAAGAAAGGTGAATCGCTATGGAAGAGAACGGGAATTTCTTACATTTGAGCGGCGTCCTGACGGATAATCCCGTCTATGGGCATGAGGTGTTCGGCGAGAAGTTTTACTATGCCACCCTGTCCGTGCCGCGTCTGTCCGGGGCGGAGGATCTGCTGCCCATCACGGTGTCTGAGCGCCTGATGGATGATACGCCGCTCACCATCGGCTCGAAGCTGGCGCTGGACGGTCAGCTCCGCAGCTACAACAAGGTCATCGAGGGCGCGGGACGCCTGCTCATCACGGGCTTCGCGCAGCATCTGGTTGACCCGGACAGCGACGAGAACCCGAATCAGGTGCAGCTGACTGGCGCGCTGTGCAAGCTGCCCTCCTACCGCACGACCCCCTTCGGCCGCGAAATCGCCGACCTGATGCTGGCGGTCAACCGCGCTTATGGCAAGAGCGATTATATCCCCTGCATCACCTGGGGGCGCACGGCGCGCTTCGCCAGCCACCTGAAGGTGGGCGACAAGGTGACGCTGCTGGGACGCTTCCAGTCCCGCGCGTACCAGAAGCAGCTGCCTGACGGCACGGTCATCGGCAAGACGGCGTACGAAGTGTCTGTCGGTCGCCTGACGATGGCGGATGCAGCGCCGCAGCCCGCGCCGTTTGTCATTCACCCGGAGGAAACCCACACGGTGGAGACGCTCGTGCAGCCCTCGACCCCGGTTCAGGTGAATCCTTTTACCACGCCCACAACCTGATTTTTTTCGCCGTCGTTGCCCCTTTGCGGGGGTGGCGGCGGTTTTTTTTAATGCGGGATGCGGAATAGGGGGAGCACACGCAAAAATCCATATCAAAAAAGAAGGAGCCGGTCATGAAAACCGACGCCTTCTTTTCAAGATGGGGAATTATGAAAGATTCGCGAAATCGGGAAAACGCAGCTTAATTCTGCCGCGCGAGCAGCCCGCCGACATCAAAGTGCCGCTTGTCGCCCTCGAAGCCGCAGTAGGAGAAATCGTCGCCCAGCCGGCGCAGCTCCGTCCGAATCTGCTGCATCGGCATCACTTCCGCGTCGAAATTGACCGCGAAGTGCTTCAGGTACGCGCCGCGCATGGTGTCAATCCCCAGCGCGTCGCAGCACCAGTCCAGATAGCGCGTGTTGTTGACGTGGCCGTTGAAATCCAAATCGGTGTAGCGCGGCTGGCGCATTTCGGTTTGCAGCGTGCCGGACACCTCGGTCACGGCGGCGGGCAAACCCAGCGGCGCGAGCAGGTCGGAGTTGTCGGGCATCAGCGCCTTCACCACGTCGAGCTTCGTCATGCTGCGTGTGCCGAGGTCAAGCAGCACCCACAGCGTCGCGGCGCGTCCGATTTCGATGCCATTGCTGTCGCGGAAAATAAAGTAACGCGGGAAGAAGCAGCGGCGCACGGGCATCGGGAACGTCTCAACGGAGAACGTCTCCTCGAACGCCGGATAGCGATCCATATCGACCTCCACGCGCGTGAGCACCCACGCGGTGTTCTTTGCCAGCAGGGCACTGCGCCCCAGACCAAGGCGCTCGGAGTGCTGTCCGGCGGCTTCCTGCATCACTTCCAGAATCGCGCTGGGCTTCATGCGGGCGTTCAAATCGGTCTGGTAGGAGCGAACAGTGAAATCCTCCTTGTAGATTTTGAGCATAATGGGTATCCTTCCTTTGGTCATTTTGTTGATAAAAGCAACCAATATAGAAAAGGCTGCAAGAATATTATACGCCATCAGCAGGAAAATGGCAAGTGCTTTTCGCATGAGCGGAGAAAAATCCGCATAGAAAAAACGGGCTGCACCACTCAGTGCAGTCCGCTGGTGGATGGGCACGTTGCCACGCTTCCGCCCATCCTGCTTCTGCTGATTAGTCCTGCGCGTTCCGCAGTTCTGCCAGGCAGCTCTTGCAGACGAGCTTGCCCTTGTAGGGAACGACGTCACGGGCATCAGAGCAGAAAATGCAGCTCGGATGATACTTCTTGAGGATGATTTCGTCACCTTCGACGAAAATTTCCAGCATGTCCTTCACGCCAATGTCCATCGTGCGACGAAGCTCGATGGGCAGGACGATCCGACCAAGGGTATCCAACTGACGCACAACACCGGTAGACTTCATAGTAATTTCTCCCTTCCGTTCGGTAGCGGTAATGTTGCCATGAGGGATTGTCCGGCACTCCTGCACAGCGCAGGACGATTCCACATATTGCATTGTCATTCTACATTTTTTTCTAACGTTTGTCAAGGGGTTTTCATTAATTATAAGATTTTTCTTGCTATTTTCAAGAAAAAAATTTCGAGATACGCTTGAAAAGTTCCGTAGTTTGGCGCGCAAACAATATACAGATATGCACAAAATGAGTATAACATCCGTGCTAAATTGCTTCTGAAAGGAGAAGTATTTATGGGTAGGGTATTTTTCATCCTGACAACGCTGTCGCTGATACTGGCACTGCTCACAAACCGTGCGCCTTCAGCGGCGTCGGCACTGCTGAACTCGGCGGAAAGCGGCGTTTCGCTGATGTTGACGCTGCTGGGAACGATGACGCTCTGGAGTGGCTTGATGGAAGTGCTTCTGCGCACGGGCGACGTGGCGAAACTTGGGCTGCTTATCCGAAAATTATTCGGAAGACACAGCCGCGCGCTTCCGGACGCTGATTGCTGGGAGGCAGTCGGCATGAATCTGGCGGCGAACGTCCTCGGTCTGGGGAATGCCGCCACGCCGCCGGGTGTGTCCGCAGCGAAGCAATTGGCGGTGCACGGCGAACCGGGACTGCGCGTGCTGGCGCTGCTGCTGGTGCTCAACAATTCCGGCCTGCAGGTGCTGCCGACGACGGTGCTGACGCTTCGTCAGGCGGCAGGCGCACAGCATCCGGCGGACATTTGGGGCGCTATGCTGATTTCGTCCGCCGCCGCGACGGCAGCCGGGGTCATCCTGCTGGGCATGTACGACAAAATCCGCCAAAAAGGAGCGAATCCGCATGGAGAAAGCCGCCGCCGTCATCCTCATCTTGACCGTTCTGCTGATTCTTCTGCGCGGAAAATGCGCGGGCGTTGAGGTCTACGGCGCGTTCCTCTCCGGCGCGAAGAAGGGCATGGAAGCCGCGTGGCAGCTTCTGCCCGCGCTGACGGGGATGCTGCTCATGCTTTCCTTGATGAACGCCTCTGGGCTGACGACGCTTCTTGTACGCCTGCTATCGCCCTTGACGGCAATATTGAACCTGCCGCAGGAGGTCGCGCCGATGCTCATCCTCCGCCCGATGACCGGGTCGGGCAGTTTGGCGGCGCTGCAGGAGATTTTCGCGCAGTACGGCGCGGACAGCCGCGTTGGGCGAATTGCGTCGGTGCTGATGGGGTCAAGCGAGACGATTTTCTACACGATGAGCGTCTATCTCGGCGCGGCGGGCGTGAAAAAGCTGCCGGGCGCGCTGGGCGTGTCGCTGCTGTCCTACCTGACGTGCGCGTGGGTTTGCGGGCTAATCTGCTGAAAAATCAGGAAAATCGCTTGCAGGAAAGGGGAAAATCATGTATAATAAACAGGTATGCCGGATGAAAGGAGCGAAGGAAATGCTGGAAATCATCGGGGACAGCCGCGCAGTGGCTCGTGCGGCGATTCAGCTGGCGATGACGGCGACACGCGAGGAAGAAACCGAGCTGAAGGCGTCGCTGACCGAAAAGGATATTGTCGGCGCGGCATCGGACTTCGGCGGCACATTCGTGGATTCGATGATGAAGATGATTGAGCGCGCCGTGGTCGCCGCCAAGCGCGAGGGCGTCATCAGTGATACGCACCGCGAGGAAGGCGCAGTTGCTGGGGCAGCGCACGACGCGGTGTGCCAAGTCAGCGAGAAGGCGATGGGCTTTTCCGTCGGCGGCAAAATCGGCGTCGCCCGCTCCGGCGAGCATGTGGCGGTGGCGGTGTTCTTTACCGTGGGCTTAGTGCATCTCAACGAGGTCGTCGTCGGCATGGGACACCGGGCGATTTGACCGAATGGGTTTAAGGGAGCGACCGGAAAGTCCCCTTGCGCTCCCACAGGAGCGAAATCCCCTGCAAGCAGCAGATTCACATAAAAAGTATTGTATAGAAAGCAAACAAAAGGAGACATTCCTCATGGTGCTGAATATTGCCATGGACGGCCCTGTGGGCGCAGGAAAATCAAGCATTGCGGACGCCGTCGCCAAGCGGCTGGGCATCCTCCACCTCGACACCGGCGCGATGTACCGCGCCATCGGTCTGACCGCGCTGGAGAAGGGCGTTCCCGTGCAGGACGAACAGGCGGTCACGGCGCTGTGCCAGGCCCTGTCAATGACGGTCGGTCACGCGGCGGATGGTCAGCATACCCTCGTGGATGGCCGCGACGTGACAGGCTTCATCCGCACGCCGGAAGTCAGCATGGCGGCGTCCACCGTCGCTAAGTACGCGGGCGTGCGCGCGGCAATGGTCGCGCTCCAGCGCCGCCTTGCGCAGGAAACGCCCATGCTGGTGGATGGCCGCGATATTGGCACGCGTGTGCTGATGAACGCGCCCGTCAAAATCTTCCTGACTGCCAGCGCCGAGGAACGCGCCCGCCGCCGCTATCAGGAGATGCGCAATAAGGGCATGGACGCGAATTTCGACGATGTGCTGCGCGATCTGCGCGCCCGCGACGAACAGGACACGCACCGCGCTGTTGACCCGCTCCGTGCGGCAGAGGACGCCGTGACGGTCGATTCGACGCACCTGACGTTTGACGAGGTGGTCGAGGCGATTCTGCGCATCGTCGCGGACAAGACGGGGGGCGCATGGGCATGAGCGAGCAGAATCAGCCGGAAAAGAAGAATTTCCAGCACCGGATGGCTGTTCCGGGCAAAAAAAGCATCATCTATACGATTGGACGCGGGATTTTCTGGATTTACTTCCACCTGTTCTGCTTTATGCACTGCACGGGCAGGGAGAAGCTGAATCTCGACGCGCCATACATCGTCATCGCGAATCACACGTCCTTCGCAGACCCGATTATTGCCGCGATGCTGATTCGCCGCTACGAAGTGAACTTCCTGGGGAAAATCGAACTGGCGAAAGCGCCCGTGATCGGAAAACTGCTGATGCACCTGCACATGATTCCCGTTGACCGCCACCACAGCGACATGGAGGCGATGCGCGCCTGTCTGCGGGTGACGAAGGCGGGCGGCGTGCTGGGCATTTTCCCCGAAGGCACGCGCCACAAAGAGGGGATTATGGAGCACGTTGAGTCCGGCGTGGCGCTGATTGCCCTGCGCAGCGGCGTGCCGATGATTCCCCTGTACATCGGCGGCAAACCGCGCCTGTTCCGCCGTCTGGACGTGCGCGTCGGCGACCCGATTGCGATGGACGACCTGCGTGAGCGCGGCGTGAACCGCGACACCTGCGAGGAACTGCTCGCCCGCATCACCGAAACCTACCGCGCGCTGACGGCACACCCGGAGGCGTGAACACCAAAATCTGCGTGAAATCCTGTTTTTTCGCGCTTTTTTCGCGAACAAAAAATTTTTTCAAAAAAAATTGCGAAGGAAGCAGGAAAATCAGAAGATATGTAGAATCAATATAGAGGTCAGAAAATGGTCTGACCATGCTGGAAAGGATGCAAACGGGAAATGCCGATTGAAATCGCGGCTCATGCGGGGTTCTGCATGGGCGTCCGCCGCGCGGTCGAAAGCGCCGTGCAGGTGGCGGACAGCGGCGTGCCCTCTTGTACGCTGGGGGAACTGATCCACAACCCGACGGTCGTGGACATGCTTCGTCAGCGCGGGATTCCGCCGGTCGCTTCCGCCGAGGAAGCAGCGGGTCGGCAGGTGCTCATCCGCAGTCACGGCGTTGCGCCGGAGGTCATCAAGCAGCTGGAAAATGCCGGCTGCAAGGTGGTTGACCTGACCTGCCCCTTCGTCAACAAGCTCCACCGCGTCGTCGCGGAGGATACGGGCGAGGATTGCCCGCTGATTATGGTGGGCGAGCGGGAACACCCGGAGGTCAAGGGAACATGCGGCTGGGCGCGCGGCAAGGTCTACGTCGTGGCGACGGCGGAGGAAGCGGCGCAGCTGCCCGAAATGGATCAGGCGGCAGCCGCCGTGCAGACGACCTTCCCCCCGGAGCGCTGGGAGGCGATTGTCGCCGTACTGCGCGGGCGTGTCCAGCATTTGAAGGAGCATAACACCATCTGCAACGCCACCGCGGTGCGCCAGCGGGAAGCCAAGAAGCTTGCCGCGGCGTCCGACGCTATGATTGTCGTCGGCGGTCGCACCAGTGCGAACACGCACAAGCTCTTTGAGGCGTGCAAGGCGCTTTGCCCCCGAACAATTTTGGTAGAGTGCGCGGCGGAAATTCCGCCTGCCTTTGCAAATATTCATTCCGATAAAATTGGAATAACCGCCGGTGCTTCCACACCGGATGGCTCATTAGAGGAGGTTGCAACCCATATGACCGACAACGAAAACATGGCTCAGTCCTCTGACTTCACCATGGACGCCATCGTGGCCACGATGACGCGCATCAAGGCTGGACAGACGGTGACCGGCAAAGTTGTGCAGGTGACCCCGGACGAAGTGTATGTGAACATTGGCTACAAGGCCGATGGCATCATCAAGCGCTCCGACCTGACCCAGCAGGACGTCAAAGAAGGTGACGAACTGGAAGCTGAGATCGTCAAAGTGAACGACGGCGAAGGCAATGTCGTTCTGTCCCAGCGCAACATCGTCAACCGCAAGGCGTGGGAAGCGCTCGTCGCCAAGTACGACGCGGGCGAGTATGTCAAGGGCGTTGGCAAGGAAGCCGTCAAGGGCGGCCTGATTGCTGATGTTGAGGGCGTGCGTGCTTTCGTGCCCGCCTCCCAGCTCGCGCAGCACTATGTTGACAAGATTGAAGAGTTCGTTGGCAAGGAAATGGAACTCAAGATCATCGAAGTGGACAAGCAGAAGAAGCGCATCGTGGCTTCCCGCAAGGCTGTCATTGCTGAGCAGACCGCTGCCCGCAAGAAGGCTGCTTGGGAGAACCTTGAAGAAGGCGCTATCATCCACGGCGTCGTTCGCCGCCTGACCCAGTTCGGCGCGTTCGTTGATGTCGGCGGTGTGGATGGCCTGATTCACATCACGGATCTGTCCTGGGGCCGCATCAACCATCCGTCCGAGGTCGTCAAGCCCGGTCAGGAAGTTGACGTGAAGATTCTGTCCCTCGACCGCGAACGTGAACGCATCCAGCTTGGCTACAAGCAGCTCCAGCCCCGTCCGTGGGATAACGCCGCTGAGCGCTATCCGGAAGGCTGCATCGTCGAAGGCAAGGTCGTCCGTATTGCGGACTTCGGCGCGTTCGTCGAGCTCCAGCCCGGTCTGGATGGCCTGGTGCACATCTCCCAGTGCGCGCAGAACCGCGTCGCGAAGGTCACTGACGCCGTGCAGGAAGGTCAGATTGTCCGCGTGAAGGTGCTGAGCGTTGACACCGAGAAGAAGCGCATCTCCCTGTCCATCCGTCAGGCCGCCGAAGACGAATTCTCCTTCGACGACGAGGCGATGGGCGAGGAAGCTCCCGCGGACGCGGAAGAAGCGCCCGTGCAGGAGTAATTGCGGAATTTCTGATTTCGCCCCGCAGCAGGAGGCAAGTGGGATACTGCTTGTCTCCTGCTTTCTTATTATGTTGAGGGGGATTTTGGGCTTCTCGAAGCGGGCGAAGGGGCAATGAAAATCATCATCAAAGCGAGGAGAACTGCTATGCCGCGCTGCATCATCCTGACGCCGCTGTATGCGGGCGAAGAGCTGCCGTGGATTGCGCCGCAGCCGGGGGATTTCCTGATTTGCGCGGATGGCGGCTGGGCGCGCGCGCGGCAGTTCGGACTGATGCCGCAGCTCGTCGTGGGGGATTTTGACTCCATGCCGCCTGCAATGCGCCCGGATGTGCCCACGCTGACCTTGCCGACGGAAAAAGATGATACGGATTTGGTCGTCTGCCTGCATGAAGGGCGCAAACGCGGGTACACTGAGTTTATCCTCGCGGGGGCGATTGGCGGGCGCTTCGACCACACGCTATCTTGCCTGCAATGCGCGGCGGACTGCGCCCTGCGCGGCGAACGCGCGTGGCTGATGGACGGGCAGAATCGCGCGACGATTCTTGCGCCGGGCACGCATCATCTGCCGAAAATGCCGGGGCGAAAGTTGTCGCTGCTGGCGTATTCGCCGGAAGTGCGGGATGTGACGCTGACGGGCGCGAAATGGACGCTCACCCGCGCGACGCTGACGTACCACTATCCGCTGGGGTGCAGCAACGAGTTCACGGCGGACATGGCGGAGGTCACCTTCCGCGAAGGGCTGCTGATGGTGTGTTTCAGTGCGGATAAAAATCCTTGACTTTCGTGAAAAACCGACAAACTTTTGCAAGCTGCGGAAATTCCCTTGTCCTGCGGGGCGAAAAATGGTACAATAAACCCTACCCGCAGAGGAATCTGTACGCAATGAAAGGGGCGCTGGCGCGATGGAACTGGGCAAGCTGCTGACGGAAGGAAAAGGAAAACGCGTTTACGCAACCGACGATCCGGATCAGGCAATCGTGTACTTCAAGGATGAGGCAATGGCGTTTCATGGGCTGAAGCGCGGGCGGATTCTGGGCAAGGGCGAAGTCAACAACGCGATTAGCGAACAGTTCTTTAAAATGCTGGAAGAAAACGGCATCCCGACGCACTACCTGCGACGGCTGGACGCGCGGCAGAGCCTTGTCAAGCGATGTCAGATTTTGCCGGTATCCGTGAAGGTGCGCAACCGCGTGGCGGGGTCGCTGGCGAAGCGCATCGGTCTGCCGACTGGCACGAAGCTGGACACGACCGTCATCGAGCTGGAACTGAAGGGCAGCGAGATGGACTACCCGCTCATCAACATCACGCATGTTGAGGCGCTGCATCTTGCGACGCGCGAGGAAATGAACTACGTCATCGCGACGGCACGGAAAATCAATCAAATTTTGTCGGATTTCACGTCGGAAATCGGCGTAGAGCTGGTGGATTTTAAGCTGGAGTTCGGGCGCTACCACGGTCAACTGCTCGTTGCGGATGAAATCAGCCCTGATTCCGCGCGCTTCTGGGATGCCCGGACGCATGAGCCGATGGACCTCGACCGCTTCCGCCGTGATTTGGGCGGCGTTGAACAGGCGTATCAGGATTTGCTGCACAGGATGATGGGCGAATAAGGATAAAATGTGCATGTGCGATTTCTGAAGCCGTCTGCTGTGGCGGAAAACTGCTTGCAAGGCTTGATTTCTGTGGGAATCGGGTCTTTTTTTGTTGATAAAGGCGGCAATTATCGTTATAGTATTCAATATAGGAATGGCAAATATCGAAAACGCAGGCGAAAAAATCATGCAGGCACGCAAGACAAAAGCCTGACACACAACTTATCATCCCTCTCGCATCACGGACGCGCTTTTTGACCTTGACAAAAAACAGACAGATGCATATACTGTAATTGCGACGAAAGGGCGCGAAAAAGGAGGCTTTTTTCATGTTCAATAACATCGGTCACAAGATTCAGGTGCTGGCGAAGGTGCTCTGCTGGATTGGCATCATCTGCTGGGTCATCACGGGGGTTTCCCTCATGGCTGGCGGCTCATCCATGACGTATCGGCTGAACGGCGAGTTTGTGCGGGCTAATAGCGGCGCAGGCGTTGTCGCGGGCATCCTGACCATCATCGTCGGTGTGCTGGTCTCGTGGATTGGCTCGTTCCTGCTCTACGGCTTTGGTCAGCTGGTGGAGGACACCCATGCAATTCGCGCAAACACGGAAAGCAAGAAAGACGCATAAAAAAGGGAACCCGAATCCTCGCTTTTCAGCAGGGGAAACGGGTTCCTTTTCTTTGCGCTTATTTCTGCAAGTCCGTGCGGATAATCAGCAGCATGTCATGCGCCATGCCGTCCGCCACGAGGTCGAAGCTCGGCACATTCGCCATCTGGCTTTCGAGGTTGTCGAAGAGGTCAAGCGCCTTCTGCACGTCGCCGCTCAGCAGGTCAAGCCCTTCTTCGGTCAGCTTCGCCTTGAGTTCCGCCAAGCCGTCGGAAAGTTCCGTCATGCCGCCCGACAGCGTGTTTGCGCCATCGTAGAGCTGGGACGCGCCGTTGCCCGCCTGCGCCACGCCGTCGGTGTACGCCTTCAGGCCGTTCACGAACGTCTCCACGGATGCCAGCTGCTCCTTCAGGCGCTTGAGCGAATCCACCGCCGCGGCAATGGTCGCCTTCTTTTCCGCCACGGTGTTCTGCACGTCCGCACTGGCGTAGTTCTCTTCCACCAGCTTGTCAATCTGCTCGGTCACAGCGGCTTCCAGCTTCGCCTGCACATCGGCGGATGCGAAGTTTTCTTCCACCAGCTTGTCTTCCTGTTCGGTGACGGCGGATTCAATCTTCGCCTTGATGTCGTCTGATGCCATGTTCTGGGCAATCAGCTGATTTTCCTGCTCGGTGACGGCGGATTCAATCTTCGCCTTGATGTCGTCGGACGCCATGTTCTGCGCGACCAGCTGATTTTCCTGCTCGGTCACAGACGCTTCGATTTTCGCCTTGATGTCATCGGACGCCATCATCTGGTCAACCGCCGCGCTGATCTGCTTCTGCTGCGCGTCCGGCACCTGACCCGCCGCAACCGCGTCCTGATACTGCTGCGCCGTCATATTGAGACCCGCCTGCGCCAGCACGCCCTCCAGCACTTGCGCCTGAACCGCCTGCGTCACGCCGGCGCGGATGGTGTCCTCCTGCGCTTGAACCGCGTCCTGCACCTGCGCCTGAACCGCCTGCGTCACTGCCGCGCGAATGGTGTCTTCCTGTGCCGCAACGGCCTGACGCACCTGTTCCTTCACTACGTCGGTCACAGCGGCGCGGATGGTTTCTTCCTGCGCGGCAACCGCGTCACGCACCTGACCGCGCACCACTTCGGTCACGGCCTCGCGAACCTTGTCCTCCTGCGCCATGACTGCCTCGCGCACCTGTGCCTTCGCCAAATCCTCGATGGTCTTGTCAATGACGGCGGGGTCAAGCTGGGCAATCAGGTCGTCCAGCACGGCTGCGTAGTTGCTGGCGGTCAGCGTCGGCACTTCGATGCTCAGCGCATCCAGCCCCGCGGCGGTCAGCTGCGTGTTCGCGGTATCCAGCACAGCGGCAAACAGCTGCGCCGCGCCGTCGTTGAGAGCGCTGCTGTTGCTGCTTAGCGTATCCAAGCCGTCTTTGAGCGTCTTCACGCCGTCCAGCAGGGTGATGGAGCCGTCTTTGAGCTGCGCCGCGCCGTCAAAGAGCGTGTTCAGCGCGGTCAGCAGTTCGTGAATGTCTTCGTTGCTTTCGGGAATGTCCGAGCCGTCCGCCAGCGCGTTCAGACCCGCCGTCAGGTCGCTGACGAGGGTGTGCGCGTCCGCCGCATGGTCGGAGAGCGCGTCGGTCAGCACCTTCACGGGCTGCGCTGTCGCAATCGTCATCATCCAGTTCAGGTCGGCATGATCCACATGCGCCGTCATGGTGAAGGAATCAGGCAGTTCCAAATCCGCATCCGCGCCGGGAACGCCGAAGCCCATCAGGAAACTGTGCGCGCCGTCGGTCAGCACCGCGCCGTTGTCCACGGTCACGCTGGTCACGTCGTCAGATAGCGGCATCACCGTCACGGCGAGGAAGGGGGATTCGGCGCGGTAGGAGACGGTCATCACCAGTTCGCCGGATGCGTTCTTCACGTCTGCGGCGGTGACTTCCTTGCCGTCCAGCGTCATGTGGACGACGGGGGTCACGTTCAGCGCCTTGTCGGACGTGCCCTGATAGATGATGCTGTTTCCGTCGGCTTTCCACGTCACGGTTTCGCCGCTCTGGGTGAATTTTTCCGTGCCGCCGACGTTTTCCAGCGCGGTCAGCAGCGTCCGGTCGTCGATTTCCGCCAAAGCGTCGCCATTTTCAAGGCGAATGTTGTCAATGACGGTCAGCGCGTCGCCGGCGGCATTCGTCACGGCATAAACACGCTCGTGTTTCACGGTTTCCGCGCTGGCAAAGCAGGTCAGCGTCATGCAAAGCGCAGTGATAAGAGCAAAAGCACGCTTTTTCATCGGATTTTTCCATCCTTTCTACCAACAAAGTCAGTTCTTCACGTTCATTTTCAGCGTCGTGTGGATAATCACCTTGTCCAGCACCAGCAGCACCGCCGGCAGCAGGAACAGCACGACCACCACCGAGCACAGCGCACCGCGCGCCATCAGGGAGCACATGGAGGAAATAATATCGACATTGGAGTACAGCCCCACGCCGAACGTCGCGGCGAAGAAGCCGATGCCGCTGACGAGAATCGACTGCGCGGAGGACGCGACCGCCTTGCTGACGGCCTCACGCTTGTCAGATCCCGCACGGCGGTTCTGCAAGTAGCGCGTCGTCATCAGGATGGCGTAGTCCACCGTCGAACCCAGCTGAATGGTCGAAATCAGAATCGGCGCGACGAACGGCAGCGTCACGTTCGTGTAGTAGGGGATGCACAGGTTTGCGGCAATTGCGGTTTCAATGACGGCGACCAGAATCACCGGCAGGGAAATCGAGCGCAGCACCAGCGCGATAATCACGAAGATGGCGATAATGGAAATCAGGCTGACGACCTCGAAGTCGTGGTCGGTGCAGGAAATGAGGTCTTTCGTGCAGGGCGCTTCGCCGATGAGCATCCCGCCATCGTCGTACTTTTTGAGGATTTCGTTCAGCTCATCAATCTGCCGATTCACCGCGTCGGAGGAAATAATGTATTCCGAGGAAATCAGCATCAGCTGGTATTCGTCGCTCTTGAGTTCGCTGAGGATTTCGTCCGGCACGATGCTTTCGGGGATACCCGCGCCCAGCAGCGAGTCAATCGACAGCACCTGCTTCACGCCATCGACTTCCGCCATTTCGTCCGTCATGGCGACAACGTCCTTCTGCGGCACGTCCGCATCGACCAGCACAAGGTGGTTCGTGGACACGTCAAAGTTTTCGGACAGTTTCGTGTTCGCCTTCACGCTTTCCAGCTCCTGCGGCAGGCAGGCGGACATGTCGTAATACTTGCCGACGTTATTGTAGCCGTAGAATGCCGGGATGCACAGCACAATCAGGATGACGAACAGCACCTTGTAGTGCTTCGTGACGAACTTGCTGATGCCCGCAACGCTGGGCAGCAGCGGCTTGTGCGAGGTCTTTTCCAGCGCGCGGTCAAGGAGACGGATGACGCAGGGCAGCAGGATGACCGTGCCCAGCACGCCGAGGAGAACGCCCTTGCTCATCACGATGCCGAGGTCACGGCCGAGCGTGAAGCTCATGAAGCAGATGGCGACGAAGCCCGCGACCGTCGTCAGGCTGCTGCCGACGATGGAGGAAATGGTCTTGCAGATGGCGCTTGCCATCGCTTCGTCCTTGTCCGAATAGGTCTGCTGCTCTTCCTTGTAGCTGTGCCACAGGAAGATGGAGTAGTCCAGCGTCACGCCCAATTGCAGCACGGCGGCGACTGCTTTGGTGATGTAGGAAATCTCACCGAGGAAGTAGTTCGTGCCCATGTTCCACAGGATGCTCACGCCGATGCACAGCAGGAAGATAAACGGCAGGAGGATGGAGTCCATTGTCAGCATCAGCACGACGCAGCACAGCGCAACGGCGATGGCGACGTAGATGGCTTCCTGATCCTCCACCAGCTGCTTGGTATCGGTCACAACCGCCGACAGACCGGACACGAAGCACTGCTGCCCCGCAATTTTGCGGATCTGCGCAATGGCTTCCATCGTCCCTTCCGCCGACGACGTGTCATCGAAGAACACCGCCATCAGCCGCGCGTCGCCCTTCTCGAAGATGTTCCGGTATTCGTCCGGCAGAATCTCGGAAGGAATCGTGCCCTTGGTGATGGACGCATAGCCGATGACCGTGTCTACATGCGGCACGTCGCGGATGGCGTCCTCCAGCGCCTGCTGGTCGGTTTCGCTCATCCCTTCCGTGATGCACAGGGAGAACGCGCCCTTGCCGAACTCTTCCATCAGGATGTTCTGCCCCTTAACCGTGTCAAGGTCTTCCGGCAGATAATACAGCAGGTCATACTTGACCTTTGTGGCGTTCATGCCCAGCACCGACGGAATCAGCATCAGCAGACAGATGATGACGACGGCGACACGGTGCTTGACAATCCACCTTGCGAATCGGTTCACAACAGTTCCTCCTTTTCTGAAATCCATAACTTTTAGTGAACAATGTGTTGACTTTCTCAACGAGGGATAGTATAATAGCATGTGTACCGAAAATCAATCATCAGATTCGGTTTCGGACGCTGATTAAACGACAGGACAAACGCCAATTGCGGAAACAATCAACAAAATTGGCGAAAGAGTTGAAAAACAAGGGGGTCGCCATAATGACAGAAAAGGATACGATGCAGGTTAAGCCGGAGAAGAAGGAAGACCGCCGGGTGCGCCGGACGAAGAAGCTGCTTACCCACGGGCTGATTCAGCTGATGAAGGAAAAGCAGGTGCAGGACATTACCGTGCGCGAGCTGGCGGATTTGGTGGATGTCAACCGCGGCACGTTCTACCTGTACTACCGCGATATATTCGACATGCTGGACAGCATCGAGCAGGAACTGTTCAATCAGGTGAACCAGCTGATTGCCGCGCATAAGGGCGAAACCGTGCTTACGCATACACTGCCCGTGCTGAAGGAGTTGTTCCGTTTGGTGGAGGAGAACAAGGAACTGTGCCAAGTGCTGCTGGGGCAGAACGGCGATATGAAGTTCCTGAAAAAGCTGTCCGACGTGGTTCAAGATGCCTTCCGCCGCGAGTGGCTGATGATGAAGAAGGACGAAGTGACGTTCGATTACAGCTATGCGTTCGGTGCGCTGGGCTTTGTGGGTCTGCTGCGGACGTGGCTGGAGCGCGACTGCGTGGAGAAAGCCGACGACATGGCAGTCCTCAGCGACCGCATGATTCGCTTGGGGCTGACCAGCAGCCTGCAAACGCCATAATAGTAGTAGAAACGCCGCAAAAAGCCCCTCAGCCGCTTGCATTTGCCGCGCAAGTGTCCTATAATGAAGAGGACGCGCGAAACATGTCTATTTTCGCTGCGTTCGGGAAAAAGGCAAAGGAGCTGCTTCCGCTTTGAAGAAAAAATCCGTTTTCGCCAATCAGACCATGCGCATTGGGCTGCTCATGCTCCTGGACGCGCTGCTGATTTCGGCTTCGCTGCTGATGGGCTTGCAGGTGTATTATGACATGCACGCCCCGGCAGCGCATATCCTCCACGTCTGGCGCAGTCTGCCGCTGCTGATTGTCTCCACCGTCGCGCTTTTGCATATGATGGGCTTCTACCGCGGCATCCTCAAATACGCGGGCGTGGATCTGCTGCTGCAAATCGCCTGCGGTACGCTCGGCGGCACGGGGATAACGTATCTCGTGTCGTTCCTGTGCTATTCGATTCGCCGCGAACCGAACATCTTCCTCATGCCGCGCCCGGTCTACCTTGTGCAGTGGCTGCTGCTGATGGTGATGCTTGCGGCAAGCCGGTTCGTCATCAAAGTCGCGCAGGGCGGCGGATGGACGCACTTCTTCACCGGCGGCAGCGCCAAGGCACGGCGCGTGATGGTCGTCGGCGGCGGCTGGGGCGGCGCGCAGGTCATCCGCGATATGCAGGCGGGACGCTATGGCGACTGCGTGCCGGTGATTGTGGTGGATGACGACGAGAGCCGGCGCAACACCCGCATCGGGCGTGTCCGCGTGGTGATGGATACGGGGAAAATTGCTGACTACGTCAAGCAGTACGCGATTGACGACATCATCATCGCCATTGCCACGCCGAAATCCGACCTGACGGAGCTGATGCACACCTGTGTGGATACGGGCTGCCACGTCCGCCGCTATACCGTGATGCAGGAGATGAACGGCGGGCAGGGGCAGATGCGCGACATCAACATCGCGGACTTGCTGGGGCGCGACGAGAAGCACCTCGATATGTCCGAAGTGGAGCAGGTGATTGCCGGGCGGCGCGTGCTGGTCACGGGCGGCGGCGGGTCAATCGGGTCGGAAATGTGCCGGCAGATGATGGCGTTCATCCCCGAGAAGCTGGTGCTGTACGACATCAGCGAAAACTACATGTATGACCTGTTCGCCGAGCTGAAAAACAAGTACGGCGAGATTGTCAAGAACACGGTCGTCCTGCGCGTCGGCTCGATTCGCGACGAAGCGACGCTGAATCAGGTGTTCGACGAGTTCAAACCGGAAATCGTCATCCACGCGGCGGCGCATAAGCACGTTCCGCTGATGGAGGACAGCCCCGAACAGGCGGTGCGCAACAACGTTTTCGGCACATATAACGTCGCCAAGTGCGCCAAGGAACACGGCGCAAAGCGGTTCGTGATGATCTCCACCGACAAGGCGGTCAATCCCACCAACGTCATGGGCGCCTCGAAGCGCATGGCGGAAATCATCATCGAAGCCATGCAGAAGCAGAGCAGCACGACGCAGTTCACCGCTGTCCGCTTCGGCAATGTGCTGGGGTCGAACGGCAGCGTCGTCCCGCTGTTCGAGCGGCAGATTCGCGCGGGCGGCCCGGTTACGCTGACGCACCCGGACATCATCCGCTACTTCATGACCATCCCGGAGGCGGCGAGCCTTGTGCTGCAAGCCGCGTCGATTGCCCGCGGCGGCGAGCTGTTTGTGCTGGACATGGGCAAGCCCGTCAAAATCCGCGAACTGGCGGAGCGGATGATTCAGCTGTATTCCGACCCCTTGAAGCCCCCGGTGGAAATCATCTATACCGGCTTGCGTCCGGGCGAAAAGCTCTACGAGGAGCTTCTGCGCGACGAGGAAACCGACACCGCGACGAGCAAGGAAAAGATTTTCATCGCCAAGCCGGAACAGGTGGCGTGGGCGGACGTGGAAAACATGCTGCGCACGCTGCACGAATGCCTCGACAATCACGGTGATATCAAGGCGTGTATGCACCGTCTGCTGCCGTCCTTCAAAACGCCGGAAGAGGTCAACGGGCGAGTGTAAGGCGTGCAGAACGCAAATTTTCCCCGAAAAATGCCGGAAAAAATGCAAAAACCCCCTTGCCAAATGCCTATGCAGTGTGGTATAATAATCGGCGTGACATACGGGCGGTCCTCTTTCCGGAAAACTCTGACCTCATGCGGAGCCGGATACGAACGTCTATGAAGGAAGGAGGAACCAACATGAGCGAAATTATCCGTTCTATCGAAGCGAAGCAGCTGCGTACCGACATCCCCGCGATTGCCGTTGGCGATACCGTCAAGGTGATGGTGAAGGTTGTGGAAGGCAAGACGGAGCGTCTTCAGGCTTTTGAGGGCGTTGTGATTGCGAAGCGCAATGGCGGCATTCGTGAAACCTTCACGGTGCGCCGCGTGTCCTACGGCATCGGTGTGGAGCGCACGTTCCCTGTGCATTCTCCCCGTCTGGGCAGCATCACCATCATCCGTCACGGCAAGGTGCGTCGCGCCAAGCTGTACTACCTGCGTTCTCTGCAGGGTCGTGCTGCGAAGATCAAGGAAGTCAAGCGCGTCTGAGTACGGTACGGGGATGCGGGACGTCACAACCCACAGCCCTGAACTCGGAAACAGAACACAGAAGGGAAAGCGGAGCAATCTGCTTTCCCTTTTTGCGTGCGTGCGGATTTTGCATTTTCCCACGCTGGCAAGTCTAAACTTCGCCCCTCCCTCATATGGTGGAGCAAGCGAAGCAGAGGAGGGACAGAAATGGAAAGCGCGACGTTTGATTTGTATCGCGATATTGCCGAGCGCACCGACGGCGACGTGTATCTGGGCGTTGTAGGGCCGGTGCGGACGGGCAAAAGCACCTTTATCACCCGCCTGATGGAATTGCTGGTGATGCCCAAAATCCCCGAAGGCGCGCGTAAAGAGCGCATTGCGGATGAGTTGCCGCAGAGCGGGTCGGGCAGAACCATCATGACGACGCAGCCGCAGTTTGTGCCCAACGAGGCGGTCACGGTCAGCCTGAGCGACAACGCCCCCGTGCGCGTCCGACTGGTGGACAGCGTGGGCTACATGGTGCGCGGCGCACTCGGTTCGGTGGACAAAACCGGCAGCCGCATGGTGCATACGCCGTGGTATGACCATGATATTCCCTTTGAACAGGCGGCGGAAGTCGGTACGCGCAAGGTGATGACCGACCACGCGACCATTGGCGTCGTCGTGACGACGGACGGCACAATCGCCGAGTTGCCGCGCAGCGCCTACATCGAGGCGGAGAACCGCGTTGTCAGCGAGCTGAAAGCGCTGGGCAAGCCGTTCGTCATCATCCTCAATTCCGCTGTGCCGAACAGCCCCGATGCGCAGACGCTGCGTACTGATTTGCAGGAGGCGTATGGCGTGCCGGTCATGCTGATGAGCGTGAAGGACATGCAGAGCGCGGACGTGCAGAAGGTGCTGGAATCCGTGCTGCTGGAATTCCCCGTGCGGCAGGTGCGCTTGAGCGTCCCGAAGTGGCTGGAAGCGCTGGATGAGGGGCATTATCTCGTGCAGGAGGTGTTGACGGGGCTGAAGAAGGCGGGGCAGGAGACGCACCGGATGCGCGAGACGAACCTGCTGACGCCTGTGTTCGCGTCGTGCAGCGAGTTGGATGGCGTGCAGCTGGAACAGCTTCGGCCCGGCGAGGGGCGAATCGACCTGTCGCTGACGATGAAGGACGGGATGTTCAACCGCATTCTGGGCGAGGAATGCGGCACAGAAATCCACGGCGATAAGCACCTGCTGCGCCTGATGAAGGAGCTGGTCGCGGCGAAAACGGAGTACGACCAGATCGCCGGGGCGCTGAAATCCGTGCGCGAGACGGGCTACGGGCTGGTATCGCCGACGATGGCGGAGATGACGATGGAAGCGCCGGAAATCGTGCGGCAGGGCGGGCAGTTCGGCATTCGCCTGAAAGCACACGCCCCGTCGCTGCATCTGATTCGCGTGGATATCGAGACGGAAGTCACCCCGACTGTCGGCACGGAGGAGCAGTCCGAGGAGCTGGCGCGGCAGATGAGCAGCGAACTGGAGAGCGACCCGCAGAAGATGTGGGCGATGTCCTTCTTCGGCAAGCCGCTGAGCGACATGGTGCGCGAGGGGCTGAACGGCAAGCTGATGCGGATGCCTGCCGACGCGCAGGAGAAGGTGCAGGAGACGCTGACACGCATCATCAACGATGGCGACGGCGGCATGATCTGCATCCTGCTCTGATGAATCCGTACAAACGCACCAGTTTGTCCAAAAATGTTGGGAAATCAATTGACAGAAGCGTAATTTCGCGGTACAATAGATTGTAAAAAGCGCACGAGAATGCGCCGCTACAATTTGGAAATAACGAAGGGGATACGGAATTATGTTGACGCATGAAATGACTATCGCGGGGCTGAAGCGCGCGCTGCCGATTTGCCGCGTGAACGACAACCTGTATATTGGCGCGTTTGTCATCTTCGGCGACTGTGAGCTGACGATGGCGTGTGCGACGGAGCTGCTCAAGAAAGCACCGGAATATGACTACCTTATCACGGCGGAGTCGAAGGGCATTCCGCTGGCATATGAAATGGCTCGTCAGCATGGCGACAAGAAGTGGCTGCTGGCGCGCAAGGGCGCGAAGCTGTACATGCAGAATGTCGTCGGCGTGGAAGTGAAGTCCATTACGACCGCGGCGGTGCAGAAGCTCTACCTCGACGGCGCGGATGCGGCGCTGATGAAGGGCAAGCGTGTGCTGATTGTGGACGACGTGATTTCCACGGGTGAATCCCTCCACGCGCTGGAAGCGCTGGTCAATCAGGCAGGCGGCGAAATCGTGGGCCGCATGGCGATTCTGGCGGAGGGCGAAGCGCAGGCGCGCACGGATCTCATCTACCTCGAAAAGCTGCCGGTGTTCAACGCGAAGGGCGAAATCATCGGGTAAATCAAGTCAATCTGGGGTCTCGGAAGGAACTGGATGCAGTTTCTTGTTCGGCGGCGTTCGTGATGCAGCGGGCGCCGCTTTTTTTTCGTGTATAAAAAATGAAAATCCGGCGCATCCTTCCTCAAAAAGGAGGAATGCGTATGGATTACAGAACAGACTTGGCGATGGAGCGCACTGTCCGCCCCGGCGGCATGGGCGAGGGCGTTTCGGTGCACACGCAGCAGCAGGCGGGCGCGGAGGTGACGTGGGTGCGCGTGTCGTCGGAGAAGGCGGCGGAGCGGCTCGGCAAGGCGCAGGGGCTGTACTGGACGCTGACACACCCGAAATTGCCGCACATGCTGCCGGAGGAGCGGATGGACATTGCCCGCGAGGTGGCGCAGATGCTGCGGATGATGCTGCCGCCGCAGGGTGACGTGCTGGTGCTGGGGCTGGGCAATCGACGGATGACGGCGGACGCGCTGGGCGACCGGGTGGTCAGCGGCATCCTCGTCACGCGGCACATGCAGGAGGAACGCCTGCGGAGCGTGTGCGCCGTTGCGCCGGGGGTGCTGGGCATCACAGGCGTGGAGACGGCGGAGCTGGCGCTGGGGCTTGCGGAGCGCGTGAAGCCATCCGCCGTGATTGTGGTGGATGCGCTCGCAGCGATGGAAACGGCGCACATCGGCACGACGATTCAGCTGACCGACACTGGCATCCGCCCCGGCAGCGGCGTGGGCAACCACCGCAAGGGCATCACCGCCGAGACGATGCACGTTCCGGTGATTGCGGTGGGTATCCCGCTCGTCGTGTACGCTTCGACCATCGTCCGCGACGCGCTGGTGGATATGATGCAGCGCGAATCAGGCGACGCACAGGCACTTGCGGAGCAGCTAACCAGCGGCTATCCGCGCGACTTCGTGGTTACGCCGCGCAACATCGACGAGCTGGTGGCGGGGCTGGCGGACTTGCTCGCGCTGGCAATCAACAGCGCGCTGCAAACGAATCTGGAGATGGAAGAGCTGTCGCACTGCCTGCACTGACGGGCATAATTGGCATTTGTGCCGCATACAATCCACCGATGGATGAAAGGCGGTGGAGGACATGAAGGCGCTTCGGCGGATGATGGCGGGACTTGTGTGCGCGGCGCTGCTGTTCGGGCGTGCTGCGGGCGAAGCGTCGTTTGACTTTACCGACGGGATGCCGGATGTCCCCGAAACCGCCGCGCCTACGGAAAATCCCGCGCCGACTGCCACGCTGTCGCCTGCTTTCGAGATGACGGTCATCCGCCCGGCAGCGCAGCAGCACCACGGCGCGATTCTCATCTACCACACGCACACTTGGGAGGCGTACCGGCAGACCGACGAACGATACCAGGAGACGGAAAAGTGGCGCACGAAGGACGAGCGCTACAACGTCGTTGCGGTGGGCGAGGCGCTGACCCGTGCGCTGACGGCACTGGGCTATACGGTCGTGCATGACACGACGGCGTTTGAGCCGCCCAAATTGGCGGATGCTTACGCGCGTTCCCTGACAATGCTGGAGCAGCGAACGGCATCTGGCGAAACCTATGACCTCTATATCGACCTGCACCGCGACGCGATTTCGTCCACCTCCACCATCCGCCGCACCGTCAACATCGGCGGCGAGGACGCGGCACGCTTCATGGTGCTTGTTGGTAAGGGGACGACCGGCGGCTATCATGAAATGCCGGATTTTGCCGCGAACCTGCACATTGCGGAGCTGCTGACGGACAAGCTCGAAGCTCAATGCGAGGGCCTTTCGCGCGACGTGAAGGTACGCACGGGACGCTTCAACCAGCATATCGCGCCGCGCTGTGTCCTGATTGAGTGCGGCACGAACGAGAACACGCTGGAGGAAGTCCTCTGCGGCATCCCGTACCTTGCGCAGGCGATTGCGGAAACGCTTGATGCGCTGGAAGCGGAGGCAGCAATGAACAATGAGGAATGAGTAATGGGCAATTCGGAATTCGGAATGCGGAAGGCGGAATCAAGCGCGGCGGGCGCGAATCGTCCTCCACAAAAGATTTTTCAGGGGAGAACGCCAAACACGATTTGCTGATAGAAAATTGTTACGGTCGTTCATTCTATGGATTATCCCCAAAAGCTGCGGCGCCGAAGGGGTGGAGGGGGCGAGCGGAAAGCCCCCTCCTCGCCTCCCCAGAGGCGAAATCTCTGCATGACAGCGCAACGCTATGAAGAAACAGTATCGGAAATAAAGCAATCAAAAAACGCAGTCTGACACGTTCGTCAGACTGCGTTTTGCATTTATTTTACAGCTTCGCCTGCGACAGCGGATATTCATCCAGCAGCGCCTTGAAATCCGCAAAATTCCGGCTCGTGCGGTCGACCATCGGCACAACCCACAGCAGAATCGCGAAGTCCAGCGCGACGGGCAGCCCGCCCTCCATCAAGGCGGCGGCAACGCGGATGAAGCGGTACATTTCCGCCCGCGCGGCGCCCGAAAGCGGCGATACCATCGCAAAAATCGGGGAGAGCACGGCGGTGATTTCCTCGTCCGACGTCTTGGCGACACTCGTGGCGTCCAGCAGGGCGGTCAGCGCGGCTTGGCTGATCGGCGCGGCGTCATCCGCCGGCAGTTCCGGGATGAACGGCAGCGCGGGGAGCGGCAGAATCGGCCACTGCCCGGCGTCGTAGGCGGCATTGCGGGTCAAACCGATGCTGCTGCGCGACAAAAGCAGCTTGTGCATTCCGGAAATCGGCGCATAGTTCGGCAAGCTCGTCAAAAGCAGCACGGGCGTTGCGTCCACGGGGCGCAGGGCAACCATCGGGCGCTGTTCAGCGGAAATCTGGTGCGCAAAGCTGCGTTCCCAGCCCATTGCGGCGGCGATGTTGCGGATCAGCGTCGCGGCGGGCGCGGGGGTGGGCGACACAATACCGATGCGGTCGCTCATCGCCAGCAGGAGCAGCAGCGCAATCCCCTGATTCTTTGTCAGCGTCAACCCGCACTTGCCGCACACAGCCGTCAGGCGTGCCAGCAGTTCGTCCAGCGTCGCCTGCTGCCCGCTCACAGGGCTCATGCGCAGCGGCTGACCCGTCAGCGGGATGTTCAGCTGCAAGTCGCCCAGCAGCTTCGAGATGGTCGCGGGGAGCGCATCGTTCTGCAGTGTGTCAATGTGCTTGAGCAGGGAATCGCGCTGCACGGTCAGGCTGTTCAGCTCGGTCTTGAGCGACGCCACCTGTGCCTCGCACGCGTCGCGGTCGCTCTCCAGCTTGCCCGTTTCCTTCTGCAGGCGGTTCGCCATGCCGGCGATAATTTCCTGCTTGAAGCCGTCCATGTCGCGGCGCGCCTTGTCCAACTGGCACAGGGCAGTCAGGCGCTCCGCCTCCAAATCCTGCAGGCGGTCGCGCAGCACGCGCTGGAGCGCGGTGATGTTGCGGTCCTTGCAAATGCGGGGCTCCAGCTTGGAGCGCAGCCCGTCCAGCGAGAGCATGAAGTCCATCAGCTGCTCGCGCGCTTCGGGCATCCGCCACGCGGCGCGGAAGGCGTTCACCGCGTCCGCCACGGGGTTGTCAATGGGGCGCATGGATGTGCCGTTGGGCAGGTTTTGCGCCGGCGGCTCGTATTTGCCAACGTACCACTGGCTGCTCACCGTCTCCTGCACGCGGTTTTTGCTCGGCTGGGGGGAGGTGCGCAGCGGCGTGCGGACGAGCGGCGTGCCGGTCAGCGGGCCGGTTTTCATCATGCTCGGCGGCATTTTCACCGGGCGCGTCTGCTGCTGATGCAGAAGGTTCGCACTGTCAGATACGCCTGTATTCAGGCTTTGCAGCGTCTCTTCAAAATCCTTCGTTTCGTCCAGAATGTTCAGCGTTTCGCCGATGGGCAGGGATTCATCCGCCGCGTCCGCCTTTTCCGCGGGCTTCTCCGCCGCAGGTGCTTCGGGGACAGTCTGGTCTGCCGGGACGGTCTGGTCTGCCGGGACGACCGGGTCTGCTGGGACGACAGGAGCTGCCGGGTCTGCCGGGGAAGCCGCGACACTCGGCGCAGCTGCCGGAACCGCTGCCGCGTCCAACGGACGGTCAAAACGGACGGGCTTGGGGCGCATCTGCCGCTGAATTGGCGCGGGACGCACCGCTGTGGGCGCATCCTTCAGGCAGAGAATCGTGCGCTCCACGCCATCCGGGCAGGGCAGCGTGAACAGCATTCCCGCCATCCCACTGCTCTTTTGCGGCTTTTCCGGGTCATTTTTGCACACAGGCCCGTACAGCACGTTGTCCGCGCGCAGATAGAACAGGGGCGTAATCGCCGTTTCCGCCACCACCGCGGCATCATCCGCCGGGGCGGAAATCACCTCATAAAAGCTGTGCGCGGGCAATTCATGCACGGTGTCGGAATAGAGGATAAACTGGTTCGGCTCACCCTTGTCAGGGCGGAAATTCTTGTTTGTGCGGATTTTTGTAGCTTCGGCGGGCAGGTTCGCCAAATCAACCAGACAATAATGGCCGAGGTCGCGCATCCGGCTCTTGAAGGTGTGCTGTTCGTTGCGGTCAGGGACGATGCGCAGGCAGCCTTCCACCGGAAACTGGTTCATCGCCTCTTGACGGATGTCAGCGTCAGGGGTCAGTAGAGGGCGGACACGAAAATACGCCTGTTGGATATTGTCCTCCTCCAGATAACAGAAGAGAAGCTGATTGTCGATGCTCATAATTGCCTCCATAAATAATAGGTAATAAAATAAAAGAACACTCCCTATGAAAATTTTATCAAATAAAGTGCGAATCGTCAAGGGTTTCGACAGGGTTTTTCCGCAAAAAGACGCTATCTTTTTCCGCCGCGCATGAAACCGCCTCCAGCGCGCATACTGAACCCGAAAAGGGAGGCGAAAAACATGACGGTGGGGATGCTGCTGGCAACCATTCTGCTTGTGCTCACGTTCTCCGGCGTGCTTTCCGGCGCGTGGGAGCGGCTGGGGATTCGCCAGCGGACGGCGGGCGCGTGGCTGCTGGCAATGCTCGCGGCGCTGCTGATGCCGGATGTCCGGCTTGGCGCGGCGCGGGTGAATCCAGCGGGGCTGGCGGTGACGGCGGCGGCTTCCGTGCGCCTGATGATGACCATCCGCCCGCGCCGGGAGCTGGTGCGTGTGCTGCTGGGCAGCGTGATTGCCGGGGCGATGGGGCTGCTTGTGCTGATTTTGTCGGACGGGCAGGCGGATGCACTCTGGGCGTGCGCGATGCTCATCGGGGCGGCGGCGTGCTTTCTGGGGGTCAGCCGGCGCGGGATGCTCCTGTGCAGCTTGATGGGGATGCTCGTCGTGCAGGGCGCAGCGGGCGTGTCGGGGGTTCTCCGCGCGGACGTGCAGCCGTGGACGGACGCGGCGCTGCTGTGCGCAAGCGTATCCACCGCGCTGGCGGAAATTGTGCGCCGAACCGCCATTTTCCTGCTGACCCCGCCGGGCGTGAAAGGGGGACACCGCGGATGAGAAAGCTCCTGACGCTGCTTTTGCTGCTGATGCTGCTGCTCACCAGTTCCGCCATGGCGGCGGAAAAATCGGCGTATCGCTTGGCGGATGAGCAGGGGACGCTGCTGGCGTGGCTGGATGTTCCTCCTGCCGTCGGGGATGTGCTGCTGACGGCGGATGGCACGCGCTACCGAGTGATTGCGGTGCAGGGGCAGCAGGCGGTTTTGCGCGAGGATGGCACGGAGACGCTGCCCGATGTGCCGTGGTCTGCCCGCGAGACGGCGCAGCCCGTGACCAGTGCCGTGCGCACCATCGGGCTGATGGGCGACGCGGCGCTCGTGCGGGATTTGCGGGAAGGGCTTGCGAATCAGGGCGCGGCGCTGGTGACGGTGAATCCTGAACAGGCGGATTTTCCGCTGACCGTCGCGCGGGACGAAATCAGCAATTCCGCGGAGTATGACACGCTTTTAAGCGGCGAGAAAGCGGCGAAAATCCGCCTGATTGTCCGCCGCGGCGGCGATAATGAAGCGCTGATGAAGAATTTCGCGCTCTCCGTCAAGGCGGGGCTTGACCACACCGCCCCGACGCTCATTCGGGACGTGTACTTTGCCGCGAACGCGCAAGAGCCGCTCCGGATGCTCTGGGGCGCGCGGGAGACCGAGCCAATCCGCCTGCAAAACACGATTTTGCCGCTGGCGCAGGTGATTTCAAACGCGCTGGAGCCCCGTGACACGGCAGGCGGCATTTCCGGCAGCGAGGACGTGCCGGAGCACAGCGCCGTGACAGGCTTGATTTTCGCCGGCGGTCTGCTGCTGGCGGGCGTGGTCGGCTACGGGCTGCTGCTGACCGGGGGACGCAGGAACGGGAAGAAAACATAACCCAAAAGGCGATTCAGCCAATGAAGCTGAACCGCCTTTTTCAGGTGCGTATGGTGATAAGGCTTGCCGTGGCTCAATAATAGGTGATGGACACCACGTTCTCCGGCAGCCATACGCGGCGAATCTGGTACGAGCCAGACGGCTGGAACTCCAGGCACACATAGCCGTTCTCCCACGCCATGACCGCGCCGGTCGTGCCGGAGGAAATCTTCTGCTGATGCTGCTTGTAGTTCGCGCCCGGCCCGTAGTACGCCGTCGTGGTGGAGGTCACGCGCCCGTTGCCAAACGGTATACTTTCATCCGGCACACGGTTCACGTCAATGTCGATGCGCTGCTCACCCGTGTAGGCGCGCACCATCTTGCCATTGTACTCAAATTCAACTTCCAGCCACCAGATATCGTTGCCGGACGCGCGGGACAGCACCGTCACCGTGTGGCCGCCATCGTTCCAGTAAGTGCCAAGCTCATCGTACTTCGTCGACGGACCGGAGCGCGTCGAAATCGGGCGGTTGGACATGGCAAGCAGTCCGCTGCTGCTGTCGGAGGAAGAAGGCGTCCAGCGGCCAAGCGCCACGTCAAATGAGACGCAGATGGCGGGGCGGACGGCGTTGTCAAACTCCGTCACCTTGTTGCCGTGGTCGTAGAAGCTGCCGTGCGCGCCGACGAACACGCCGAAGGTCGACGTGCTGTCCACGCGCGCCCAGTAGGAGGATGTGCCCGTGTCGCTGGCGGTGTACGCGCCGCACTGCCGGGCGTATTCCGTGGCGTAGAGCAGTTCCGTGTCCAGATACTGCTGGATTTCCCACTGGCTGAGGATGTACACATAGTCCGACGAATTGCTGACGTACACGCTGTTCAGCTGCCCCTGTTCCGCCGACGTGAACGCGGAGGACAGGAACGTGCTGTTCAGCCACGAGCGGATGGTGCTGTTGTGCCACGAGGTGGTGCTGGTCGAGCGGTTGTAGACCATCGAATCCAGCCCGTACTCACTCACCGCGCGGACTGTCCGGCTGCCGTAATCAACGCTGTACACGCGCCAGAGAATCGGCTCGTCGCCGTTGCGCAGGTTGCCATCCTGCTCGTAGTTGCCGAAGTAGAACGTCTGCCCAACGTACACGTCACTTGCCGCCGAAGCAGCGGGCAGCAGCGTCAGCAGAGAAATGAGTGCCACAAAAAACGACAGAATCCGTTTGTTGCGCATGGAAAACAACCTCCCGTACAGATTTTGTAAAACCATTATATGCCATGTGCTGCGCCTTGTCAAGTCCAAAAAACGGCTGCTTTTTGCCAAAAATCAGGCGGCGGCAAAATTTTCATCCGACAAACAGTTGACCTTGACCGCGAAAAATGATACATTATAATGAGCGCGAATTCTGCGCTGTACGGTTAAGGAGGTACTTCCACTTTGCAACCCGAAATCAACCAAGAAGCCATCGCCCGGATGCTCGATCAGGTGCAGAAGCCGACGCGCTATACCGGCGGGGAAATGAATACGCAGCTCAAGCCGTGGGACAGCGCGAAGCTGCATTTTGCGTTCTGCTTTCCGGATACCTACGAGGTCGGTATGTCCCATCTGGGCATGAAGATTCTCTATGCCGCGATGAATCAGCAGCCTGATATGCTCTGCGAGCGCGCGTTTATGCCGTGGGTGGACATGATGGACCTGATGAAGCAGGAAAATGTCCCGCTGTTCACGCTCGAAAGCCGCAGCCCGCTCAGCGCTTTTGACGTCGTGGGCTTTACGCTGCAATATGAAATGAGCTACTCCAACATTCTGGCGATGCTGGAGCTTGGCGGCATTCCGCTTTTGCGGGAAAATCGCCGGGAGGAAGACCCGATTGTGGTTGCGGGCGGGCCGTGCGCGTTCAATCCCGAACCGCTGGCGGATTTTATTGACGCGTTCATGGTCGGCGACGGCGAAGAGCAGATCCTCGACCTCAACCGCGTCATCATGCAGGGGCGCGAAGAGGGCGCGAGCCGCATGACGATCCTCAAGCGCCTGTGCGCCATCCGCGGCGTGTACGTTCCGGCGCTCTATGACGTGAAGTATAACGCGGACGGCACGATTGCGTCCATGAAGCCGAACTGCCCCGAAGCGCCCGAAAAGGTCTTGAAAGCGATTATCCCCGATTTGGACAAGGCGTTCTATCCCACGGAAATCCCCGTGCCGTATATGGAGATTATCCACGACCGCATCATGCTGGAAATCATGCGCGGCTGCACGCGCGGCTGCCGCTTCTGTCAGGCGGGCATCCTGTATCGCCCGGTGCGCGAGCGGAGTCTGGAGCATCTGGTGGAGCTGGCGCAGCAGCTGGAGAACACGACTGGGTATGAGGAAATCAGCCTGTCCAGCCTGTCGTCCGGCGACTATACCTGTCTGGCGGAATTGATTCGCGAGCTGATTCGCCGTCTGGACGAGAAGCATGTGTCGATTTCGCTGCCGTCGCTGCGCCTGGACAGCGTGCTGAAGGATTCGCTGGAGGCGACGCAGAAGGAGAAGAAAACCAGCCTGACGTTCGCGCCCGAAGCCGGAACGCAGCGCCTGCGCGACGTCATCAACAAGGGCGTGACGGAAGAAGACCTGATGAGCAAAGTCTCCGACGCCTTCCACGGCGGATGGAGCAGCGTCAAGCTGTACTTCATGATGGGTCTGCCGACGGAAACGACTGAGGATTTGGACGGCATCGCGGATTTGGCGAAAAAGGTCGTTGATGCGTACTTTGCCGTGCCCAGGGGCGAGCGCGCGAAGGGGCTGCGCGTGGTGTGCAGCGCGTCCGTGTTTGTGCCCAAGCCCTTCACGCCCTTCCAGTGGGAGCCGCAGGACACGCAGGAGATGGTGCGCGAGAAGCAGAGCCACCTGCGCGAGAAGCTGCATATCAAGGGCGTGACGTTCAATTATCATGAGTCGGATTTGAGTTATCTGGAAGCGTGCTTTGCCCGCGGCGACCGCCGAATGGGGCAGGTGCTTCTCCGCGCGTATCAGAAGGGCTGTATGCTTGACGGCTGGACGGAGCTGTTCAAGTACGACATGTGGCGCGAGGCGTTTTCCGAGCTGGGCATTGACCCGGCGTTCTATGCCTACCGCCGCCGCGAGAAGGACGAAATCATGCCGTGGGATGTGATTGACTGCGGCGTGACGAAAGAATTCCTGTGGCGCGAGAAGGAAAAGGCGGAAAAGGCGCAGACGACCAAGGACTGCCGCAAGGGCTGCAACGGCTGCGGCCTGCAGCGCTTCAAAGGGGTGTGCAAATATTGCGGATAATGGCTGTGTTTGAAAAGGGCATCCGCCTGCGCCACATCGGGCATCTGGACATTCAGCGGGCGATGATGCGCGCGCTGCGCCGTTCGGGGCTGCCCGTGGCGTATTCCAATGGGTATAATCCGCATATTCTGCTGACGTTCGCGTCGGCGCTGTCCACCGGGGCAGCGGGGAAAAAGGAAATTCTGGATGTGACGATGGCGCGCGAGGTGTCGCCGGATGATTTCCTCCAGCAGATGAACCGCGCCCTGCCGCCGGACTTGCAGCTTTCTTTCGCCCGTGCGCTGGATGACAAGCACCCGGCGATGATGGCGCTCGTGCAGGCGGCGGATTACACGCTGCAAATCGAGGATGCGAACGCGGCGGCAAAGATGATTGCGGCGATTCCGGCGTTCCTTGAACAGACGAGTATTCTTGCTATGCGCCGCACGAAATCCGGCATGAAGGAGACGGACATCCGCCCGCTGCTGGTGTCGCTCTCCGGCGATGGCACGGCGATTCATGCCGTCATGGCGCTGACGGAGACGCTGGCGTGCAAGCCGGATATGCTGTTAAGTGCGCTTAGCACCTTCTGCGGGCTGGAAAGCGCCCCGGATGCGCTGATTATCCGCAACGGCTTGCTGGGTCGGGATGAAAACGGCGAACTGACGCCCTTGGAGAACCTATGAGAACATTGCTTGTGCATCAGGGCGAAAAGCCGCTGATTGGCATATTGGAAGACGGGCAATTGGCGGAAGTCTTTTTCCCGCAGGAGGGCGACACGGCGGAAGCGGTGCTGCTGGGGCGCGTGGAGCGCATTGTGCCGGGGATGAAGGCGGCGTTCGTCGATATTGGGCAGGAGAAAAACGGCTTTCTGCCGCTGGAAGAGAAGAACACGGGGCTATCCTACCCGAAAACGGGCGACGCGGTGATTGTGCAGATTCGCAAGGAAGCACAGGGCATCAAGGGGGCGTTCCTCACGCGCGACATCAGCCTGTGCGGGGAGACGATGCTGCTCACGCCCATGAGCCGCATGATTGGCGTTTCGTCCAAAATCACGGAGGATGGCAAGCGGAAGGCGCTGAAGGAGACGGGCAGGGCGATTGCGCAGGAGCGCTTCGGCTTGGTGATGCGCACGGCGGCGGAGAATGCGCCGGAGGACGAACTCGCGGCGGAGGCGGAGCGCCTGTTCCAGCAGTGGGAGCAGATTCGCCGCGCCGCGCCGACCGCGCATGTGCCGTCCGTCTTGATGCAGCCGCGAAGCACGCTCGAAGCCGTGCTGGATGATTACCGCCCGCGCGGCATCGACCAAATTGTGACGGACGACCCGGCGGTGGCGGAAAAAGCCGCGGGCATTGCGCCGATTCAGGTGATTCCTGAAAACCTGCTGACCATCTACAAAATCGAGTCGCAGCTAAAAAAAGCGCAGGAGCGCCGCGTGTGGCTCAGCAGCGGCGGTACGCTGGTCATCGACCCGTGCGAGGCGATGACGGTGATTGACGTCAACACCGCCAAATTCACCGGCAAGCGCGAGTTAGAGGACACCGTGCTGCGGCTGAATCTGGAAGCGTGCGGCGAGATTGCGCGGCAGGTGCGCCTGCGGAATTTGAGCGGCATCATCATCATTGATATGATTGACATGAAGACCCCGGAACACCGGCAGATGGTGCTGGACGCGCTGGAAGAAGCGTTCGCGTCCGACCGCGTAAAGACGGTGATTCACGGCTTGACCTCCCTCGGCTTGGTGGAAATGACGCGCAAACGGTCACGTCCGCCGCTGCGGGAAACGCTTGCAAAACAGGAGGAAGCCCATGAGTGACAGAAAGCCTGTCATCATTTCAGAAGAACAGCTGGAAGAGCAGCGGCAGTATATTCAGCAGATTCGCCTGATGCCGGATGCCCCGAAGAGCTACCACGTTGTGACCTATGGCTGCCAGATGAACGCGCACGACAGCGAAATCCTTGCCGGAATGCTGCGCGACATGGGCATGGAGGAAGCCGCCGACCGCGAATCGGCGGATTTTGTGCTGTTTAACACCTGCTGCGTGCGCGACAACGCCGAGCGCCGCGCCTTGGGCAACGTGACGTGGCTCAAGGAAGTGCGCAAGAAGAATCCGCGGCTGATGATTGGCGTGTGTGGCTGCATGATTCAGCAGCCGGGCATGGCGGAGAAAATTTTGAAGCAGTACCGCTTTGTGGATTTGGCGTTTGGCACGGCGAACCTGTACCGCCTGCCGGAACTGATGCTCAAAGCGCTGGAAAGCGACCACGCGGTGGTGGAGGTGGAGGAGCAGAACACGATTGCCGAGGGTCTGCCCGTGCAGCGCCTGCGCCATGACGCGGCGTATATCACGATTATGTACGGCTGCGACAACTACTGCACCTACTGCATCGTGCCGTATGTGCGCGGGCGGGAGCGTTCGCGCGAAATGAGCGCGATTGTGGCGGAAGCGGAAGCGCTGCGTGACAGCGGCGTGAAGGAAATCATGCTGCTGGGGCAGAATGTGAACAGCTACGGCAAGGGACTCCAAACGCCCGTCACGTTCGCCCAGCTGCTCAAAGCGCTGGATGATGTTGGCATTCCGCGCATCCGCTTCATGACCAGCCATCCGAAGGACTTGTCCGACAAGCTGATTGATGTGATGGCGCATTCCAAGCACATCCTGCCGCAGTTCCACCTGCCGGTGCAGCACGGTAACGATGAAATCCTCCGCCGGATGAACCGCCACTACAACCGCGCGCAGTACCTTGACCGCGTGAATAAGCTGCGCGAGGCGATTCCGGCTATCGGCCTGACGACGGATATTATCGTCGGCTTCCCCGGCGAGACGGAGGAGCAGTTTCAGGACACGCTGTCCCTTGTGCGCGAGGTCGGCTATGACAGCGCGTTCACCTTCATCTATTCGCCCCGGACGGGTACGGGCGCGGCGAAAATGCCGAACCAAGTGCCGGAAGACGTGTCCTCCCGCCGCATTCAGGAACTGCTGAAGGTACAGGAGGAATGCCAGAAGAAGGCGCTGGCGCGGTTCATCGGCACAGAAGAAGAGGTGCTGGTGGAGGGACTCAGCCGCCGCAGCGACACGGATGTGTCTGGCCACGGGCTGCACGGGCTGTCCGTCACATTCCCCGGCACGGAAAGCGACGTGGGCGAAATCGTCCGCGTGAAGATTGTGGGCGCGAAGAACAACACGCTCACGGGTGAAAGAATCTAAGGCACCACCGCACAATTCGGCGGCACGTCTGGCGATGTCTTTTCCGCCATCTGCGGCATGCAAATTCCTCGATTTACTTCCAGTAAACCTTCGAAATTTGCATTTGCATCTGACGAAAAATCCATTCGCCAGTCGACCACCTCATTTGTGCGGTGTTACCCTAACCCGGCAGCAAATCAGAAAGGACAATCAACATGAAAGAAGTTATGATGTGCGCGCAGAAATTGGCGGAAGCCATTCTGAACAGCGACGTATACCAGCACATGCACACGCTGGAAGAGCAGGTGACGCAGGACGAAGACGCGACGAAGGCGATTGCCGCCTACATGGAAAAGCGCACGGCGGTCGAACAGGCGATGCGCAAGCCGGACATCGACCCGTCGCAGCTTGCCGAAGCCGCGCAGGAACTGGAAGACGTGCAGCAGGCGATGAACGACTGCCCCATCATCCGCGACATGCGGGACGCGCAGAAGAAGTATCAGGACATGATGGACAACGTGAACCGCATCCTGCGCCTTGTTGTCACCGGCGAAACGGAAGACGACAAAGGCGGTCAGCCCACCTCCGGCTGCACCGGCAACTGCGCCTCCTGCAGCGGCTGCCACTAATCTGGGAAAGTAAAATTATTCACGAAATCATGCCTTTATGGGGTAGAAATCAAGCAAGCCAGTCGAAAAGCACCTCCCGCCCGCAAGAAACTTTGACGGCGGGGGGAGTCCAGAGGGGGCTGAAGTCCAGACTTGCACCCTCTTCAGCCCCCTCTGGGCGCTCTTTGGTTACTTTCTGGCGCGCCAGAAAGTAACAACTTCGCGTCCGCAGACGCGACGGGAGCAGCAGAAGAAAACAGCTTGGTTTTCAACCCAATCAAGCCAAAGTAAAGCATGTTTCATAAAAACAGCAAGTTAAGCAGAAACAAGAACGAAAGCGGGGAACAGACATGGCGAGCGTCACACCGATGATGCAGCAGTACCTTGATACCAAGGCGGAATATAAGGACTGCATTCTTTTCTTCCGCCTCGGTGACTTTTATGAGATGTTCTTCGATGACGCGAGGACTGCTTCGCGCGAGCTGGAACTGACGCTGACGGGCAAGGACTGCGGACTCAGTGAACGCGCCCCGATGTGCGGCGTGCCGTACCACGCGGTGGATACCTATGTCGAGAAGCTCATCGAGCGCGGCTATAAGGTCGCTATCTGCGAGCAGATGGAAGACCCCGCGCTGGCGAAGGGGCTGGTCAAGCGCGCCGTCACACGCATCATCACCCCAGGCACGGTCATTGAACCGGCGATGCTGGACGAGAAGGCGAATAACTTTCTGTTAAGCATCTGCTTTGTCGCCGACCGCGCGGGGCTGGCGTTCGCCGACGTCTCCACGGGCGAGTTTTATGTGCATGAAATCACCCAGCCGGAAACCACGCTCTCGGACGAGGTGGCGCGCATTTCCCCGATGGAAATCATCTGCAATGACCAAGTGAAGCTGCGCGCGTGCCTGCAGCGGGAGATGCAAAACGCTTCGGAGCAGCCGAGCGCGTGGTTTCAGCTGGCGAACGCGACGGAAGCGCTCTGCCGCCATTTCGCGCTCAATGACCTGTCGCCGCTGGGACTCAGCGACGAGTACAAGGCGGGCGCGAGTGCCGCGGGCGCGCTGATGCGGTATCTGTCCGAGACGCAGAAGAACGCCTTGGAGCACATGACCAGCCTGCGCATTTATCAGGGCAGCGAAACGATGCTGCTTGACCGCAACACGCGGCGAAATCTGGAATTGACGGAATCCATCCGCGGGAGAAGCCGCAAGGGGAGCCTGCTCTGGCTGCTGGACAAAACCAGCACGGCGATGGGCGGCCGCCTGCTGCGCTCGTGGATTGAGCAGCCGCTGGTGGACGAAGCGAAAATCAACCGCCGTCTGGACGCGGTGGGCGAGTTTGCGCAGGAGCATGTGCTGACGATGACGCTCGCGGAGGAATTGCAGGGCGTGTACGACATTGAGCGCCTGCTGTCGAAGGTCGCCTATAAGTCGATGAACGCGCGGGATTGCCTGTCGCTGTGCGCGTCACTGCAAAAAGTGCCGAAAATCCGCGAGCTGCTGCGCGAGGCGAAAAGTCAGGCGGTGGAGGAAATCCGCGATTCGCTGGACACCCTGCCGGAACTGACCGACCTGCTGACCCGCGCAATTCACCCCGACGCGCCGATTCTCATCACCGAGGGCGGCATCATCCGCGATGGGTATTCCCAGATGCTGGATGAATACCGCGCCGCGTCCACGAGCGGCAAGCAGTGGATTCTGGAGCTGGAGCAGAAGGAACGCGAGGAGACGGGCATCCGCAACCTGCGCATCCAGTACAACCGCGTGTTCGGCTACTACATCGAGGTCAGCAAGTCGTATTACGAAATGGTGCCGGCGCGCTATATCCGCAAGCAGACATTGGCGAACTGCGAGCGCTACATGACGCCGGAGCTGAAGGAAATCGAGCAGAAAATCGTCGGCGCGCAGGAGCAGTCCACACGCTTGGAATTGCAGCTGTTCACCGAGGTGCGCGAGAAAATCGCGGAGCAGATTGCGCGCATCCAAAAGACGGCGATGGCGCTCAAATCGCTGGACGCGCTGCTGTCGCTGGCGAAATCTGCGATAGAGTACCACTACGTCCGCCCGGAAATGATGCAGGACGGCACGCTGGATATTGTCGAGGGGCGCCACCCGGTCGTCGAGCAGACGATGAGCGAGGGCGGATTCGTGCCCAACGACACGCACATGAATGCTGACGACTGCCGCATGTGCATCATCACCGGGCCGAACATGGCAGGCAAAAGCACCTACATGCGGCAGGTGGCGCTGATTGCGCTGATGGCGCACATCGGGTCGTTCGTCCCGGCGAAGGAAGCGAAAATCCCCGTCACCGACCGCATTTTCACCCGCGTCGGCGCGTCGGATGACCTCGCCAGCGGACAGTCCACGTTCATGGTGGAGATGAGCGAAACGGCGTACATCCTGCGCAACGCGACCGCAAAATCCCTCGTCATACTGGACGAAATCGGACGCGGCACCAGCACGTTCGACGGTTTGGCGATTGCGTGGGCGGTGGTGGAGTACCTGTGCGACAAGCAAAAATCCGGCGCAAAGACGCTTTTCGCGACGCACTACCACGAGCTGTCCGAGCTGGAAGGGCATATCGACGGCGTGCAGAACTACTGCATTTCCGTCAAGGAACACGGCGAGGACGTCATTTTCCTGCGCAAAATCATTCGCGGCGGGGCGGACAAGTCCTTCGGCATTCACGTTGCGCGGCTGGCAGGCGTGCCGCATCCGGTCTTGGTACGCGCGCACGAAATTCAGGCACGTTTGGAAGTCAGCGACATCAACCAGCACGGCATTGGACAGAACATCCTGGGCGATGCCGAGAAGCGCAAGGACGAACAGGTCAACCTGTTTGACTATCGAAAGACAGAGATTATCAACGAACTGCAGACGCTGGATGTGATGGCGCTGACGCCGATGGACGCGATTAACAAGCTGTTCCTGCTGCGCGAGAAGGCAAGAAAATTGTAAAAACAGACCGAGAGTCGGCAAAAACCGACCAACATCTCATAAAAACCGACCCGAAGTCGGGAAAACAGACAGAAAGGGAAGCAAATGGCAGGAAAGATTCAGCTCCTGTCCGATGAGGTCATTGGCAAAATCGCGGCAGGCGAAGTGGTGGAGCGTCCTGCCGCCGCCATCAAGGAATTGGTGGAGAACTCGCTGGACGCGGGGGCCAGCGCGGTTACGGTGGAAATCCGCGACGGCGGCATCAGCTATTTCCGCGTGACGGACAACGGCAGCGGCATCCGCGGCGAGGACATCCGCATGGCGTTTGAGCGCCACGCGACGAGCAAAATCCGCCGCACGGATGATTTGTTCAGCATCCAGACGCTGGGCTTCCGCGGCGAAGCGCTGGCGTCCATCGCGGCGGTGGCGCATGTCACCTGCACAACACGCACGAAGGCAGACCAAAGCGGCATCAAGGTGCAGAACAACGGCGGAACGATTGAGTCCATCGAAGAAGCCGCCTGCCCCGAAGGCACGACGTTTGTCGTCCGCGACCTCTTTTTTAACACCCCGGTGCGCCTGAAATTCCTCAAAAAGCCGGTCACGGAGGCAGGCTATGTGTCCGACCTGATGATGCGGCTGATTTTGTCCCGCCCGGACGTGTCCTTCCGCTACGTCAGCCAGGGCAAAACGCTCTACCACTCCGCGGGCGATGGCAAGCTGTCCTCCGCCGTGTTCAGCATCTACGGGCGCGAAATGCTCCGCTCCATGCACGAGGTGGACGGGCATCAGGCGGGGCTGATATTGAAAGGCTTCGTCGGCGTGGGTGAAAGCGGGCGCGGCAGCCGAAACCACCAGTCGTTCTTCATCAATGGGCGATATATGAAGTCGTCGATTTTGTCCGCGGCGGTGGAAGCGGCGTGCCGGGAGCGCGTATTGTCCGGCAAGTACCCGACGTGTGTGCTGCACCTGACCATGCCGTATGACACGGTGGATGTCAACGTGCATCCGAACAAGCTCGAAGTCCGCTTCCAGAACGTAGCGGCGATCGCGGAGGCGGTCGAGGCGATTGTGGCGGATGCGCTGGCGGACAAAGCGCCCGTCGAGCAGCCAGATGTGCTGCGCCTGACGCCTGAACCGCCGCCGACGGTGCCCGTGACGGTCGTTCGGCAGCCCGTGACGGCGAGTGAGACTGCGCAGCCGGAAGCTGCTGTTCGCTCGGCTGTTCCGCCGAAGGTAGAGAAAAAACCGACCGTCGGTATGGAAATTCCGCAAAAGGCGGCAATCCCCGCGAAAAACCCGCCGATTCCGACACCAGGCACCCCGCCGGAAAAGCCGTCCGAGCCGCCGAAACCCGCGCCGGACGATGCCATTCCCGCGTGGAAGCAGCCGCTGGTGATGCGCAGCCCGTCGGCACTGGCGCAGCATTACAACGCCGAACCCGCCGTACCGCCTGCAAATCTGCTGAAACCGACCGCAAGTCTGGTTTCGCCGATACCGGTGCAGCAGACGATTCTGCCGAATGAACAGACGAACATCCGCATGATCGGCACGCTGTTTGACAGCTACATTCTGGTGGAATATGCGGACAATTTGATGCTGATTGACCAGCAGGCGGTGCATGAACGCGTGATGTTCGACCGCATGATGAAGGCGCTCGACCAGCACCGCTGCGGGCAGGAAATGCTCGTGCCGATGATTGTCAGCCTGACGCGCCGGGAGCAGCAGCTGCTCGATGAACACGCGCGGGAATTGGCGGACATCGGGCTGGTGGTCGAGCCGTTCGGGGAGAACGAGGTGTCGATTCGGTCGATTCCGATGATCCTCGGTCAGCCGCAGGCGGCGGGACTGCTGCGCGACATCATCGACCAGCTGGAAAATGAGCGCGGCGTGGTGTCGCTGGAAAAGCGGCGCGCGGCGATTTTGGCGCTGGCGTGCAAGCGCAGCGTCCGCTCCGGCGAACGTTTGAACGACGCCGACATCCGCGAACTGGTCAGCCGCGTGGCGGATAAGCGCGTCATCCCGGCGAGCCCGCGCGGTACGCCGCTGGTCGTTGCGCTGAACAAAACGGACATCGACCGGCGATTCCGGCGGATGCAGTGAGGTGACAATATCATGAAGGAAACGTGCTGGGTGCTGACAGGCCCGACCGCGAGCGGCAAAACCGCGCTGTCGCTCCGTCTGGCACGGACGCATGACTGCGAGATTGTCTGCATGGATTCGATGCAGATTTATCGCGGCATGGACATCGGCACGGCGAAACCGACGGCGGATGAACGCGCGCAGGCGGTGCATCACATGGTAGACGTCGCCGACCCGACGGAGGATTTTTCCGTCGCACGCTATCAGGAGATGGCGGAAAGCTGCATCGCGGACATTCAAGCGCGCGGGCACCGGGCGCTGCTCGTCGGCGGCACGGGGCTGTATCTCCGGGCGCTCCGGCAGCCGATGGCGATGGGCGAAGCGGCGGCGGATGAAAGCATCCGGCAGGAATTGCAGCAGATTGCGGACGCGCCCGGCGGCAAAGAGCGGCTTCATCAGCAATTGGCGGCGGTTGACCCGGACACGGCGCAGCGCCTGCACTTGAACGACGTCCGCCGCGTGATTCGCGCCTTGGAGGTCTACCACCTGACAGGCCGTCCGTTCTCGCAGCAGCCACAAATAAAAACCGACAGTCGGTTTTCTTACCGCGTTGCATCGCTGACGATGCCGCGCGACATCCTCTATGCGCGGATTGAGCAGCGAATCGACCAGATGCTGACGGACGGGCTGGCGGAGGAAGTCAGCCGACTGCTGAAAAGCGGCGTTCCGCGCGACGCGAAGGCGATGAAAGCCATCGGCTACAAGGAAATGATACCGTATGCTTTGGGCGAAACGACGCTGGACGAGGCGGTTTACGCGCTGAAGCTGAACACGCGGCACTACGCCAAGCGCCAACTGACGTGGATGCGCCGGGAAGAGGACGTCCTGTGGGTGGACGCGCTCGAACCGGATGCGTATGATAAATTGGAAGCGTATTACACGCAAGGAGAAGCAAAATGACCATTGAAGAATTGATTGCACAGGCGGAAAGCGGCTTGACGGCGCAGTTCGCCCGCATTGACCGCATGGAGGAAATTGGAACGCGCCGCGTGCTGGACGCCTTCCGGGAGCATCAGGTGGCGTACCGGCATTTCGCGCCGACGACGGGCTACGGCTATGACGACGTGGGGCGTGATACGCTCGAAAAGATTTTTGCGGAGCTGTTCGGCACGCAGGCGGCGATTGTCCGCCCGCAGATTGCCAGCGGCACGCACGCCATCAGCCTGTGTCTGTTCGGTCTGGTGCTGCCGGGGGACGACATCGTGTCTGCGACGGGGATGCCCTACGACACCTTGCAGGACATCATCGGCTGGGGCGAGGGCGACGCGCCGGTCAGCTCACTGCGGGAAATGGGTGTGAGCTTCCATCCCGTGGCGCTGCGTGGCGGCAAAATCGACCTTGACGCGGTGGAAAACGCCATCACCCCGAAGACGAAGCTCGTCATCGCCCAGCGCAGCCGCGGTTATGACTGGCGGCCGTCGCTGATGCCGGAGGAGTTCGCGCCTTTGGCGAAGATGCTGCACGAGAAGCACCCCGGCGTTCGCCTGATGGTGGACAACTGCTACGGCGAGTTTGTGTGCGAGAAGGAACCGAGTCACTACGGCGCGGACGTGTGCGTTGGCAGCCTCATCAAGAATCCGGGCGGCGGACTTGCCCCCACGGGCGGCTATATCGTCGGCACGCAGGATGCCATTGAGCGCATCGCCTACCGCCTGACCGCGCCGGGCATCGGGCTGGAGGTTGGTTCGTATGCCGCAAGCTACCAGCCGTTCTATCAAGGATTGTTTATGGCGCCGCATACCGTTGCGCAGGCGATTAAGACGGCGTGTCTGGCGGCGCGCGTGTTTGAAATCCTTGGCATGACGACGACGCCTGCGGCGGATGAGCCCCGCGCCGACATCATTCAGGCGATTCAAATGCGCACGCCGGAGCGCCTCGTCGCGTTCTGTCAGGGGATTCAGATGGCGTCCCCGATTGACTCGATGGCGCTGCCCGAACCGTGGGATATGCCCGGCTACAATGACCAAGTCGTCATGGCGGCGGGCACGTTTGTCGCGGGCGCGTCGATTGAGCTGTCGGCGGATGCCCCCATGCGCGAGCCGTACACCGCCTACATGCAGGGCGGGCTGACCTACACGCACGGGCGAATCGCGCTGCAAATGGCGCTGAACCGCATGGTGGAACAGGGCGCGCTGATGCTGAAGTAATTATGAATTTAGCACGATAAATTCAGATCATACCCCTGCTTTTCCCGGCATACGATGTGCTGGAAAGGCAGGGCTTTTTGCTATGAACGAAACGAAACAGACGGAACTCCGCGTGCGCCCAAGGCGTACAGAACTCGCAGCCAGCAAGCCGGACATCGAGTGGGTGAAAACGCCGAAAAAGCCTTGGCAGGAGCGCTTGCTGCCCAATCTTGCCATTGCGTCGGCGCTGATGCTCTGCGCGGTTGCGCTGAAAACCGGGGCGATTCCGCCGCTGACGGACGCTGTGCAGTCAGTCATGAGCGCCGCGACGGATGATTCGCTCTTGAACGGCGATTTGGGCAAGCTGTCCTTTGTCAGCAGCATTTTCCCGGAAGCATCGCTCGTTTTCGGTGAATCGGGCGGTAAGCTGACCATGCCGGTGGAAGCGGCAAGTGTCGTGCACGCGTGGTCGCAGAGTGAGCCGTTCATTTCATGGGACGCGCAGACGAAAATTGTCACGTCCGCAATGGCGGGCGAGGTCATCGGCGTGTACCACGGCAATGAGGACGAACGGCTGGTGCAGGTGTTAGGCGCGGACGGGCTGAGCTGCTTGTACGGCAATTTGGCGAGTGTGACGGTCAGCACGGGCGACATGGTGCAGACAGGCGATCCGCTGGGGACGCTTATGGCCGGTCAGCCGTGCGTGATGGAGGTACGGCAGGACGGCTTGAGCGTTGACCCGGCGGTGATGATGCGGCAATGAAGCGAAAAATCGCGACGCTGGGAGAAACGGACATCACGGTGCATCCGGCGGCGGGTATTCTCCTGCTCCTTGGACTCCTGACGCGCTGGCGGGCGCTGCTGATTTGCACTTACGCGAGCATCCTCCTGCACGAAACGGCGCACGCGGCGGTCAGCGCGCTGTGGCATCATCCGCCGCAGGAGGTAGAAATTACGCCGCTGGGCGCAATGATGCGCTTGGAGGACGAGGAACGTCTGCCGCTGACGGCGCGAATCAGCGTGATACTCGCCGGGCCGCTGATGACGCTGATTTTGTGCGCCTTGTCGCTGTGGCTGACGCAAAACAGCGTGATTCCGCGGGAAACGGGGCGGCTTATCTTCCTCGGCAACGCGGGGATTTTGCTGGTGAACCTGCTGCCCGCGCTGCCGCTGGACGGCGGACGGCTGCTGTCAGCGGTCTTGCTGCGCCTCCTGCGGCGGGAAACGTGCTGGCGGGTGATGCGCATTATCGGCACGGCGGCAGGGGCGCTGCTTGTCGTCGGCGGCGTGGTCGGCGCGGTGCGCAGGTGGCAGGGAAGCTGGTCGCTGGCGGCAGCGGGTTGCTTCCTACTATATAGCGCGGTCAGCGCGACGACGAGCACAGCACTGATGGAGCTTCGCGCGCTGATGGACAGAAAAATCCGCATGGAAACGCGCGGAAAACTGCCGATTCAGCCTATGGCGATGCTCTCCACGCGGACGCTGCACCACGCCGTGCGTGCCCTGCACCCAACGCGCATGACGCAATTGTACATCATCGAGCCGGGGACAATGCGGCTTCTTGGCATACTGACGGAACAGCAGCTGATTGCCGCCTACCTGAGCGCGCCGCAGCGGACATTGGCGGAGGAGGTGGACGCATGACGATTGCGGAACTTGCGCCGGGGCAGTCGGGTGTGATTGCGGCGTATCGCGGGGCGGACGCGGAAGAGCGGCATCTGCTGGACATGGGGCTGACGCCGGGCGTGCGGGTGCGGCTGATTGGCACGGCGCTCTTTGGTGACCCGCTGATTCTGCTTGTGCGCGGCAGCCGCGTGTCCATCCGCCGGCGTCTGGCGCGGCAAATCATCCTGTCAGGTGGTGAGGCGGAATGAAAACGATTGCGCTGGTGGGCAGCCCGAACTGCGGCAAAACGACGCTGTTCAACGCCGTCACGGGGCTGCATCAGCATGTGGGCAACTGGGCGGGCGTGACGGTGGAGCGCAAAGAGGGGACGCAAAATGGCGTCAAGTGGGTGGACTTGCCCGGCGTGTACGCGCTCAGCCCGTATTCGGCGGAGGAAAAAGTGACCATCGACTACTTATCCGGCGGTGATTATGATGAAATTCTGCAAATTGTGGATGCAACCGCCCTCGCGCGCGGCCTGTACCTGACACATCAGCTGACGCAGCTGTCGCGCCCGATGACGATTGCGCTGAACATGATGGACGAGTGCCGGAAGCGCGGCATCACCATCGACACGGAGGAATTGTCGGCGCGGCTGGGCATTCGCGTGCTGCCGATGAGCGCGCGGGATGGCACGGGCGTCCCGGAACTCCTGCGCGCACTGAAAGACGGGGCGAAAACGCCGAAAAGTCCGCCGAGCGCGCCGTACACCGCCATTATCCAGCGGATGAAAAGCGCCCTGCCGGCGGGGAATCTCCCGTCGGAGTTCCGTGCGTGGAAAGCGCTGGAAGGCGATGAGATGGGCGCGGCGGAGGCGGCACGAGCAGGGCAGGCGCAATTGCGGGCGCAGTTCGGCATGTCGGCGGCGGCAGCGCTTTCGGCGCTTCGCTATGCGTGGGCAGAAGATCTATGCGCGGCAGTGCGGCAGGGGAATCCTGACAATCCGACGCGGACGGACGTTATCGACGCGCTTGTGCTGCACCCTGTGCTGGCGCTGCCGATTTTGGCGGGGCTGCTGGCGCTCATGCTGTCGCTGGCGTTCGGACGGTTCGGCAGTGGGCTGTCCGACGGGCTCACGAATATCATCCTGATGATACAGTCGGCGCTGGACGGTGTGCTTCGGCACTGGCAGGTCGCGGAAGCGCTGCAGCGACTAATTGTCGAGGGGCTAATGACGGGCGTGGGGAGCGTCGTCAGCTTCCTGCCGATGCTGCTGATACTGTTTGCGTGCCTGTCAATGCTGGAGGACAGCGGCTATATGGCGCGGGCAGCGTTCCTGATGGATCGGCCGATGCGGGCGCTGGGCTTGAGCGGGCGGTCGTTCATCCCACTGCTGCTGGGGTTCGGGTGCTCCGTCCCGGCGGCGCTGTCGGCGCGGTCGATGCGGGGCGAACGCGATCGGCGCTTTACGCTGCTGATGATTCCCTTCGTCTCGTGCAGCGCGAAAATGCCCGTTTTTGCGGCGCTTTCGACGCTTCTTCCCGGCGGCGCGTGGATGATTTTTGCCCTCTGCGCGCTGGGAATTTCGCTGGCGGCGATGATTGCGCAAATCCTGCGGAAAACGTTGTTTCCAGGCGAATCCGCCGCGTTTGTGATGGAACTGCCGCCGTACCGCCTGCCCTTGATGTCGAGCGTCCTGCGCAAGGTGCTCCGCCGCACGGGCGAATTCCTCAGCCGCGCGTGCAGCGTGATTCTGCTGTCGTCGGTGGTCGTCTGGCTCATTGGACGATTCACCTGGACGGGCGCGTGGGCGGCGAGCACGCAGGAGAGCATCCTCGGCAGCATTGCCGGGGCGATTGCGCCGATTTTCGCGCCGCTGGGCTTCGGAAGCGTGGCGGTAACGGCGGCGCTGCTGACCGGGCTGCTGGCGAAGGAGAGCATCATCAGCACACTGGCGGTCTTGGCAGGTCAGGGGAGCATCCGCGCGGCGCTGTCGGCGTCCCTGCCGACCCCGGCTGCGGCGTTGGCGCTGATGACGTTCGTGCTGCTGTATCCGCCGTGCGCCGCGGCATCCGCAAGCATCATCAAGGGGCTGAAAAGCCGGAAGCTGGCAGTGCTGATGGTCACGGGGCAGTGCCTGCTGGCATGGATATGCGCGTGGATTGCGTACCGTTTGCCACTCGTTTGACAAATTTCGCGCAGGACAGATTGACAACGCGGCAGAATGCGGCTATAATGAAGATAATGAAATACTGCGGCATCGTGAGGAGCGGCGGCGCAGGATCAGAGATAGAGGAGGTACTTTGATGGATATTCAGGAACTCCAAGAGGTCTGCCGTCAAGTGCGGCGGGACATCATCATTATGACCAACAAGGCGGGTGCTGGCCATCCCGGCGGATCGCTGTCCGCAACGGAAGCGCTCGTTGCGCTGTATTTTGACGTCATGAAGGGCATTGACCCCAAGGACGACAAGAATCCGAACCGCGACCGCTTTGTGCTGTCGAAGGGTCACGCGGCTCCCGCACTCTATGGCACGCTGTGCGAACGCGGCTATTTCGGACGCGAGGAGTTTGACCATTTCCGTCAGCTGCACGGCATCCTGCAGGGGCATCCGGACGTGAAGAAGTGCCCCGGCGTGGATGCGTCGACGGGTTCGCTCGGTCAGGGCATCTCCATCGCGGTCGGCATGGCGCTGGGCGCGAAGAAGACGGGTAATCCCTGCCACGTCTACACCATCATTGGCGATGGCGAATCGCAGGAAGGGCTTGTGTGGGAAGCGTCGATGGCGGCGGCACACTATCACCTTGATAACCTGACGGTTATTTTCGACCACAACGGCCTGCAGATTGACGGCTCGAATGACGAGGTCATGTCGCTGGGCGATATTCAGGCGAAATTCAAGGCGTTCGGCTATGACGTGATTGACGTCGCTGATGGCAATGATATGCAGCAGGTGCTGGATGCGCTGCACGCGCCCGCCTGCCCCGGCAAGCCTCGCCTGATTCACCTGCACACCCTCAAGGGCAAGGGCGTTTCCTTCATGGAGGGGCAGGTCGGCTGGCACGGCAAGGCTCCCAATGCAGAACAGACGGCGCAGGCGCTGAGCGAACTGGAGGGCTGAACAAATGGAAAAGAAAGCAATTCGTGTGGCGTATGGCGAGGCCATCGTCAAGCTCGGTGCGGAAAATGACAAGGTGGTCGTGCTGGACGCTGACCTTGCGGCGGCGACCATGACCAATGGTTTCAAGAAGGCGTATCCTGACCGCTTCATCGACTGCGGCATTGCCGAGGCGAACATGGTGGATATGGCGGCGGGTATGTCCACGATGGGGCTGATTCCGTTCTGCTCCACGTTCGCGGTGTTTGCGGGTCGCAGCTACGACCAGATTCGCAATGGCGTGTGCTATCCGAAATTTAACGTGAAGTTTGGCTTCTCCCACGCGGGCATCACGCTGGGCGAGGACGGCGGCTCCCATCAGGCGATTGAGGATATCGCCCTGATGCGCGTGCTGCCGAACATGACGGTGTTCGTCCCCAGCGACGCGACCGAGTGCGAGCAGTGCGTCCGCGCGGCTGCGGAAATCAACGGCCCGGTGTACATCCGCACCGCTCGTCTGCCTTCCCCGGTGTACGACGCGCGCCCCTTCACGGTGGGCAAGGGCAACGTCATCAAGGACGGCAAGGACTGCGTGATTTTCACCTGCGGCATCATGCTGGAGCACTGCCTCGAAGCGGTTCAGCTGCTGGCGGAGCAAGGCATTGACGCGGCGCTGGTGTCCTTCCACACCCTGAAGCCCTTTGACGACGAACTCGCCCGCACCTACGCGGCGAAGTGCGGCAAGGTGTTCACGGTGGAGGAGCACTCCATCATCGGCGGTCTGGGCGACGCGGTGGCTTCCGCCATCTGCGGCATGGGGCTGAAGCACTTCGAGAAGATTGGCATCAACGATGTGTTCGGTCAGTCCGGCAAGCCCGCTGCGCTGCTGGAAGAATACGGCCTGACCGGCAAGCAGATTGCCGATCGGATTGCAAGGGCATAATTTTTGCAAGAGATACTGCGGACAGCACTCCGGTGTGGGCGCTGTCCGCTTTGCGTGAGTCTGAATTCAGGAGAACAACAACAATGCGTATGCTGATTGTCAATCCAATCGCTGGGTGCGGCTATGCGCTGAAAGTGATGGAACAGGTGCAGAGCGTGCTGACCGCGCGAAACCTCCCGTTTCGTGTGATGCGGACGGAATACCCCGGCTACGCGGCGAAACTGGCGCGGGAAGCAGTCGAAATGGGCTGCGAAGCCGTCTACGTCATCGGCGGTGACGGCACGTTCAGCGAGGCGGCGCGCGGATTGGCGGGCAGCGGCATTCCGATTGGGCTGATTCCGGCAGGCACGGGCAACGACTTTGTCAAGACGCTCGGCACGCCGAAAGAGCCGATGGCGGCGCTCGATTTCATCCTCAGCCACGAGCCGCGCCCGTGCGACGCGATTGACCTGAACGGGCAGATGTTCTTGAACGTCGCCGGAGCGGGCTTTGACGTGACGGTGCTGGAAAATGTTGCGGAGTTTGGCGGGAAAATCCGCGGGCTGCTGCCGTACCTCATTGGGCTGATTCGCGCGATTTGGAAGCATCAGCCGCTGAAACTGACCTACACCGTCAATGGTGAGACGCGGACGAAGGAGGCGCTGCTGTGCATTGCGGCGAACGGAAAGTGGATTGGCGGCGGCATCCCGATTTGCCCCGATGCTGTGCCGAATGACGGCGAAATCGACTTCATGGTCGTCGGGCAGCAGCCGCGGTGGAAAGTGCCGTACTATCTCGTGTGCATGATGATGAAACAGATTTTGAACTTTCCGTTTACGGAGCATGTTCTTTGCGACAAAGTGACGGTGTCGTCGCCCGGAATGCATGTCGAGGTGGATGGCGAGATTATCGCCTGCGAACATGCGGAATTTACCATGCATCCCGGCGCGTTGATGCTGTACTGGTGAGGTGCGTATGGCGACGATCAGCATCATCCGCGTGGAGAATCCAGAAAAAAAGGCAGAGATTTCCGCGCACATCCTCCATGCGCTGCCGGATTGGTTCGGCTTGCCGGACAGCACGCAGAAGTATATCGACGACAGCCGAAACATGCCGTTTTTCGCCGCTGTGCGGGAAGGGCAGGCAGTCGGATTCGCGGCGCTGAAGGAAACCAGCCCCTGCGCGGGGGAAATCTACGTCATGGGCGTATTGCCGGAATATCACCGGAGCGGCATCGGGCGGCAGCTGTTTGCGGCGATTCGGGCGGAGGCAATCGCGCGAGGCTATCGGCTGCTGCAGGTCAAAACCGTGCAGACGGGGCATTATGAGGAGTATGACCGCACGAACGCCTTCTACCAGCGCATGGGCTTCCTGCCGCTGGAGTGTCTGCCGACGCTGTGGGATGAATGGAATCCGTGTCAGGTGTATGTGCTGCCGCTGCAAAACTCGTAACTTTTCCTGTCAAAAAGCAGGGATTTCCACGTTCTGTGGCGAATATATAGAAATATCCGCAGAAAAGGAGGCAACGTTATGGCTGATATTGGCAAGACAGTCAAAGAAATCTGGGAACAGAGCATGAAGGCAGTCAACAAGGCGGCGACGAACATCGCGACCAGCACGAAGCAGAAGGTTGATGAGATGAACATCATCACGCGTCGGAAGGAACTGCAAAACCAGCTTGGTCTGCGGCTGTATGAGCTGTGGCAGGCGGGCGAGGACGTGCCGGAGACGCTGAAAGCGACGCTGGAGGAAATGCGCGACCTGGAAGTGAAACTGCAGGAGCTGCGCGAGAGCAAGACCAACGCGCCGGAGGACGAGAAGAGCGCCGAGACGCCGGATTCTGCCGCCCACGCGCCTGACACGACGGACGTGAAAGTGCCGCTGGAGGACGACGACGTGCCGACGATTGAGATGCCGGACATCCCCGAAAAACCGGAGCGCCCGATGGATGCGCCGAGTATCCACACGGACGACGAAACACCCGCTGAGTGACATCTATTTGCACACAAAAAACGCCATTCCGACGCATGTTGTTCGGAATGGCGTTTTATACTATTTCCAGATTCAACTGCACCATCTGCTTGCGCCTTTTTCGTTCTGGCGTCCGCTCACTCCATTTAGCGTAGCGCTGCTACGCTGCATTTCGTTCCCGTTAGCCAGAACGAAAAATTCGCCGCGCATCTTGGCGCATTTTCATTTGGAAATAGTATTACTTTTCGGTTAAATCAGCTGCACGTCATATCCGCCCTGCCAGCTGTGTCCGGGCTGAAGCAGCGTCACGAACGGCTTGTCCTCGAAGCGGCCGCTCTCCGTCACCTGACCGGGCATCCCGTGCCACGGCTCCAAGCAGACGTAATCCGCATTCTTCTTTGGCATCGACCAGACCGCCAGCACCTCCATCTTCGGGTAGGAGAAGCGCAGTCCTTTGCCGCTGCTGCGGTTGACCAAATCGACCGAGCGGCTCTTCAATTCGGTGAAAATCAGCGCGTCGCGGTCGTCGAAAAGGTCGTGGCTGAGCGGCAGCACGCGGCTGTTGCGGAAGCAGGGGAGATATTCGCTGCCGTCAATGAGATATCCGCCGGGGCAGAGGCTGTTGCGCCCGTCCTCAACCTGCGGGAAGACCAGCTCGTAGTCCGTGTAGCTTGCGCCCGCCTCCATCGGCACGATGAAGCCCGGATGCCCGCCGCAGCAGAACGGCATCACCTTGTCGGACTTGTTTTCGACAATGAACTGCGCGGAGAAGCCGTTTTCGCGCAGCGTGTAGACGACGTGGAACGCGAATTCAAACGGGTAGGACGGCTTGCTTTCCTCCGTGGGGGTCAGAACAAGCTCGATGAAGTCATCGCCGATTTTCTCGACCGTAAACTCCGGGTTACGGGAGAAACCGTGCTTGGCAATCGGGTAGGACACGCCATCGATGATAACGTGGTTATCCTTCGCCGTGCCGCAGATTGGGAAGAGCACCGGCGCGTGATTTCCCCAGACAGCGGGATCGGCCTGCCAAATAACCTCGCGGTTATCATTCCCCTTGAAGGAGGTCATCTGCGCGCCCTTCTGCCGGACGCGTGCGGTCGTATCACCGCAGTGAAGCGTAAATTCCATGAGAAACACCTCCGAAAATGTCGTTTCCGCAGGAAGTATTCGCGTCACGAAGCGAAAAATCCTGCATAAAATAGAACTGATTCAGTGAAAGGAGGAAAAAATCATGCGGGCAGCAGGATCGCCGTTTCAGGCGAAAAGCAGTCAGGAGCAGAAGGAACAGTGGATTTGGTGGCAGTGTCAGCGGGACACGGTGCCGCCGGAGGAAGAAGCGCCGCCAGTGAACGCCCTGCCCGAACGGGACGCGCCGCCGATGCCCATACCGGTGCAACCGACGCGCCATCAGCAGTACAACGCCATCATGCAGCGCATGAAGGTCGCTCAGGGGCGAACAGGCGCGTTTACATCCTGCGGCACCAGCACGCAAGACTCGTCCGGCAAGTGATACGCATCGAAATACGCATTTTCCAGCGGAATCCACCGCGCGTTAAAATCCTTCAGCCGCGCTGCGCCGACGCGCTGCAATAACCGTTCTTGCTGAACCTCCGGGTTAATCCGCAGGAAGAGCGACAAATCCGCATGACGGCGGATGTCCGGCAGCATACTGTAACTGCCTTCCAGAATCGTGATGGGCGCGTCGGGCAGGGGAATCGGCGCGGAGAATGCGTCCTCGCGGCACAGGTAGCGCCGATAGACGACGGGCTGACCCGCGGCGAAGGGGATGATCACCTCCTGCATCAGGCGCTCCAAATCGACGTTGCCGCCCGGAATTGCCAGCCGCTGCGGCGTTTTCAGCGCGTGAGGCAGGAAGAAGTCGTCCATGCGGATGATGGGCGCGTTCAGCGCGTCGGACAGCGCATCCGCCAAGGTGGATTTGCCGCTGCCGCACGGCCCGTCGATGGTGACGAGCAGGCGCGGCTTCTTCGGCAGTTGGGCAATCCGCGTGAGAATCGAGGCGATTCGCGCGTCACGGGAAAAATCGGGCTGCATAAAACCTCCGACACAATCAGGCGCACTGCAAAAAAAATGCAGTGCGCCGAAATTTGATTACGCGAGATGCTTTTTGAGAATCGCCAGCCCTGCCGCCAAATCCTCGTAGGAAATGTTCAGCGGGGGCAGCAGACGCACCTTCTCGTGCGCCGTCAGCACCATCAAGCCGTCCTGCAAGCACGCCGAAGCAACATCCGCCGCCGTCCTGTGCTCCGGCAGGATGCCAATCATCAGCCCAAGCCCGGTGATGCTCTTCACGCCCGGCGCGCCCGTCAGTTCCTTGCGGATGTACGCCGCACGCTCCTTTACGCCCGCGAATACGTCCTCATTCAGCCGGGAGATGACGTTCAGCGCGGCGGCGGCGCAAATCGGGTTGCCGCCGAAGGTCGAGCCGTGGTCGCCCTTGCCCAGCACATGCTCGCAGCGCTCACCTAAGAGGCACGCGCCCATCGGCAGACCGCCCGCCAGCCCCTTCGCCGTCGTCACCACGTCGGGATGGATGCCGAATTGCTCGTAGGCGTACAGCGTGCCTGTGCGCCCGTTGCCAGTCTGCACCTCATCGACCATCAGCAGAATGTCATTCGCGCGGCAAAGCTCCTCCGCCTTCTTGACGAACGCCGGGTCAAGCGGAATCACGCCGCCTTCGCCCTGCACCATCTCCATCAGCAGCCCGCAGACCTTGCCCGTGCTGAGGATGGCTTCCAGCGCGGGAATGTCGTTTGCGGGCGTGTAACGGAATCCCGCCGGGAACGGGCCGAAGTGCTCATGGAAGCGGTCTTGCCCGGTCGCCGCCAGCGTCGCAATCGTGCGGCCGTGGAAGCTGTTCACCAGCGTCACGATAACGTCGCGGTTGTCCTTCTCGCCGTATTTCCGGGCGACTTTCAGCGCACATTCATTCGCCTCCGCGCCGGAATTGCCGAAGAAAACCTTCTTCATGCCCGTGCGCTCGCACAGCAGCTTTGCCAATTGCGTCTGCGGTTCGGTATAGTAGAGGTTCGACGTGTGACCGAGGGTGGTCAGCTGATGCGTCACGGCGGCGACCCAGTTGGGATCGCACGCGCCGAAGAGCGTCACGCCGATGCCCGTGCCGAAGTCGATGTAGCGCTTGCCGTCGAGGCCTTCGTAGTGCGCGCCATCGCCCTTCAACATCACCGCGTCAAAGCGCCCGTAAGTTCCGGCGATGTAGGCACTGTCCGCCTGTTTAACTTCTTGGCACATAATTTCCCTCAATCTCCTTCTTGAACATCGTGCCGGCGCCCTCGTCGGTCAGCGTCTCAATCAGCAGCGCGTGGGGAACGCGGCCGTCGATGATGAACACCTTGCGCACACCCGCGCGGATGGCGTTGGTGCAGCACTCGACCTTGGGAATCATGCCGCCGGAGATGATGCCCTCCGCCTTCAGCTCCTCCACGCCCTTCAAATCGACGCGGCGGATGAGGCTCGTCGGGTCTTTCGGGTCGCGGAGCAGACCGACGGTGTCCGTCATGGAGATGAGCGCCTCGGCGTGCATGGCGGCGGCAATTGACGCGGCGGCGGTGTCAGCGTTGATGTTGTAGACATGCCCCGTTTCGTCGCACCCGATGGTGGAAACGACAGGGATATACCCCTTTTCCAGCAGATCGAGAATCGGCTGCGGGTTGACGCTGTTGATTTTGCCGACGTAGCCGAGCTTGGGGTCAATCATCTGCGCCTTGATGAGCCCGCCGTCCATGCCGCAGATGCCCATCGCGCGCCCGCCGAGGTTATCCAGCTTCGCCACCAGCGATTTGTTGATTTTGCCCGCCAGCACCATTTGGACGATTTCACTCGTCTCCTCGTCCGTCACGCGCAGACCGTTGACGAACTCCGTTTCCTTGCCGACGCGCTTGAGCATACTGGAAATTTCCGGGCCGCCGCCGTGCACCAGCACCATCTTGACCCCGATGAGGCTCATCAGCACCATGTCGCGCATGACATCGTGCTTGAGCTCCTCGTTGATCATGGCGTTGCCGCCGTACTTGACGACGACGATTTTGCCGTTATACTTCTGGATATAGGGCAGCGCCTCGACCAGCACCTGCGCGCGCTGGCGGTTCGTCATGCCGTTGTACATCTGCATATTGATTCGTCCTTTCAGCTCCGATAGTCGCCGTTGATTTTGACGTAATCGTACGTCAGGTCGCAGCCCCATGCGGTGGCGGAGGCGTCGCCGTCGTGCAGGGTTACGACGACATCCACCTCGTCCTCCAGCAGGATTTCCTTCGCTTTTTCTTCGCTGAAGTCGATGGATGCGCCGTTTTTGCACACGTCAATCGAGCCGACGGCGCTGCGGAAGGCAACATCCACCTTCTTCACGTCGATTTCCGCGCCGGAGTAGCCCAGCGCGCACAGCACGCGCCCCCAGTTCGCATCCGCGCCGAAAATGGCGGCCTTCAGCAGGCTGGAGCAGATGACGGACTTCGCGGCGAGCTTGGCGTCCCGCACGGTTTTGCCGCCCGTCACCACGCACGTCAGCAGCCGCGACGCGCCTTCGCCGTCCTTGGCAATCATGCGGCACAGGGCGGTTGTCACCTCGTTCAGCGCGGCGCAGAACACGGCGTAATCCGCGTTTTCGCTGTCAATCAGCGCATTGCCCGCCAAGCCGTTCGCCATGATGGACACCATGTCGTTGGTGGATGTGTCGCCATCGACGCTGACCATGTTGAACGTGTCCTTCACGTTGTCCGACAGCGCCTTGCGGAGCATCGCGGGGGAAATCGCCGCGTCGCAGGTGAGGAAAACGAGCATCGTCGCCAGATTCGGGTGAATCATGCCTGACCCCTTCGCGATACCGCCGAGGTGGCAGACCTTGCCGTCCACCACGAAAGACACCGCAACTTCCTTCAGCCGCGTGTCCGTCGTCATGATGCCCTCCGCCGCTTCCTGACTGCCGTTGACCTTCACGGCGGCGTACAGCGCTCCCATGTGCTGGGCGATTGGCTCGATGGACAGCGGCTGCCCAATCACGCCCGTAGACGCGACAATGACGTGGTGCGGGTCGATGCCCGCCGCCTTGCCCGCCAGTTCGCACATTTGCCACGCCACTTCTTCGCCGTCGGCGTTGCAGGTGTTCGCGTTGCCGCTGTTGCAGACGGCCAACTGCGCAATACCGCCCGCCAAGTTCCGCTGGGTGACGTAAATAGGCGCGCCTTTGACCAGATTGCTCGTGTACACCGCCGCCGCCGAAGCAGGAACTTCGCTCACAATCATGCTGATGTCGCGCTTGCCGCGGTTCTTGCGGATGCCGCAGTGAATGCCGCCCGCCTGAAATCCCTTCGCGGCACATACGCCGCCCGAAATATGCTCCATATGCTTTTCCTCCATATTATATGCTTACAGATTCAGTCCTGTCGTTTCGGGTGCGCCTGTCATCAGGTTCAAGCACTCAATGGCCGCGCCGGACGACCCCTTGCCGAGGTTGTCGAACAGGCTGACCAGCTCGATGCGGTCGTCATTGCCCAGCACCATCAGCTTCATGCTGTCCTTGCCCGCCAAGGCGTTCGCGGGGATGAAGCCGCCGAACGCCGCCACGTCCTGTGCGTCCAGCACGGACACGATGGGGGAGGAAGCGTAGTGGGCCTTCAGGCACGCGGTCAGTTCCTCGACCGGGTGCGCGCAGTTCAGCTGCTGGCGGAACAGCGGAATCGTCACCTGCATCCCGGCGTAGTAATCCGCCACAATCGGCGCGAAAATCGGCGCGTGGGTCAGACAAGAAATCTGCTGCATTTCGGGCAGGTGCTTGTGCGACTGCGTCAAGCCGTAGGGGCGGGGCGCATCGAGGTCAGGCGTGCGGGTGTCCGCCTCGTACTGGGCAATCATCTTCTTGCCGCCGCCGCTGTACCCGGTCAGGGAGAAGCAGGAAAGCAGCGTATCCGCCGGAATCAGCCCCGCGGCGACCAGCGGCGCGGCGAGTGCGATGAACCCGCTGGCGTGGCAGCCCGGCACGGCGACGTATTGCCCGGAGACGACGGCGTCCCGATGCTTCTTGGACAATTCCGGGAAGCCGTACGCCCAGCCGGGAGCAACGCGGTGCGCCGTCGAGGTATCAAGAATGCGCGTATTGCTGCCTTCCGCCAGCGCGACGGATTCTCGTGCAGCAGCGTCCGGCAAGCAGAGGATGGCAATGTCGGCGGCGTGAATGGCTTCGCGTCGGGCATCGGCGTCCTTGCGCTTTTCTTCCGGGAGCGTCAGGAGCGAAAACTCCCCGCGCTCCGCCAGCCGATCGAAAATCCGAAGGCCTGTTGTGCCTTCCTTGCCATCAATAAAGACCGTCCATGCCATGATATTCCTCCTCCATTTATGCGGAGTAGACGCATAAATATACAAACCTATTATACGCACATCGGCGCGCTTGTCAAGCGGAAAAGCACGAAAAAATCAGGTTCTTCACGGAATCTCGGGGAAAGAGCAGCTTGGGGGCGCGTCTGCGGACGCGCAAAGTTACTGGCAGGGA